>Ga0182015_10003853_pt1 | contig 16501 bp, 18 predicted proteins | sample 712P3MmetaG_FD_120478 | JGI IMG/M metagenome (GOLD analysis project Ga0182015, IMG submission 120478) | Permafrost microbial communities from Stordalen Mire, Sweden - 712P3M metaG | ecosystem: Environmental > Terrestrial > Soil > Wetlands > Permafrost | place: Sweden: Stordalen | collected... | reverse complement strand
TTCGCCGGGGCCGATGCGGTCATACACCTCGCAGGCGAATCCGTCGCCGGGCGCTGGACTCCGGAGAAAAAGCGCGCCATCGCCGATTCACGAATCGGGGGCACCCGTACGCTCGTTGCAAGCCTACGTGCCCTCCCGCAGCCGCCGAACGTCCTCATAAGCGCATCGGCCGTTGGCTATTACGGCGACCGCGGAGATGAACCACTTACCGAGACGTCGATGCCGGGAACAGGTTTCCTGGCGGACGTCTGCGCCGCGTGGGAAGCAGCAGCGCTCGAGTGCGAAGCGTTAGGAACTCGGACCGTCTGCATGCGTACCGGAATAGCTCTTGGGAGCGGCGGCGCGTTGAAGCAAATGCTGCCGCCTTTTAAGCTCGGCCTTGGAGGTCCGCTCGGATCGGGGCGGCAGTTCGTTCCATGGATTGACGTGCGCGATCTTGCGGCGCTCTACTGCTTCGCCGTCGAGAGCACTTCTTTAACCGGTCCGATCAATGCCGTCGCGCCGGATTACGCGACCAACGCCCGCTTAGCGCAAGCCATTGGCGCAGCGCTCCACCGTCCCTCGTTGGCGCCGGCGCCGGCGTTCGCACTGCGCGCCATCCTCGGGGAGTTCTCGCAGAGCCTCCTGCAGAGCCAGCTCGTCATTCCCGCGGCCGCGCAAGATGCCGGCTTCCATTGGGAGCACGAGCGGCTCGAAACGGCACTCGCGGCGATCCTGCGCGGAGCGAGCGAACATTCCTACCTGCATACCTTTCACGCCACGCAGGTCGTCGCGCGGCCTCTCGATGAGGTCTTCGCCTTCTTCTCCGATGCGGTCAACCTCGCGGCGCTCACGCCGCCGGCGCTCTCGTTTACCTTACGCAGCGCGCCGCCGCGCGTCGAGCGCGGTTCGACGATCGCCTACGCGCTCCGCTTGCACGGATTACCGATTCGCTGGAAGACGTTGATCGCGCAATGGGATCCGCCTCGCCGCTTCGTCGACGTGCAGTTGCGCGGGCCGTACCGATTGTGGCGGCACGTCCACGATTTTCGCCCGGTCGAGGGAGGTGTCGAAGTCTTGGATCGCGTGGATTACCTCATCCCGTTTGCGCCCTTCGGCGAAGTAGCATCCCGACGAGTCGCTCGGGAGATCCGGCAAATCTTCGACTACCGGCGCGAAGCGCTCGCGCGGTTATTCCCCGTCGAGACGAGCGCAGGATAAGCGGCGTTCTGCTGGGGTCCCGCGTCGGACGTCGAAGGCGCGACGATGGCAAACTCGCTTTCCGAAGGTCTCGTCATGGCACCCTACGGCGGCGAAATGCCGCCGCTGGAGCAGAGCGCGGAAGCGGCGATACGCGAGCGCATGCGCGCGATTCCGATCTTCACCAGCCTCGGTCTCTCCAACGCGAAACTCGGCGTCGGCACCTTCGAATGCACGGTCGCGCGCGATCCCCGCTTCGACGGGATTTTCGATTCGTTTCACGGCGGGTTGCTCGTGACGGCGGCCGATTCCGCCGCGGCGATCGTCAGCCTTACGGTGTGGGGCGTGGAAAGCCGCATTACGACCACCGACATGAACATCCGCTTTCTCGCACCGGCGCGCAGCGACGTCCGGCTCGTCGCGCAGGCGATCAAAAAGGGCCGCACGCTCATTCCGGTCGCCGCCAATATCTGGCGCGACGACGGAACGCTCGTCGCCGTCGCGCAAGTGACCTACATGCGGCTGACCTAACCGGTTACTGCGCGCTCAGCGATTGTAACGTCAGGGTTGCCGGATCGACTTCGTAGTTTCCGGGCGCCACCATGTCGTTGGGATACGCACAGATCACGCTGTTGTTTGGACCCCAGATGACCACGAGGTTCGGCGGCCCGCAATCGGTTTGCGTCAATCCGTAATCGTACAGGAGCTGCGCACCGGGACTGCTCGGCCCCGTCTGGTACGACGGGAAAATCATTTGATCGTTGTAGTCGATGATCGAGCCGAAGAGCGCGACGCCGCTCACGCCGGCGACCCACGGTCCCCAGAAGCCGCCGCCCCAATAGTAGGGGACGGGGTACCATATGATGCCGTGATTCCATCCCCAGTTGCGCCGACCGTACCTATTGGGAATCACGCGCCCGTGCCAACCGCTATACGGTCCGCTCCGGTACGGAGCGTGCGGCGGGTATGCCAGCGTTCGCTGTTGTTGCGGTGCGACGTGATAACCGGGCGCCACGCGAACCGGGGCGGGACGGATTTGCGGCGGCCGCGCGTTGATATCGTGGGGCATGCTGAAGCCGCCGGGCGCGGGATGATAGACGGGCGCGGGATGATAGACCGGCGCGGGATGATAGACCGGCGCGGGGTGATAGGCGGGCGCCGAATGATAGGCTGGTGCCGGCGCAACGGCTGCGAGCAGCACCATCAGCAGTTGTAACGACATTACGAGCGCACCTCATCGAGCCTACCCTTAGCGGTGACGTACGTTCCGCGGGCCGTCTTAAGGAGAAGGAGCACCGTGTGCGGCGCCAACCCTCCGGACGAGTGCGGCAAATTCTGTTCCGAGTTGGTGAAGTTGAAAAAGACGCTGCCGTACGCTAAGGCGATCGCGTGCGATCGTTTCCCCTGCGTCAGCCGTGCCGCGTAGGGAAGACAGTAGCGGATACTCTTGACAAAGGAACAGGCGCCGGTGCGAATTTGCAACGTGCCCCGGCCGTCGGCGCTGCGCAGCGTGAGCGTCCCGCCGGATAGCGTCATCACGACGTTTGCGTAGGTCTTCACGGTGCCATCGCTCTGCTGAATGAGGGTCACGCCGACGGCACCCGCCTGCGCGCTCGCCGCCAGCCAAACGAGGGCCGCAAGACCGGCGACCGCGGCACTGCGCCGAACGATATTCATGCGATCAGCGTACCATAAAAGATCAGGGAAGCCCCAGGCTCGCGGTTGCTACGGGCGTGACGTGACCTCCAACCTCGATCCCGCGTTCGCCGCGCTCGCCGTCGATCGCAACGTGCAGCAAGCTGCGGCGGCCCATCTTCGCGCCTTGCTCGCTGATAAAGCGCGTGCCGCTCGCCGTCGCAGCGAGCCCGTGCGCCATCATGAACGCGGCCAGCGGGCCAGTCACGCTCCCTGTGGCCGGGTCCTCGACGATTCCGAGATCGTTGGCGAACATGCGCGAGTAGGCGCCTTCTTTCGTTGGCGCAAAGACGAAAATACACGTCGGCTCGGGCTCGTCGGCCAGCAAACGGCGCAGGGCTAGGGTGTCGACCTCGGCGCGATCGACGGCGGCTCGGTCGCGCAGCGGGATGAAGATTGCTGGGTTACCGGCGCTCACCTTCTCGCAGGGTACGCCGGGCAGCAACGCGGCTTCGTCCAATCCAACCGCGGCCGCGCAGAGCTGCGGATCGTACGCCCCCGAGGTGTGAATGGGCGGCGTTCGCAACCAAATCAGGCCGTCGTCGTCGATCCGAACGTCGACGGGCCCTATATTCTCATCGAGAACGAACCGGCGCCGTTCCGCTGGTATAATCCCGACCTCGCGGAGCACCCAAGCCGTTCCAACGGTCGGATGTCCGGCGAAGAGCATCTCCTTAACCGGGGTGAAGATGCGCACGCGCGCCGCGACATCCGGCCGCTCCGCGGGAAAGACGAAGGTCGTTTCCGAGAGGTTGGTTTCTCGGGCGATTCGCTGCATCGTCGCGTCGTCCAAACCGCGGGCGTTGGAGAAGACGGCCAAGGCATTGCCTTCGAGCGGCGTCTGCGTGAAGACGTCGACGATCCGGTACTCCCAGTTTGGCATCGGCTTACCGCGGCGGGCTCGGCCCGTCGAGCGGTGACGGCGCCGGCGTGAGCTGGGCGTCGGGACGGATGATATTGTGCGGCAAGGGCGCCGGCGACGCGTCCGTTGCTTCGGCGCAGATACTCTTCTCAAACCGATCGGTGGAGGCTTCCAGCACGCTCCCTTTGCCGAAAACCGCATCGTGCGCGTGAACGCCGAAACTCAAGAAACCGGATCGCACGCCGCCCACAAAGGTGCGTTCGAACTGGAGATGGAGCGTGTCGCCGCAGAAATTTACCACGTCGTCGATATCGAGCGTCAGTTCTTGCGACACGTTGGTCTCAAACGTGCGCTTGGTTTGATTGGTTTGCGTAGCATAGTGGCCTTCGGCGAGATCGCCCGCCTTTGCGATCACGTATCCGTCGACGATGACGTCCCGCGCGACGGCGAGTTTGACCGTACGCTCTTCTGGGGCCGACCCGGCGGCGCCGACGCGAACGTCTTTCGTTACGAGGATCGGCACCACGACGGCACGCGGGACCGAGATCTCGGTCGCGGCGGCAACCGTCGCTGCGCAGAGCACGACGGCCGCGCTGAGCGTACCGGCGGGGGTCGTCATGAAATCTGTTCCATCCGCGATAAAGGCCACATTTGGCGCCCCTAGCGAAACTTCCCTGATGCAACCAACTTGGAATCTGCAATCGATCTGTACACTAGTCGTCCGCCTGCTTTGCTCCGCGGCGCTCGTCGCAGCCGTCGGCTGCGGCGGCGGCAAGGCCATCACTCCGTCGTCTCTCTCCAGTAATTCGGCACGCTACGACGGCCAGGATATCACCGTCTCCGGAACCGTCAAGAATCCAACGGCGCGCCAGATGCGGCGAGGGACCGCGACCATGTATCAGCTCTGCGACAGCGTCTGCGTCAACGTCTTCCAGTTCGGCGCCGCCAACGTGAGCGACGGAGACCAGCAGACGGTGCGCGGGCGATACCACGTCGCCTTCGGCCGTCGCCGCTTCCACATGCACGACGTCATCGTCGTCGGGGGACGGATGGGCGGCTAGCGCTCGACCATCTTCAGCATCTCGGGCACATAGCGTTCGCCGGCGGTGCGCTCGGCGAGCCCGTCCAGCCGCGCTTTCTGCTCGTCGGTCAAGCGAATCTCCAGTGCGCCGGCGTTCTCCTCGACGTACCGGACGCGCTTCGTTCCCGGAATTGGCACGACGTCGTCGCCTCGCGATAACACCCAAGCGAGCGCGACTTGCGCCGGCGTCGCGCCGCATTCGGCCGCAACCTCGCGCACGACCGCGACCAGCGCCTCGTTCGCCCGTGCGTTCTTGGGGCTGAAGCGCGGATTGGTTTTGCGAAAATCTTTTGCTTGCAGGTTCGCGACGTCAACGGTACCGGTGAGGAAGCCTCGGCCGAGCGGACTGTACGGAACCAAGCCGATGCCGAGCTCGCGAGCTGTGGGAAGGATCTCTCGCTCGACGCCGCGCTCCCACAACGAGTATTCGCTCTGTAAGGCGGTGATTGGGTGTACCGCGTGCGCGCGCCGCAGCGTTGCCGCGCCGACCTCCGATAGCCCGAGGTAGCGCACTTTGCCGGCCTCGACTAACTCCTTCATCGCGCCCACCGTCTCTTCGATCGGCACGTCGGGGTCGAGACGATGCTGATAGTAGAGGTCGATCACGTCGATGCCGAGGCGCATGAGCGACTCGTTGGCAACTCGCTTGGCGTTTTCGGGAGAGCCGTCCAGACCGCGCGTCCCGTTCTTATATTTGAAGCCGAACTTCGTGGCCACGACCACGCCTTCGCGGCGTCCTCGCAGCGCCCGCCCGACCAGTTGTTCGTTCGTGTAGGGACCGTAGATCTCGGCAGTGTCGAGAAAGTTGATACCCAGCTCGAGCGCGCGATGGATGGTCGCGATCGCCTCGCTCTCGTCGGCCTCGCCGTACGCCCACGTCATTCCCATGCAGCCCAGGCCGAGAGCCGAGACCGTTAGACCTTGTGTGCCGAGATTGCGCCGTTCCATGGGACTCCTCACAATGCGATCCTCCCCCGAGAGGTTGCGGCCGCCGCGGAGTGGCGCGAGGCGGCCGCGTCGTACTCTGGGAGCATGCCCGTAACGAAGCTCGATGAGAAGACCGCGCTCGTCGTCATCGACATGCAAAAAGGCATTCTCGCGACGCCGACGATCCATCCCGCGCAGGATATTCTCGCCAATGTCGTCCGTCTCGCCGACGCTTTTCGCGCGAAGGAGCGGCCGGTCGTCCTCGTACGCGTGGGATGGCGCGCCGACGGGGCCGACGCGCCGAAGTCGCGGGCGCAGGCGCCCCCGAGAGGGACTCCGGCAGCCGATTTCTTCGAGTACGCCGACGCACTCCACGCCGATCCGGCACGCGACATCTGCGTGCACAAGCGCCAATGGGGCGCGTTTTACGGTACGGACCTCGACCTGCAGCTCCGGCGGCGCGGCATTACCAACATCGTGCTCTGCGGCATCTCGACGAGCATCGGCGTCGAGTCAACCGCGCGTGACGCGTGGGAACGCTCGTACAACCTCACCTTCGCCGCCGACGCGATGACCGACCTCAGTACCGACGCGCACGAGCGCGCGCTTTCCATCATCTTCCCGCGGCTCGGTGAGATCGGCAGCGTTGACGAGATCCTACGCTTGTGCTGACTGCAAACATCGATGAGGCAATCCGGCAAGCGGAGATAACGGGAATCCGCAGCGCCATCGAAGCCACCCGCCGTCTCGCGCCGGAAGTGGGAGCCATCGGTCTCGAGATCGCCGGCGGGTTGGCCGCCTTTACCGGTTCCGATTCGCCGCTCTCTCAAGCGTACGGCGTCGCAGCTCGGTCCGCGATATCGGAACGCGAGATTGCCACCCTCGCCGATTTTTTCCAATCTCGGGCAGCGGTGCCGCGCGTGTTCGTGACGCCGTCATCGCATCCGTCACTCGCGACCGGCTTGGCGAAGGCCGGATTTGCGCCGGTGGAATCGGAGAACGTCTTGGTCTGCGAAGCTCTCGCATCGCGCGGGCAGCGCAGCGCGTTATCGACCGAGGCCGCGGATTCGGGCGCCTGGGCGCGTGCCTCCGCGGCCGGCTTTCTCGACCGTCAAGCGCTCCAGGGCGAGGAGCTCATCGCGTCGATTCTCGCGAGCTCGCAGGGCGCGACCGTTCTGGAAGTTCGCGAAGGCGGCGAGATCGTCGCGACGGCCGCCATGGATGTGCGCGGTGAATGCGCGGCCCTCTTTGCGGGATCCACGCTGGCGGAGTTCAGGCGGCGCGGATTCCATTTGCTGCTCGTCCGCGACCGCATCGCTCGCGCGTGCGAGCGCGGGGCGCGCCTGTTGCGCGCGACGGCGAAACCGGGTAGCGCTTCCGAACGCAACTTCCTTCGCTGCGACTTTGCGACGCTCTACACACGCGTGCTCTGGGAGCGCGCCGCATCTTAGCGGAGTTCGAGCTCGCCGACCTGCGAGGGAGCCGCTCGCGATTCCGGTGGGAATGCTTCCACTCTCGAGCACGGTGACGCGCCCGAATTTGCCGGTGACCGATCGCAAACTCGCGGATCCTTCCGGCTCGACTCTTCCAAAAGTCATGAAAAAAGCCTGAATGCCGGAACTTCCCGACGTGGCTGCGTATGCCGCCGCAATCGAAGAGCGCATCGCCGGTCAGCCTCTCGAGCGCGTCCGCATCGCTGCCGTCTCGCTCTTGCGGACCGCCGAACCATCGGCCAACGAGCTGCAGGGTCGGACCGTTCGCGAGATTCGCCGCATCGGCAAACGCATCGCCATCGGCTTAGACGACGACCTTTGGCTCGTTTTTCACCTGATGATCGCAGGGCGGCTGCATTGGCGCCCGCGAGGCGCGAGGCTCGCGCGGCGCAACGACCTGGCCGCATTCGATTTTCCGACGGGCACCCTGCTGTTGACGGAAGCGGGTTCGAAGCGGCGCGCCTCCCTGCATATCGTTAGCGGCGCCGCAGCGCTGCGCGAGCTCGATCCCGGCGGCATCGACGTCTTCTCGTGCACGCTCGCGACGTTTCGGCAAAGACTCACCGAAGAGAATCACACCATCAAACGGGCATTAACCGATCCCCGGCTGATCGACGGCATCGGCAATGCCTATGCCGACGAAATCCTTCATGCAGCAAAGCTTTCGCCGCTGGCATTGACGCGGAAGATGACGGAGGCCCAATGGCGCGCGCTCTTCGATGCGACGCGCTCGACGTTGCGCACATGGATCGATCGCCTGCGCACCGAGAGCGCCGGCGCGTTTCCCGAAGGCGTGACGGCCTTTCGGGCCGGAATGTCCGTGCACGGCCGCTTTCGTCAACCATGCCCGCACTGCGGCGCGCCGATCGCGCGCATTCGCTACGCCGACAACGAGACGAACTACTGCCCTGCCTGCCAAACCGGCGGACGAACGTTGGCCGACCGCAGCCTGTCGCGCCTGCTCAAACGCCGCTAATTTCCACTGCCCCCATCGGGGCCACCGGTCGCTAGAAAGGTGACGACATCCCAGGCGTTGTGGATGCCGATGAATATCAAGAGCAGCACGCCGGTGCCGAGAGCGAACGGCGCATCGGTGGGACGGGATTCCAATGCCAGCGCACCGCCGAGCAACGCGGCATAGGCAAAGAACGGCGCAATCGTATACCATATCCAGTCCTCGGCATCGGCGACATATAGGGTGAGCCGCCGCGCCATGATACTGGCTCGGACGACGTGCACGATGCCGTAGAGCGCCGCGATCCCGACGATCGCGCTGGGAAAGACGAGCGAGCGCCACGGCGCGCAGAGCACGGCCGACGCGAGCAGCGCCGCGCAGAAGTGCAGCACGGTCGGCGTGCTGAACGTCGCGATACCGTCGTGGGCCGCCTGCCTACGCTCGGTGCCGCCGACGAGCGTGATGACCACGAACATCAAACCAGTCAACGCCGCCGCCGACGACGCGGTGGTGGTAAAGAACGAGGACCACGCAGTCAAGCTCACGGTAATCCCAGAGCGGCCGCGGCTTGCGCCGCGGCGCGCTCGCCGGTTTCCAGCGCTCCATTGACGGTGCCGCCGTCGCCGTCGGCCGACGTCGCCTCGCCGGCGAAGAAAAGCGTTCCGTCGACCGGCCGCGCCAGCTCGTCGCGGGCGCCCCCGCCACCCACCGCGACGTAGCTGTAGGCGCCGCGAGAGAACGGGTCGCGGCTCCAATCGTGCGTCAGCGCGCCGTCGAACTCATCGCGCACGTGTGCGTCATCGTCGAAGAGCGCAGCCAAGCCGTTGAGCGCGATTTCGATGCGTTCCGCCTCGCCGCGATCCCGCAACATGACCGCTCGCGGTCCGCCGGCCCAGGCGACGATGAGCTCGCTGCGCACCGGCACCTGCGTCCAGTACGTCACGATCGGCTGATTCCCCACGTAGAAGAATCCGCCGTTGCGATAACGCGCACCCGCGATGCGCTCCCAGAAGGCCGTGCGGAACGATAGCACGACCTTGACGACGTGGCCCATTTCGAGGTAACCGATGGCTTCGCGTTTTTCGTCCGGAAGCTCCGGTTCGAAGTGCACCTTACCCTCGTCGCCCGTGTGGCGCAACACGCCGAGCGGCAGCGTGACGATTGCGGTTCGCGCGCGCAGCGTCTGATGCTCGCCCGCAGCGCCGACGGCATCCACCGCCACGGCGTGGCGGCGCCAAGCGATTCGCGTCGCAACGGTGGCCAGACGGAGGTCGACGTTGGATGCGGCACAGTCGTCGTAAAGCCGTTTGACGAGGGGTGCATAGCCGCCCAGCGGGCGCGCACTGGTCCAATCGACGCCCGAACGCCACTCTCGTGCAATGGCCTGCGCGCTCGCCAGCACCGGATCGGCGGCATCGAAACCCTCGACGAAATCGCGGGCCGCTCGCGCCCGCTCCCGCGCCGCGGCGCCATGGCCGGAGCGCTGGAGAAAGCGGTCGACGCTCTCGTCACGGGCGAGCTCGAGCGATCCATCGAATACGCCTCCCGCAGCCAGAAAATCTTCCTCGTCACGTGCGAGTTCGGCACCCTCGCGCGACCACGATTCGCCGCCGGTGTCAATCGCCGCCGTGCCGGCCTCGCCTAGGAGCGCCATTGTGCGCGGTGCGGGGCCATGGATGAACTCCGCTCCGAGTTCGGCGGGAGTAACCTCGCGCGGGCCCGGTCTCGACCACACGCGCCCGCCAACGCGGTCGCGCGCTTCGAGCAGGACGACACGCGCGGACCGGCTCGCCAGCGCGCGGGCCGCCGCCAATCCGGCCGCGCCGGCGCCCACGACGATTGCGTCCGCGTCCATAAACACAGTATAACAAGGTAGCGACCTTATGTTTGCAGCAGTTTTGATTGCCGCGCTCCATTTTCCGGTGATATTGATGTACCACCGCGTCGACGTGTCCGCGCCGCCGGACGCGATCTCGGAAGCACTCACCGTCTCTCCAGCCCAGTTCGACGCCGAAATGGCCGTGCTCGCCAAGCGCGGTTTCGAGGCGATCGGCATGGACGAATACTTCTTATGGCTCCAGCAGCGGCGCCCCGTCGATCGGGTGGTGCTCGTTACGTTCGACGACGGGTATAGCGACCAGTACGATTTTGCCGTCCCGATCCTCCAACGCTACGGGTTCTCGGCGACGTTCTTCGTGAATACGCGAACGATCGGCAGCCGCGGCCATCTGACGTGGGAGGAGCTGCGCGCCATGGAACAGGCCGGGATGTCGGTGGAAGCTCACGGCGTCGATCACGTCGATCTCGCTATGCTGCCAGCGGCTCGGCAAGCGTTCGAGATCGACCAGTGCGTGGCAGCGCTGCAGGAGCATCTTCGCACGCCGGTGCTGGCGTTCGCCTATCCGAGCGGCGCCTTTGACGCCGAAACTATGCGGCTCGTTCACGCATCCGGCCTGGAGTTCGGATTTACGACGGATGCTGCTCGTCGATGGAGCGATTCACCTTACGACTTGTCGAGAATACGGATCAAAAGCGGCTTGGATCCGAGCCTATTCGCCAAGCTGCTCGGCGTGCCCTAACGGCGCCCACGCGTTGTTGATTCTACGGAGCCGATAGGCTGCGCAGCCCCGACAAGCGAAGGAAATCGGCGGCGGGAACCGCGCTGCAAGAAGCGCGGTCGAGCGGATCGTCGCATACCTGAACGCCGGCGAACGTGGCACCGGCCGTCTGCGCACCGCCGAGCTTATCGCATTGGATCTGCCGTTGCGGCCCCGCGTTGTGGTACCAGCAGAGCATCGCGCCGTCAAAGCGGACCTGGCGAAGATCGGCTTTGCTAAAGTCGATCGAAATCAGAGGAAGCTCCGAAAGATCCTGTCCTCTCAGTTGAGCTTTGCTGAAGTTGCACGCGATGCATCCGGCCAGCAGACTGCGCAGTTGTATCGTGTCCACGCGCGAATCGAAGCCGGCGAAGTTTGCCGCCGCCATTGCGCTTCGGGCGAACGTCGCTCCATCCAGCTTCGCCGCCGCGAAGTTGCACGCGAGGCAATCGACGCCGTCAAACGCGGCGCCGCGCAAATCGCTCTTCTCGAAGTTCGCAGCGACAACCCGCGAGCCGCGAAACGAAGCGCCGGCGAGATCGGCGCTCTCAAAGTTCGACGCGAAATACACGCCGTTGGAGAGGTCGGAGCCCGGTATGTTCTGGCCGGAAAAGTTGCATTCCATGCAAAACTTCGGGATCGCCGCGACCGCGATCGCCGTGGTTCCCACGACGATGGCCAGCGCGCAGAGAACCGATTTTGCACTCTTCATCGTGGGTTCGCCCGTTCGAGATCCAGCAGGGTTCTCTTGCGCGCGAACCCCCAGCGGTAACCGCCCAGCTCTCCCGACTCTCGAATAACGCGATGGCAAGGAATGACGATGGCGACGGCGTTTCGCGCGATGGCGCTGCCGACGGCCCTGGCTGCTGTCGGATGACCGATGGCGGCCGCGACCTCGCGATACGACTGAACCTCTCCGTACGGAATCGATTGCAGATACTTCCAGACGCGCAGTTGAAATGCGGTACCACGGATGTCCAGCGGCAGATCCAGCTTCAAACGTTCGCCCGTCAAATACTGCCGAATGGCCTCGACCCAGCGACTGAACTCCGCATGATAGGGCTCGACCATCGGCGCGATGTGCGCTCGTGCGTACTCACCGCGAAGTCGGCCGAGCAGCTCCTGCTCCGATTCGCCGAACTGCGCGAAGCAGATTCCACGGTCTGTGGCACCGATCAGCATCGTGCCCAGCGGCGTCTCCAAGACGGCGTACGAGATGGCGACGCCATCGCCGGCCTGACGATATTGAGCGGGCGTCATGCCGAGGTTTTGCGCGGCGCGCTCGTAAACGCGGCTGGGCGACCCGTATCCCGCGCCGTAGACCGCCGCATCGACCGAACCGGCCTCGCGCAGCTCCCCCTTGAAGCGCCGCAAGCGGGTCGCCGCGATGTATTCGCGCGGCGTCACGCCGATGACGGCCTTGAAGCGGCGCGCGAAATGGTACTTGCTGAACTTTGCGACGGCGGCGACCCGTTCCAGCGTCAGCGATTCATCGCTGTGCGTTTCGATGTAGCGGCAGACGTGCCGGAGGCGTTCGAGTTCGGCCATGGGCTTAGCGTAGCGCGCGGCGGCCGTGCGAGCCATCCGCTTCTTGCTGTATGATGCTTCCATGAGCAAGGGAGCGAGTTGGGCCGCCTGGAGCGTGGCCGCCGTCGTCGCCGTCGTGCACTTCGCCGTGGCGGGTCAGTACGATATCTTCCGTAACGAGCTGTACTTCATCGTTTGCGGGCGCCATCCGGCCTTCGGCTACGTCGATCAGCCGCCGCTGGTCCCGCTGCTCACGGCCGCGACTCAGGCCGCCGGAATTCACCCCTGGCTTCTCCGGCTTCCCGCGGTACTGTCGGCCGTCTTTATCGTTCCGCTGACGGTGATTTTTGCGCAGATGCTGGGGACGAACACCCGCGGCGCGTGGCTCGCGGCCATCGCCGCGGCCAGTGCGACGCTCATGACCGCGATGAGCGCCACGTTAGGGACGACGACGTTCGAACCGTTCGATTTTACCGCCATCGCGTTGCTGGTAACGCTCGCGTATCTGCGGAACATGCCGCGGGCACTCTGGTGGGCAGGCGTGGTCGCCGGATTCGCCTTCGAAACACGCTACGGCGTGCTCTTCTGGGCCGTTGCGCTCGGCATCGGTATCGCGCTCTTCGGCCCGCGCTCGCTGCTGCGCTCGCGCGACCTTTGGATCGGGGTGGCCATCGCCGCAGTCATCGCCCTGCCCAACGTGATTTGGCAGGCCGTGCACGGCTTTCCGTTCCTCGAGCTCGTACACAACGACAACTCCGGAAACTTCACCGGTTCGCCGTTCGCCTTCGTCTCCTACCAGATGCTCTCGAGCAACTTCATTCTCGCGCCGCTGTGGGTTACGGGCATCGTCGCGCCGTTCGTCTCCAAGCGATTGGCCTCATTTCGCTTTCTCTCGGCGGCCTTCGTCCTAACGGCGGCGATTATCCTCATCACGCACGGCAAGAGCTACTATATGGCGGGGGCCTACCCGACGATGTTCGCACTCGGCGCCGCCGCGTGCGCGCGACTCTGGCGCTGGTTCGTCGCGCTGTGGGCGCTGCTCGCCGCACTCAACGGGGCCGTCTCGTTACCCCTCGTATTGCCCGTAATCTCACCCGCGGCGCTGCAGCGGATGATCGCGAATATGTCGTATAAGCCGCGCCCCGTCGAAGCTGCCGGGATCGGCGCGCCGCTGATGCAGATGCTCTCCGACGAGTTCGGCTGGCGCGACCTTGCGCGCACCGTCGAAACGATCTATTCGTCCTTACCGCCGGACCAACGCGCCAGAGCGGCGATCTTTGCCTCCAACTACGGCGAAGCGGCAGCGATCGACGTCTACGGGCACGGCTTACCGCCGGCGCTCAGCGGCAACAACAACTACTATCTCTGGGGGCCGCGCGGCTACGATGGTTCCCTCGTTATCGCGATCAACGAAAGCGCCGCGCAGTGGGCGGCGTTCTGCGGCAGCGTGCAAGAAGTCGGGCGCTTCGGGAACTCGCCCTACGCGATGCCGTACGAAACGAACCGGCCGATCGTGCTCTGCCGCGACATGCATCCGCCGCTCCCGCAGCTTTGGCCGCGTTTCAAGCACTACGGCATCGAAAACCTCGGCTCGACGCATGGCTGACATCTTCATCAGCTACACGCATCGCGACAACGCGAGGCTGAGCGACGAGCAGCACGGCTGGGTCGACCGCTTTCATGAAGCGCTCGAGATGCGGCTGGCGGGCCTGTGGGGGCGCCAAGCCGAGATCTGGCGCGACCCGAAGAACGCGGGGAACGACGTGCTCGACGCCGCCATCGAGTCGAACGTTTCCAACTCCGCCATCCTGATCTCGGTACTGTCGCCGAGTTACGTCCATTCCGAATGGTGCACGAGGGAGCTCGATCTTTTTTGTAAGGCGGCGCGAGCAGGCAGCGGTCTGCACGTCGGCGCGTTTCGGCGATCAGGCGCGCCAGCAGTTCTTCGCCAAGATCAATGAAGTCGCGTACGACGTTTGCTCGATGCTCGAAAAGTTGACGGGCAAGAGTAGCGGGCGGCTGCGACGACCGCATGGTGAGCGGCGCCGGCCGATCTCACGGGATCGCCTCCGGAAATGCGAATACATGGTCGGGGTCGACGCGCTGTTTGATCGACTCTAGTCGCGTAAGATTAGCGCCGTAGTACGCGGCTCTCCAGTTCTTGAGGTTGGGATCGATAAAGTTCTGATAGGCCCCCCCTTTGGCTATCGGCACGATTGCGTCGTAGAATTCCGTTTGCCAGCCCAGATTGTCTGCGACGACATTCGCCGGTGTCGACTTCGTCCACGTCAGAGCGATGGTGCTGACCCAATGACTGCGTCGATGCACGAACGCGGTTGCGGCGGGTGCGACGACGTTCACGTGCTTCCCCGTCTGGAAAATGCTAAAGCGCCGTGAGCGTATTGCTCCGGGCTGTTTAACCATCCACTCGAAGACCGTCGCGACCGCCCGGTCGTCAAACGATTGGTCGAAGAAGCGCGACCGTTCATTGTAGTATGCCGGCTCACCCGCTTCGATAAGTGACTGTTGCCCTCGCCAATATGTCGTCTCCTCGATGAACCCGGACGGCGTGGCGATCGCGTAGACCGGTTGCAGTATCTCGAGCAGCTCCGCTTTCGTTCCTGTGATTTGACCGAGCAGCTGAACCTCGATACCGTGCCGGCCGTTTTCAGATTTTACTTCGGCCGTAACTTTGCAGCCCAGCGTCGACGGTGCGCGCTCCAACGCCGCGGTCAGGGCTGCAAAAATGTCTTCCGGTTTATCGTCCCAAGCCAATTCGTAGACCGTCAACGAGCCTACGGGGAACGTTTGAAAATGAAAAGCCGTATTGATGCCAAAGTTGCCGCCGCCGGCGCCGCGGCAGGCCCAATAGAGTTCCTGATTCTCCGTTGGGCTTACCGTGAGGATCGCGCCATCGGCAGTGACCATTTCAGTTGCGACCAACTGATCGCACGTTAGACCACGTGCGCGCATGTTGAACCCGATTCCGCCCCCGAGCACGAGGCCGGCGACGCCGACACTCGCGCAGCGCCCGTGCGTGATCGCCACGCGCAACGGCGGAAACTTCGCAAATATCTCGGAGTTCCGTGCGCCGCCACCAAACGTTGCAACACCGGTGCCCTGGTCGAAACTGAAGCTGCGCATCATCGCGACGTCGATCATCAATCCGGTCGTCGTGGAGTACCCGGCGTATGAATGACCTCCCGACCGTGCGACGAGCGGCACGCCGTGTCTACGCGCCCACAGGATCGACGTCCTGACATCGTCGGCGCCGGCGCAAAGAGCGATGCCTGCGGGAAGGACGGATTCGTAGCGCAGGTTGTTGGGCAACGCCAACGAGCGATATCCACTTTGGCCAGGCCTGACCAGCGAGCCAGAGAGGCTGCGCGCAAGTTCTCCCCACGGCAAGGTTGGCAGCGACGCTGTAACGTTTGAACTGCTGCAGCCAAGCGTCGATAGCAAAGAGAGACCGGCACCACCTGCCAGGGCCGCGCAGGCGGCCGACCGTAAGAACTCGCGGCGATTCGTCGCCGACCTCCGATCAAATGACGGCGTGCTTTAGTTCCTCGCTCGACTGGCGCGGCGGCGAATCTCTTGCATGTAAAGCTCCTTGGCGCGCGATTCGACTCCTTGCGTACCCCTTTTTCTCCATTTGGCGTCACGAATGGTTTGCTCCCCTCCGCCATGTTTCCCGAGCCCCTGCGCGCGACAAGTGTTCGGTGCCAGGGAGCGCGTCATGACAAGTGTTCGGTGGCGTATGGATGACGAGTTACACAAAATTAAACCCGTAGCGCCGCCGCCATCGACGTCCTACTTGTATGCGGTTAACCCGGTGGCGTTTATACCTTTCGAGCATTCCTCGCGCGCGCGTTGGGAGCACCCCTCTTTCATCGAAAGAAAAGGAAGCGGTCGTCCTGACGTCCTACCAAGCGAAAGGAGCTTCGTGCCATCGTTCCGTGAAAGGATTTATATGAAGCATTTCGTTTTAACGGCGCTGGGGTGTGCGCTTTTGGCTATTGGGCTTTCCAGCGCTCCGGTCGTTTCGGTCGCCCAGATGACGCCGGCGGCAGCGCCCACGCCGGTTCCGGTGCCGCATCCTGATTTCTCGTCGATGAACTTCCTACTTGGCTCGTGGACGTGCACGCAGCCGCTGCGCGGCAAGACGCGTTCAGAGACCGACGTCTA
>Ga0182015_10003852_pt1 | contig 16503 bp, 13 predicted proteins | sample 712P3MmetaG_FD_120478 | JGI IMG/M metagenome (GOLD analysis project Ga0182015, IMG submission 120478) | Permafrost microbial communities from Stordalen Mire, Sweden - 712P3M metaG | ecosystem: Environmental > Terrestrial > Soil > Wetlands > Permafrost | place: Sweden: Stordalen | collected... | reverse complement strand
GGAGAGACGGGCACGTTTCAGACGGATATGGCTGTGCATGCTGCGGGTCGCGTGCCCGAGATCAAGGGCCTGAATCTGGATGCTGCGGGGATCGAATGGGAGAAGCAGGGAGTGCGAGTCAACGAATTCCTGCAAAGCGTGTCGATTCCAGCTGTGTACGCGGCGGGAGATGCCGCCGCTAGTGGAGGCCCGCCGCTGGCTCCAGTGGCAAGCTATGAAGGGCTGATCGTGGCCGCAAACCTCTTGCGGGGAAACCATCAGAGACCAAATTACCTCGGCGTTCCGTCTGTCGTCTTCACGATCCCATCGCTCGCTGCTGTCGGTCTCAGTGAACGAGGGGCACGTGAGCAAAAACTTAAGTTCAGGGTCAATAAGGAGATGACCTCAGCGTGGTATTCGTCTCGGAGGGTTGCGGAAACATATTCCGGCTACAAAGTGCTCGTGGAGGAAGGCACAGACCGCATTCTGGGCGCTCATATTCTAGGGAGCGAGGCCGGCGAAGTCATCAATCTTTTCGCGCTTGCCATCCGTTCCGGAATGCGGGCCACCGATTTAAAGCACATGCTGTTTGCGTATCCAACGAGTGGGTCAAATATGATGCGCATGCTTTAGAAGAGGTCGTAAGGAGAGATGTCTTGAATCACCTCGCCTTGGCTATACCGCTGGTAGTGTTGTACGTCGAAGCGCAACCGACGCAAGCCGATCTCAAGACGATCGGCACGCCCGGATCGCCCTAATATAATCTGTCTTTCAATTCAAGAGGAATCAAATGGCTAAACCCAAATCCGCCGCAACCGAAACGAATTTATCGCAACCGCCTCGCGGAGCTGTTGAACGAAGACTTTGCCGCGAATATCAAGCCATCATCGCCTAAGTAGGCCCCCCAGATACAGCCCTAAAGGGTTACGGACCCGATGTCGGCGCAAGGGATCGATCGGAGAAATATCCTGCAGCAACATCGTTCTTTAGGCGGGGATCGCGATCGGTTCCCAGGTATTCGTCGAGAAAGTCGAGCAGCGCTTGAACTTTTGGCGTCAGCCGTGAGGGGCTCGAGAATAGCGCACAGAGAGTAATCGGCTCCGGAACCCACTGCGGCAGAATCTGCACCAAGGCCTTTCGAACTTCCGGACTTTTCGCCATCCATAACGGAAGAATGACGATGCCAAACCCGCCCAAGGCGAGTTTCAAAGCCACTGTCGGATCGCTCGTAATCACACGAAAAAGGATATTGGGCGTCACCACTTTTTTGCCCCTGCTCAACTTCCAAGGTCCGGAGCCGACGCATCTGTGAAGTGTGAGGTCGTCCGGCGTCGCTGGATCTCCAGCGACTTTGAGATAGTTTGGGCTGGCGAAAAGGCCTCGAACCGTTCCTGGATACGACCGCATGCGCCGCAAAGAGCCTTTCGGCGCGCGCAATTTAAAGAACACGTCCACGTCGTCTCGCGGCTCCTGATCCCAACTCGCTGCATAAGGTTCGATCTCAACGCGTAATTCGGGATAACGTTCCAGAAATTCCTTCAGCAAGGGCGCTAGAGTATCGCGTGCCATAGTTACCGGACAAGCTACCTTCAGCAGCCCGCTTGGGCTGGAGCGGCGGTCTTCCAGCACGTCACGTCCGTGCTGAAGGCTCTGCAGCGCACGTCTGCACGATTGCAGGTACTCTTCCCCGGCGTCGGTCAGGACGAGGCCTCTGGGATCGCGCTGCGCCAACAGAACTCCGAGGTGCTTTTCAAGTCGGGTCAACGCCCGGCTCAGGGTAGAAGCAGGACAGTGCAACTCCTTCGCCGCCACCGTGAGCGTGCCAGCCTGTGCAACCGCGACGAACCTACGTACATCGTTGAGATCCAAATCATTCATGCAGAGCCGCTCCGCAGCGCGTATTCGTTGAGCCTAGCACAGTGTTGCCCTGGCGCAATCCTATCTTGCGCTTATCGATCTATCGAAGTTCGGCAAGAAACATCTATCCATGAACCTGCGCGCACCGACCGAGGATCCCATGCCACCACGCACCAAGGCTACGGCCTATCACCGGCAAGGCAACGATCCACGGTTCGATCTGCGAAGTGAGCTTTATCGCATTGCTGGCGTTGATCTCACCGACATTCCCGGAGTTAGCGCAGCCACCGCGCAAGTCATACTGACCGAGGTCGGCACCGATGTCAGCAGGTTTCGCCATGCCTCTGCCTTCGCCTCATGGCTTGGCCTCTGCCCGGAAAAACGAATCAGCGGCGGCAAGGTGCTATCCTGCAAAACCCGCCAGGTAAAGCATCGCGCTGCGACTGCGCTCCGCATGGGCGCCAACTCCCTGTGTCGCGCGAAAGGTTACTTCGGCGAGTTCTTTCGGCGCATGCGGGCCAGGCTCGGCACGGCCCAAGCGATCACCGCCACCGCCCACAAAATCGCACGGATTCTCTATCACGTCCTATCGACCAAGGAACCCTACGCAGAAAGCGTCTTCCACCGTTGTGATGAACAAGCACAACGGCGAGCCGAAATGCGCCTCCGCAAACAAGCAGCTCGACTCGGATTCCAACTCTTGCCCATCCCAGCAACTGGGCAATGACAGCTAGTTCCTCAGGAGCCCGTTTCTGGCTAATCACCCGTGATCGTTCGGTAGCGACAAGCGCGTTTATCGTTCCTAATCTCCCAGAAGCCGACTTCTGGCCAACTGAAAACGCGTATTGTTTTCGCCCAAGCCTCTGCCGTGACAGCGCTGCGTAAAGTGGTTTTACAACAACTTACAAGCATGCGGGGACTGCCAAACGTAGCGTAAGTCATATAAAACCACTCATTCTGCGGGTTAGGTTCTGGGTGAGAGCCTGCTTCCTCTGTTCTCCCCCTACCGTCAATATCTTGAGAAACTCACTGCTCTCAAGCTCCGTGAGCTTTCGATAGGAGTGCACATATCAGAAGCAGAGCTCCGCGCCAGCCAGTGTCAGTCGTTGATGGTCTCGACCGTGGATTTGTCCGCCTCGACGGCCACCGGTTCGGTAGATAGGGATCGCGACGTTGCGGCCCTGCCAGCGAATCAGCAGCATGTCAATGGGTCGCGTCCGTAGCGCTAGCGCCAGTCGTTAGAGCTTGCTGACGGTGATGCCGAACCTAGGAATGAATCGACCGACGCTGATCTGAGTCTCCTCCGACCAGCACCGGGCAAAAATCCACCATCTGATCCCGCACATCATGCGGCACTCAGATCGCGGTCAGAGTTCCCTAGTAGCTTTTTTAACGTGATTTGCTCCGCCATCAGTTCGGCCAAGACATCGTCCTTGGTCTGCACCTTCTTCTCCAGGAACGCAATCCGTTTCTGCTTCTACTCAGCCTTGGCGGCGAGAAGGCTCTGACGCCTGAAAAACGACCGTCCCGTTTTCGAAGTACTCTTTTTGCCAGTGGTAGAACACCGTCGTCTCCAGGGTCAGTTCTTCACGCAGATCGGGAACCGGGACTTTGTCTAAAAGATGTCGCCGTAGAATGGCTGCTTTTCTTCAGCTGCGTGGCGCTTACGCTCTTTCGCATATATATTAGCTCCGCCACGTGAACGGATGAACGCTTTCTCCATTTCCAGCTGAGGTGGAACAGCGTCGCAGGGTTGCCTCTGACTTGAAGCAATGCCGATGAAACGCTTTGGCATGTCAGGACACTATTCAACATTAGAAGGCCAACCGACGAGCTGGCTAAGGGTGCGCCGAGCGGCGAACTAAGCATCGCTCTTCGATTTCTATATCTATTCGTTTGCGAATTGCAGTTAGGAGTTAGCTATGCCAGTTCCATCGGGTTATCTCCCCATCTTAGGCAGTGAGCGAACCATGGTGGCTGGGGCGAATCTGCTCGGCCCCGCCCCCTTGGACGAGATGGTTTCCATCCGGATTGTCGTGCGTCCACGGCCCGACGGGCCGCCCATGCCGGATCAAAATTATTTTCATCGTACGCCGTTGGGCGCGCGCAGATACCCGACGGTGGAGGAGTTCGCGGCACTTTACGGATCCGCGCAGGCGGATCTCGACAGAGTCATCGCCTTCATCACCTCCAACGGCTTGACGGTCGCCGACGTGAACGCCGGACGTTGGACCGTGATCGCCACAGGAACGGTTGCGCAGATGAATGCGGCGTTCGGCGTCACCTTGAACCGCTATGAGGCGCCGCGCCACCGAAGCCGTCGCGTCAGGGCGACCAGGAAGCCGCAGCCCGCGACCTATGTCTACCGTGGACGCGAGGGGTCGGTATACCTGCCGGAAGAAATCGCGCCGTTGGTTGTTGCCGTGCTGGGGTTGGACAATCGTTCGATGGCTCGCGTGAACGATGGCGATCCGCCAAATACAAACACGCTGACCGTACCGACAGTCACGGAGCTATATAATTTTCCCACCAACCTGGCCACCAACCAGGTTATCGGCATCTACAGCAGCGGGGCGAATTACGATCCGACTCCAGGGACTGGCGACATCGCGAAGTATTATGCGACTCTGCCCTCGACCTATACCGCACCCACGATTGTTCAGGTCCCGCCTGGAAGCAACAATCCATCGCTGGTTGGCGACTCAGATGGCGACTATGAGCTCACGCAGGACATCATCATTTCCAGCACCGTCGCGCAACGCGCGACAATTGCCGTCTATTCCGAGTCGGATGATGAGACGGGCTGGCATGCCTGGGTGACCTCGGCGGTAATGCCGACCGGAACCGAACCGGCGCCGACTGTGCTGACCACTTCGTGGATCTTCACTATAGCGGACGACACCACGGTCCTGCCTGCGGACATTTTCACCCCGATGACGATGGCATTCCAGGCGGCAGCCGTGCGCGGTATCACGGTGTTTTACGCTCAAGGCGACACCGGCTCCGACGGAGGACAGCCCACCGATTCCGCGGGGCGGCAATGCCACGTTCAGTACGCCGGAACCGACCCATGGGTAACGTCGTGCGGCGGCACGACCATCGGCAACGTCGCGCCGGACCTGTCATCGTTCGACGAGGTCGTCTGGAACGACGACGACGGCGCCACCGGCGGGGGCGTCAGCGACTCCATACCCTTGCCGGTGTGGCAGAGCGCGGCGGGTGTTTCGCCAGTTTCGCAAAACCCTGACCACGGGATCCGCCGAGGCGTGCCCGACATCGCCGGAAACGCCAGCCCCAACAGCGGATATCCGATCTTTGTGGCCGGCTCGCCTTTTACGGCGAACGGCACGAGCGCTGTCGCGCCGCTCTATGCCGGCTTGACTGCCGTGATCAATGCGGCGCTCAATCAACAGGTCGGCTATCTGAATCCGACCTTGTACGCACTCGGCAGCCAACTTGGCCTGGACCTCGGCATCAACGTCTTCCGGGACATCACCTCGGGCGACAACAATCCCAACGACGGTTCCGGTGCGCCGTTCTATACGGCCGGGCCGGGGTGGGACGCCTGCACCGGCTGGGGAAGCGTTAACGGTGGCGCGCTCCTCTCCGCACTCGAAATACTGTTCCAAAGATCGATAACCATCGTCACCCAGAAGAGCACGTTCGGCGAGGACGAATCGAAGCAGTACGGGGGTGTCTTCCAGGGAGCGATCCTGGCATATGTCGATGGCCTCACGGCGGGGCAGTTCCCTGGCGGCGGCATCACCGCGCTTTCCACCAGCACGACGCCCCCATCGCAGTCCAGCATCCAGGGTTGGGCGCCGCAGATTCCGTCGCCTCCCGGAACCAACATCCAGTTCGTCGCCACTGCGGTGTCGTCCGACGATCCCTCGCTCGGCCCCGAGGTGCAGCGCTTCACCTTCACCTACAACGTGGTTTTCCCGGACAACAGCGCCTTCACCGATGCGAGCGTCACCTACCCGGAGACGCTGACGATCACCGCCTCGCTGCCCGGCGTCGCCAGTCCGCCGACTGCTGGCAGCGCCCAGATCGAAATCATCACCGCCGCCGACCCGATGTTCGCAAACGAGGCCAACGGCGCGATCTGGTGGCTGAGCGAGGACCTCCGCGCCTTCTACGTGGAGCAGGGCCAGACCATGTTCGGTCTGACTCTTGGGAGCGCCCAGGCACCGACGCCGCTCTCCTTCATCCAACAGGTCATCACAAACCTGAGCGGGCAGAACGGCATTGTGCCCGGCAGCAGCGATACCTTTGAAGGCCTGCCGCATGCCGCGGATCAGGACTCCCAGCTTAGCGCGCTACCGACGACGCTCGGCGGCACGCCCGTGTACAACTTTGCCCTCGCCCGGGTGCGTCTTACCGGCGTGACCGAGGCGGCGGCGAAGGTCCGCGTGTTCTTCCGCACCTGGCAGGCCCAGTCGACAGCGATTACCTACACGACGCCAGCCAGCGGGGCTGGTCCTTCGCCCGCGACCGGGCCGTTCCGGCAGTACTCCGACGGCGTCGACGACGGGCGCAAGGTCCCGCTGTTAGGCCTCACCTCCGACGGGTCGGAGTACCTGACTGTGCCCTTTTTCGCGACCGCGCGCGTCGCTCCGAGGGCGGACATGACCACGCAGCCGGAGGACGCGCCCTACAACGTCCAGGCGATCTCACCGCCCTCGGGGGGTGGGACTACCTATGCCTACTTCGGCGCATGGCTCGACACCAACCTGACGACTGGGCAGTTTCCCCTCACGCCGCCGTCCCCGAACCCCGACGGCGAGAGCGGCAGTTTCTCAGGCGTGGCCCTCGGCACCGTCAACCAACTCTACCGCGGTCTGCACCAATGCCTGGTCGCCGAGATCGTCGATGATGAAGCGCCCATCCTCAACGGCGCCAATCCCTCGGATTCCGACAAGCTCGCACAGCGCAACATCGCCTTCGTGCCGGTCGCAAACCCGGGCGTCGTCAGCTCCCGCTTGGTGACACACACTTTCGAGATTAAGCATCCGGCGACCCCGGTGGGTCCGCAGGGCCGGCCCGACGAGCTGATGATCGACTGGGGCAATATCCCGCATGGGAGCGTGGCCTCGATCTACCTGCCGACGGTCGCCGCCGACGAGGTGATCGCCCTGGCCGCGGAGCTGTACACTGTCCACAACCTGACCGCGACCGACCCGAACACCCTGCAATGTCCGGCTGGAGGTATCACCTACATCCCCATCCCGCCGGGATCAGGCTCAGCCAACTATGTCGGATTGTTCTCGATCAAGCTGCCGCACGGCATCACCAAGGGGCAGCAATTCAACGTCGTCGTCCGCCAACTCACTAGCGCCATCGCGAAGGTGAGCCCGCCACCACCCCCGCCGGCGACGCCGCAGATCGCCGTCATCAAGGCCTTCTACGGCCCGCGGCTGAGCTGGCGGCGTGTCGTCGGTAGCTTCCAGGTGTCCGCCCCCGTGAGCACAAAGGGCGAATTGCTGGCGCCAGCCGAGCGGGAGCTCTCGCTGATGAAGTGGGTGGCGGAGACCATCCCCGCCACTGACCGCTGGTATCCCGTGTTCCAGCGTTACTTGGCTCAACTCGCGGGGCGCGTGAGTGGGCTTGGCGGAAACCCGGGCAAAGTCCCGCCGACCGCGACCGGTACCTGGCCAGGCGGGCCGGGCCACATCGGCCACGGCGGTGGTCCGGGGAGTGAGCACGGCCGCCTAGAGGGCAAGATCGCAGAGTTGCTCTACGACACCTTCGGCGATTTCGAGGGATTCGTTCTTGAGACCTACGGCGGCGAGGAACGGATAATTGCGAGCCGCGAGCGCGCGGTCGAGGAGCATGCCAGACGGGCCTGGGCCGAACGCACGCGCGTGCGCGTCTTCGTCCACGGCGAGCATGGGCACAGGCTGCTGAAACTCGTCCTCCTCCACCCCTGACACGTGGTCCTGAGACGGCAGTTCGTTGATTGCAACGGCCTTGTCCAGAAAGCAGCCTTGGTTGGACTGGGACACTGACCTCGGGCAATGCCCCCCGTGCTCCTACAGGGGCACCGGAACGCCTTCGATCTGGGTGAGGATCATGGCAGCAAAGAAGGCGTTCCGGGCATGCCGCATCGCTCCCGATCGATAACGTCGAGATATCGCTCCGCAAGCTCCTGACGCAGGAGTTCGCCGAGCCCCGAATCTGAAAAAGGATGAATTACAGAATCTTGCCGCGTGTGGTGCGTTGAACTCGCTCGATCCGAAAAATCAGCTTCATCGCAGGGATGCTTTATGGCAGGTCGCGAAATATGGGCCGCCTACCGGCCCGCTGTTACGGATATCCCAGATTACGATCCAACGTCGGTTTTGCTGCGCATGACCAGCGAAGAACGCCTCATCACCGACCATCACATTTCCGGCTTCACGATAGGCCCGCATCCCCTCGCCTATCGAAGAACAGATTTACAGGAGATGAATTTATCCACTCTTCGCCATATCAAGGGTCGAAGGCCCGGGGAGGAAGTACGGACTGTGGGCGAGGTGACCGTGAAGCAGCGGCCCAGGCTCCGGGGCTCGCGGGCCAATCTAATATAGAGAATGATGAAGGACGATCATTCGGCTATCCAGAAACGGGCTTGGAGGAAGTCAACCAGATCGGTAACGATAAGCGTGCAACTGGCGTTTGCCAGACAGGGTGCAAAGGAACAGGGGGAGAGCGATGATGATTGGCACCGGTCGGATGACAGCTACAGCCCGCGCCGACACTGGTGCTTCAGTAGCCCGACGATAAGCGTGGGTCCGAGGTTTGCGTACAGACGTGTGATGACGCTCGTCAGCTCTGACGACGATCTCGATTGGGAGTTTGCTTTTGATTCGCGCCTCGGGCATCCGGCCGGTCCTCGGAGGAGCCAATGGCGAAGAGAGCAAAGAAACGGTGCGAGCAATTGCCCATCTTGCACCCAGATGCAGCCGGCATCGATGTAAGTGCAAGCGAGTTGTTTGTCGCAGTCAGCCCAGATCGTGATCCCCAACCTGTCCGCAGTTTTCCAACCTTCACCCGCGATCTCAATGCACTTGCGGACTGGCTACAGCAGTGCGGAATTCGTTCAGTAGCAATGGAGTCAACGAGCGTGTACTGGATTCCCGTGTATCAGATCCTCGAGTCCCGCGGGCTAGAGGTGTGCCTCGTCAACGCGCAGCACGTAAAGAATGTTCCCGGCAGGAAGACCGACGTGTCCGACTGCCAGTGGCTTCAGTACCTCCATTCGGTAGGTCTGTTGCGAGCCAGCTTCCGTCCTCCTGGCTTCATCTGCGCTATTCGCTCTCTCTGGCGACACCGCAGCAGTCTCATCCAGATGGCGGCAGAGCATGTGCTGCACATGCAGAAAGCGCTTGATCAGATGAATCTCCAGATTCACCGCGTCCTGAACGACATCACCGGAATGAGCGGTCTCCGGATACTGGATGCAATCCTCGCTGGCGAACAAGATCCCGTGACTTTAGCTCGCCTCTGTCACGGCGGGGTAAAGAGCAGTGAGGACACGATCGCGAAATCGCTTGAGGGTGACTATCGCCCAGAGCACTTGTTCGCGCTTCGACAGTCGCTGGCTGCGTTCCGCTACTACCAACAGCTGGTCGTTGAGGTGGATCAAGAGATTCAACGTCAACTCGGCACTCTGAAGACAGCGACGACTGCGGAGCCAACAGTACCCAAACGAACCAAGGCGTCCGCATATCAGCGACGCCGGTATGAGCCGAAGACGTTCGACCTCCGCGGTGAGCTGTATCGAATCTTCGGAGTCGATCTCACCAACGTGCCTGGCATCAGCGCGATTACAGCCCAAACCATCCTCTGCGAGATCGGCACAGATGTGTCCCGGTTTCGCAATGCTTCCGCCTTTGCATCCTGGTTGGGACTCTGTCCTGAGAACAAGATCAGCGGTGGCAAGGTGCTCTATACCAAGAGTCGCCGCGTCAGGAGCCGCGTTGCCACGGCGCTACGAATGGCGGCCAACTCGCTGCATCATGCAAAAGATTATCTCGGCGAGTTCTTTCGGCGCATCACTCGGAAACTCGGCAAGCCCCAGGCAATCACCGCCACCGCTCACAAACTCGCACGCATTGTGTATCACCTGCTTGGCACGAGGGAAGCTTACGACGAGAGTGTCTTTCACCGCTGCGACGAAGAAGCTCTAAAACGCGCGCAATTTCGGCTCCGAAGGCAAGCAGCTCAGCTCGGGTTTCAAGTCATCCCTCTACAGAACGGGTGATGTTCCTTGGGAGTCGGCTAGTGTTTACCGATGGAGAGAGGTGGCGATTGCGATTGCTGCTTCTGCCTGAGTCACGGCGGAGCGGATGCGACACTTGATCGCGGACTTTGACGCGGGCAGAAGTCAGCTTCGGGGACAATTCATGTCCTCCAAGAGCGTTTCTGGATAGTTCCGGTTTGTCGACAAACCAGGAGTTATCGACTTGTGGCTCGAATCAAAAATACCGTGCGGGCCGTTTCTACGATCTGCGCTTTGCGATTCCGTTTCCGTTTCCAGCGGCCCCTCACCATCACCAAGTCGTTATTGATTTTTCAGACACGAACCACTGCGAGAGGAACTACAATACCGATTACGAAACCAGCTTAGGAGATCAGCATGGAAATTCCAAAACGCTTGTGGATAGGGATGGTTGTTCTGGGTGCATGTGCGCGGTTGGCTCCTCATCCGTGGAATTTCACTCCGATAATGGCCATCGGACTGTTCGCGGGAAGTCATGGTAAAAAGACCAGCACGGGTGTTTTGGCGACTCTGTTAGCGCTCGTTCTCAGCGATGCCGTGCTGGGTTTCTATCCCGGCTTCTGGTACGTATATGGGGCGGCGGTGATTCCGGTTCTGCTCGGCAGGCTGATTCGTACGCGAACCGGCGCGGGTGCAATTGCTACCGCGGCCTTCGCCTCCAGTCTGTCGTTCTTCCTGATCACCAATTTCATGGTCTGGGCTACCGACCGCTTGTACCCGCATACGATGGCTGGTCTATCAGCTTGTTATCTAGCTGGCATACCGTTCTACCGGAATCAAGTGTTGGGCGACGCTGTCTACACCGTTGCAATATTCGGCGGTTACGCGGTCCTAAACCGCTTGTGCCAACCCGCACGGCAGGCAGCATAACGTGCGCATTGTTTCTCTCCTGGCAAGCGCTACAGAAATCGTCTGCGCCCTGGGCGCCGGTGAAATGTTGGTAGGGCGCTCGCATGAGTGCGATAACCCGGAGTGGGTGCGGCGACTTCCGGCTTGCAGCGCTCCAGCTTTTGACGTGTCGGTTTCGAGCTGCGAAATCGATGCGGAGGTTCGGCGCCGCCTCCGGTCAGGCGAGCCGCTTTATCACATCCACGGCGAACTGATTCACGAGTTGCGCGCCGATCTGCTGATTTCACAATCGCATTGCGAAGTATGCGCGGTTACTCCCGCCGACCTGGAGCGAAGTGGCGCCTGCGCATCCCCGGCGCGGCAAGTGGCGCTGTCGGCCTCGTCTTTGGAGGAGATCTTTCAAGGTGTTCAGCGGATTGCGCGAGAGCTCGGTCTCGAGGAGCGCGGCGAGGGGGTTATCCGTCGCGAACGGGAGCGCTTGGATACAGTCCGGGAAAGGGCTGCGCGCCTCAGCCGTCCATCCGTGGTTATGGTGGAGTGGACGGACCCGCTTTTCGCGATGGGCAACTGGGGCCCCGAGCTGGTGGAAATTGCGAACGGCGAACTGCTGCTTGGGGAAAAGGGCAAGCATTCGGCAGCCATCCCCGGCGAGCAGTTTCGAGACGCCGATCCGGAGTACCTGATCGTGGCGCCTTGCGGATTCAACCTGCAGCGAAGTTTGCAGGAACAAACCATACTGGAGCGATATCCGTGGTGGTGCGACCTTCGGGCTGTGCGCAAAGGCAACGTTGCATTCGCTGACGGCAATCTGCTCTTCAACCGCTCTGGAATGACAGTCTCCCAAACCGCCGAGGTGATTGCCGAAATCCTCCATGGCATTTCGTTCGGCGAGCCAACCGAAGGAATGCATTGGCGCCGGATAGAAACGCCTGCGAAGGAGGATTCGCGGCGCGTGAGCGTGAGCCGCGCGTGAGAAAGGTTGTCTTATCGTGGAGCAGCGGCAAAGACAGCACCTGGACGCTGCACCTGCTTCGGCAGCAACCGAACATCCATGTGGCCGCGCTACTCACTACCTTTAACTCCGAAGCGAACCGCGTGGCGATGCATGCGGTCCGGCGGACGCTGGTTGAGGCCCAGGCCGAGCGCACCGGGATCCCACTCTGGGCCGTGGAGCTGCCCTGGCCTTGCTCTAACCTGGAATACGAAGAGCGGATGCGCGCCGCATGCCAGCGGGCAACGGCTGAGGGTATTACCGCGGTTGCATTCGGAGACTTGTTTCTTCAGGACATTCGCGACTACCGAGTGCGGCAATTGCAGGGAAGTGGACTCGAACCGCTGTTTCCGGTCTGGCAAATTCCGACGCAACAATTGTCGCGGGACATGATCGCAGCAGGCGTGAGAGCAAAGATTACCTGCGTCGATCCCTCGAGGCTCGCGAAGTCGTTCGCCGGCCGTGACTATGATCTGGCGTTGCTGCAGGCTCTGCCTGCCGGGGTGGACCCCTGCGGCGAGAACGGGGAATTTCATACATTCGTGTATGATGCGCCGGTGTTCTCTCGCCCCATCGGGGTGCAGACGGGAGAAGTGCTCGAACGCGACGGGTTTGTGTTTGCCGACTTGCTTTCGTGATGGCGGCTATTTGCGGAGACGGAAGCCCAACTGGTCAGAGCGGCACCCCTGTTCGCGCCGCCGGAGGCACAGATCTGCCTCCAGCCGGCGGCTTTGCTGCCAACTGCCTCTTTGCCATTGTTCCCGGATAACGGCAAAGCGGAAGTTACGTTTTCACGCGGACTCCGACGACGTTGTCCCGAAGTCCTCTTCGCGGAAATCACGATTGATCTCCCCCAAGCCCGTTTCTGGCTAATCCATGGGCGTTGATAGTTCGGTTATCGCAACCGCGTTGGTCGCTACTGACGGGGCATGGCAACCGCACTCCGGCTGCGCCGTTGAGGTAGAAGTTCCTCGGCGGCGCTAATTGTGTGCTTGTTGTAGAATCCCGAGCATCGGGGATGGGGCCCACTTTATGAATGCGAGTCTGCCGATCGCTGATCGCCGTGCGCGCGATATGTCTTCTTCGGCCACTGCAGTGCCTGCTGCGCACCGGAAGCGCCACTCCGCGCTCGTGCGCGTGACCCATTGGATTACCATGATCGCGTTTATCGCGCTGCTGGTCAGCGGAGGAGAGATTGTACTTTCGCATCCACGGTTTTACTGGGGTGAGACCGGCAACGTAAACATGCGCCCGTGGCTCAATCTGCACCTGCCATCCTCGAGGGATACCGTCCCCACCGGCTATGGGTACGTGCTCCCTGATCAGAACGGCTGGAGCCGCTATCTCCATTTTCAGGCGGCGTGGCTTGCGGTCGGGACGGGTTTGCTCTACTTGCTGTTCGGCTTCTTCGCGGGCCATTTCCGGCGCAATCTGTTTCCCGCGGCTTCTGACCTTTCCCTCAAGCAGCTTGGCGGTTCGCTGGTTCGACATTTGCGCTTTGAGCGGCCGGACGAGGAAGAAGCGTGGTCGTATAACGTGCTGCAGCAGCTCACGTATCTGCTCGTGATCTTCGTGCTCTTCCCGTTGATGATCTGGACGGGGCTGGCTATGTCGTTCGGTTTCGCGTCGGAATTCCCTCTGGCCGTCCGGCTCCTGGGAGGCCAGCAGACGGCGCGGAGCCTGCACTTCCTGGTGACAATACTCCTTGTGCTGTTCCTGTTGATTCACGTGCTGATGGTCTTGGTTGCGGGATTTCGAAATCGTATGCGCGCCATGATCACTGGCCGCGCTACCCCGCCGAACGGAGTGAAGCTATGAGCAATATCTCTCGACGCAAATTCATCATCACGGGGCTGGCTGTGGCGGGCAGTGCATCTGGGATTGCCGTCGCTGCCAAAGTCGCGCGGCATCATGGGCTCATCCCGCCGGACGCGGGAGGACTTTACGGACCGGGAGAAACGCTGACCTACGCGGCGCAGCGACTTCTGACCCGCCATTCCATGGCCCGTGAATTTCCCCGCAGCGAGATTTCGAAAAATCCGTTCGCCAATGAAGTCGATCCGTTGGGAGAAGAATTCAAACGACTCCAAGCAACCAGTTTCGTGAATTGGCAGGTAACTGTGGACGGGATGGCGGCGTGGCCGGCTTCGTTCTCGCTGGCTGACCTCAGGAGTTTCCCCCCCAGTACGCAGATCACCCTGAACGGCTGCGAAGAAGGATGGACTTACATCGCCGAATGGACCGGGGTGCCGCTCTCTTACGTTCTGGACCGTGTTGGCGCGCTGCCCCGGGCGCGTTACGTTGTATACCGCTCGATCCAGTCTGACTGGTGGGAGAGCATCGACATGGCGGACGCGTTGCACCCGCAAACGCTTCTCGCCCACCGCATGAACGGAAACGAACTTCCCGTGCCGTTCGGAGGCCCTGTCCGCCTGCGAGTCCCGCGACAACTCGGCTATAAGAACGTAAAATACATCACTCGCCTTACTCTGACAGACAACCTCAAACCATTCGGCAAGGGTCGCGGCGGTGCGAACGCTGATGGTGGCTACGCATGGTATGCGGGCATCTGAGAAGAAGCGCCCCGATGCCAAGATGGCGTACGGTATCTACACTGGCTGAGTAAACCGTCATAGACCCGTTTCTGGGTAGGTGTCCGGTTCACCGATCCGGTCATGGACGCCGTGTCGACAAATGACGGAGCGGGACAAGGGTCTATGCTGCGCGATCAAAGGCTTCAGGCACACGTCTTCACTCGAGGAAAGTTTTCATGCATGAATTCCACTACGCAAATGAAAACGTAATACCTCGAACCTTTCATAGGGCTTTTCGACTGATAAAGAAGTTTTTGCTGTTGGGACTGATGGTCGCAATCTCGCTTAAGGCACAACAGAGTGCTCCGTCGCCGCCGACCTGGGCTGGCGTCGTACGCACGACTGCCGGCAAACCTGTGGCCGGAGTGAAGGTAACGGTCTTCACACTCGGCACCAAAAAGAACCTAATCGTAGTTACGGGAGCCGATGGAAAGTTTGCAATTGCGCCCATTACACCAGGACCGCATAACCTGAGCGTGCAACTGCCCGGGAGAGGTCCGACAGCGCCAGTGGCAGTGGATATTACTGACGTGACAATTGTGTTGACGGTGTCCGATCAAAACGTGCTGTCGATTGCAGCCAATCCGCAAACTGCTGCAGGAGTCTCGAATGGGAACCCGCGCACAACTTCGAACCCGGCCAGCGGAACAAGCGGGGAGAAACTCTCCAGCCAAAAGGTAAATGAATTGCCGTTGAATGGACGCGACTTCAGCACGCTGTTGTTGTTAGCAGCCGGGACGATGACGGACGTGAATGGGCAGACGAATTTCACCCAGCAGTTTGCCATCAATGGACAGCGCGGCGTCGAGGCTGTGTTCGCGATGGACGATGCGGATGTCAGCGATCCAGAAATGGGCGGGAGCACGTTCACGAATTTCAATGTAGATGCGATTCAAGAATTACAGTCCAGCTCAGGCTGGATGCCGGCGGACATCGGGCGCGGGGCGGCGGGCTTTACCAATATCGTGACACGATCTGGAAAAAACGGTTTTCACGGATCATTCTTCGAGTTTTTGAGGAACTCTGCCCTCGATGCGCGGAATTATTTCGATCATCCGTCGATTGCGGACCCGGGCCGAATTCCTCCCTTCCGCAGGAATGAGTTCGGATTTACGAACGGCGGCCCTGTCGTGTTGCCGAACGTTTATGACGGACGCGACCGGACGTTCTATTTTGTGCAGTATCAGGGATTCAGGCAGGTGCTGGGAACAACCCAGGTACTGGCTGTACCAACCGCAGCCGAGCGAGCGGGTCAGGACATCGTGAAGTACCCGGACGGCAGCACGGACACGCTGCAGGTACCGGTGAATCCGGCAATTGCTGCGGTACTGGCCCGCTATCCACTTCCGAACAACCCAAGCGGCGCGTATGGTGCCCGAACCTATGCTGCACCTTCAAACGTAAACACGGATGCGGATCAGTTTTCTATCCGCATCGATCAGAAAGTTGGCGCAAAAGGACAATTGTTTGGTCGATTCAATTACGACAATCTAACGGGACCGACCACAAATCCGGATCAGACACTGATTGATCCGAGCTTCGGTGTGCAGTATGTGGATCGGCAGCGGAACGGGGTCATCACTTACACGCGCACCGTGTCTTCGCACTTTCTCTGGTCGACGTCGGTGAGTTTCACGCGAACGACGCCTTCGTTTGTAACCCCAAACCACACCGATCCGGCTTTGAAGTTCATCGATGGCCTCTATGAGGCGTTCAACGGAGCGGCGGGCTCGGTGATGTCGGCGTTCGGGAATTTGTTCCAGGGACAATTGAATTTTGCCTGGACGAGCCCGCGGCACGCGGTGAAGTGGGGGGTGGAAGCACGCCTTAACCGGGACACGACATACTTTGGCACCAGCCCGAACGGGGAATACGATTTTGGTGGTGGAACAGTTTATTCGCCCGTGTTCATCCCTTCTGCGAGTGGACAGCACGACGTTCAGCCAGGCCAGCCTCTGCCAGACACTTTG
>Ga0182015_10003851_pt1 | contig 16506 bp, 11 predicted proteins | sample 712P3MmetaG_FD_120478 | JGI IMG/M metagenome (GOLD analysis project Ga0182015, IMG submission 120478) | Permafrost microbial communities from Stordalen Mire, Sweden - 712P3M metaG | ecosystem: Environmental > Terrestrial > Soil > Wetlands > Permafrost | place: Sweden: Stordalen | collected... | reverse complement strand
CGGGGTTACGGTTCCAAGACCAGTCATGTACAGGAAGACCGTCTCGCCGGCTACGGCAGGGCTCTTGTCCGTTACCAGGGAATAATCGGAGTGCAGGATTGCTCCCTCTCCAATGCCATTCTCGGTAAGCGTGTAAATCCCCGGCGACGTGTTGCCGACGTACACTGTTACCCGGTTGGACTTCGATCCGTGCACCACCACCTGGAACGTAGCGAAAGACTCACCCGAAATCTCGTAAGGAATCAGAGCGCTGATCTGCTCCTGGCTCACCAGTTCCAGGGGCGCCGCTATCCCATTCACGAAAACCTGCACGCCTGCTAGCGTGGTGGGAACTGGGAGCACTTTGTTCGCTTGAGTAGATACGCCAAAGTTTCCATAAAGATTCACCAGCTCACCGGGAGCGTAAGCGTTTGTGATCGGCGTGTAATTGGCTGCGTTGGTGATTCCGACCGGATTGATCCACACTTTGGAATTCGATGTAAACGACGGAGCCTGAATACCGACGATGAGCGAGAACTGTTGATTGGATCCAATCAGCATCAGTGCTCTTCGATTGGAGCCGGCGAGATAAGTGTAGGTTGCGCCATCGTAATATGAGCCGTCGGCCCCGATGGTTACGGGTGTGTCGAACGTGTTGTCGTAGGTTACGATATCCACCACGTCGTCATACCGTTCATGCCAGATCAGGGTTCCATTTCCACCGGTATTGATGGAGCCATAGAAAGCATCCAAGAAATTCGACGAGTCCACATAATCTTCCATTCCCGCCACAAAGTAGGTCCCGCTCAAGAGCGCATTGGAACCTGTCCCAGAGGGCGCGCGAAACCCGAAGAACATGTCCGATCCGGTTGCCGAGCCTCCCACGAACCAGTCGCCATCGGCCGAGACGTACAGAATCTTTGCGCCGCTGACGATCTGGGTTTGATCGTCCGAGCTGCCGGGAAAAGTCACGGTACCACCGGTCGTGCCGGAAAGCGCATAGGTGGAGGCCGAAACCTGCTGCGTTACGCTCGCGCCGGAGTTCACATTTTCTAGCGAGCCAGTCACCGTGAATGCCGCGATGTTCCCGTGGCCGTCGGCGTTCAAACTGAAGTAGCCCTGCCGCGCCAGTGAGGCCGAAGAATTGAGGAAGTCCAGGGTACCCACCGTGAAAGAGCCGGCGAGAATACCGTTCGAGGCCGAAGCCGGCGCTTGAACCGCGATAAAGAGATCGAAATAGTCATCTTCTGTTGAACTTGCTATGACGACGGGCTGGCTGAAGGTGCCGAAAAGAGTCGCCGCGTAGAGAGGATTGTCCAATTGGGCGATGCCGTTCGATTGCACTCCGTACGTTCCCGCGCCCAGCGTAGCGCAGGATCCGGTGCCGTTCAAACCCGCCGAATCGAACAGTTGCGTATTCGAGAGTGCATAGTTTCCTGCGCCGTCGAACGCGATGGCGCCGGTCAGGCTGCAGGACTCCACCAGGTTGCCAAACGCGTCGTTGAAGAAATTGACGTACCGAAATAGGTATTGTCCCTTGAGGTTGGCCGTCCCGCTGGTATCGAAGCTCTGAGCCTCGACCCGTGCCGGTGCTACCGCCGCCAAAAGGGCGCCACTAAGAAGGAGAATTGTTTTGTACATGGGCGTCATCCTTACTGGCCTTTGCTCCAATTCAAGATCAGGTTGTAGGCATCCACGCTGCCGAGGCCGGTAGCGAAGTTCCAACCGCTGGCGGCGGCAAAGGCCGGGGCATACGTTGCGCTGCTCGTCGATAGCCCGCCGTTTCCTTCGAACCCGGTGGCCGGCGTAGCGCGGCCTCTTCCCACGAACCCGGACCCGAAGCAGTCTATTTCGCCCGAGCAGTTGACCACGATGTCGCCCGTGGTAATGCTATGGAACACCGATGAGGCCACGGAACTGGCCGCGAGTTTGTAGTAAACCGGATTCGGGTTACCCTGGGCGCCCCCCATCTTCTGGTTCACCAGTGCCTGAACCCCGGCCATAATCGGGGAAGCAAACGAAGTTCCGCCCGCGCCGGCCCACCCAGCTGGCGCGCCCGCACACGGCGCGCCGCCATTAAAGGGATCGGAAAAGCAGAACACGTAGTAGTGCCCCCAGAATCCGTTGGAGGCGAAGAGCGATACATCGGGAAGATCCCGGACGCCATCGTTCGGGATCCCGGGCACTCCCGTTTGCCACGCAGGCTTGGGGTATCCCCGGCAACTGCCTCCAACCACCAGATTTTCGGCCGGAACGCCGGTTGCGCACCCGCTTGGCCCTCCGCTGCCCGCGGCCACGTCAAAGAGATTGGTTTGTTGCGCTATGCTGCTCCCACAAAAGCCGCTAGGGCCATAACCAACCGAATAGTGGAAATAGGCCGCCAGGATGGAACCCGCGCACGAGTCGTTCCAGGGAATCTCCGGAATGTAGGAGAGAGCCGAACCGTAGGTTGAGCTGTTGGTCGGCCCCCAATACGTATTCATGGTGCCCTGGGACCCATCGGCGAAATCGGTTCCTCCGACGGCTACGTTATAGGGCGTGGATGCGTATGAGGTGACGCCGATGCCATGGGTGGCGGCGACAGCCCCCCTATCGCACTCAGCCGCGCCTTCGTCTCCCGCCGCAACAAATAGCGACACGCCTTCCGCCACCGCCTGCTGCGCGGCCGAGTTGAAGGATGCATTCAACGCTACTCCCGTGATCGCTTCGCAGAAGCCGTAGCTAATGCTGATGATAGGAGGCGGATGGCTGGAGTTGATTAAATTCTGCTGTGCAATCAGGACTCCAAATGTCGTGGCCGTACTCGGGCAAGCAGCCAACACGATGGCTGCGTCCGGTGCGGCGGCGCTGGACCATTCAGTGTCAAGTGCCGCTTCGTCGTCGTCTTCGTTAGCTCCGGGATCCGAACAATTGGAAACTCCGTGCGGCGGTGCGGGATTGATTGTGGTTAAGGTTCCCGAAGTGTAACTGGATAATCCAAATGCCCGCCGGAAAGTATTCCAATCCGCTGTGTTGTACAGATCGGTATCCTCCAGCACCGCAATGGTCTGTCCTTTCCCGGTGTATCCGGCTGCAAAAGCCGGATTGAAATCGTAAATCGTGGCCAGATCGGCCGGCACAATGAGGTCATAATCGATCGTGTAGTGGGCGACAGGCTTCCTCATCGAGTGGGGCCGGAAATCGTGCAACGACACAATCCCGACTACCACCGGCGCAAGCGCTTCCGGGATCTGGGGATCGCTCATGTTTGCGATGTGCTCTTTCCCGTCCACGGAGAGCCTGTGAATTTCCGTACGGAATGCCGCCGACACTTCACCCGCCGTTCCGGAGAAATCAATCGACATGCCGCTCGGATACACAGTGTTCACCGTGAAGCCGCTGGAGCGCAGCCAGCCGGAAACGGTCTCCAGGTCCTGCGGCGCCGGTCCGTACATTTCGCCGAATTGATCCGCCGTCAGCCATCTGTGGAAACTGGGTGAAGTGGCATCGTGTTGTTGGTCGATAAAGTCCCTCACGGCCTGTTCCCGCTCCGGACTGCGCTGCAATTGCAGAAGCATGTGCTGCAACGCAAACGTATCCGGCAGCTTCCCGCGGTCGTTCTGCGCGTTCGCTTCACTGCGTGTGTTGCCGGCAAGCGTGAAAAGCCTGCTTGAATCGACAGGTTGTGTGATGAGAACCCGGGCCGCCGGCGCGTTCCCGGCTCTTTGAGCGGCGCTTTGAGCGACCAGGGCGGACGTCAAGCCAAGCGGGAGTGCGCAGCACAACAAACGCGCGAAAAAAGATTTAGTTCGAAAAGTCTTCGACATCGGGCATCCTCGCAAGATAGGTTGATTGGAACGGGCTCAATCTCTCGCCCATGCCGCCCCGATGGGCGCAAGAATTTCGTGGGGTCCAAGTTTCGAGCCTGCGGCAAGCGACATGATAATCAAACAAGTTTATCGCGTCGGGCGAGCAAAAGGGGGCGAGGTCCTGTGTAACGCGTTATGCGGAGGGTGAACTTGGCGGACGCGAGGGACGTGACTGGTGGATTCTCGCCCCGTCGCTTTGAAGTGTCTACGAACGCCGTTTATGGACCGCGTGGTGATTAACGAGTGGGACCGGCTGTTATCGACAGCCCACCTTACCCAATGTCCCCAAGCTCTAGCGGGAATGCAATTGTCTCCCAGTGGCCGACGGAAGTTGTCGGCCAGGATAAGAACGACCAGTGACGGCGGGCCAAGCGCATGTCGTCGACCTTGGCTCCCCAGGGTGTCTCGGACGCTGGTTAGCTCGGACTTGTGGTATTCTTAGCGGCCAGTTCAGGAGCCTTCTGGGGAAGGGCCTCATAAACAATGGCAGATCCTATGCCAGCAAAGAAGTACCTATTTGCCTCCTACGCCCATGAGGACTGGGACCGCGTTCGTCCGCTTCTAGACGCGGTAAGTGAGGAGCTGGAGTTTCGTGCTCTGCCGGTAGAGCTTTGGGTTGACCAGTTCAACCTTCGGCCCGGCGAGCAGTGGCAGGTCGCTATCGACAAAGCGCTCCAGTCGTCGATCGGATTTCTTTCCTCGTTTCGCCTCGATCACTGAGCTCCGATTGGGTCCGTCGCGAATTGGAAATGGCAGCAGCGGCGTCGGACCGGCTCATCCTTCCGGTACTCTTACACCAGCCGCTCGAGCTGCCGGGCGCGCTTGCCGAGCGGCAGTGGATGGACCTATCCGGCCCCAGAACACCGAAGCAGATCAAAACCGCCGCGACGCGAATTGCTGAGGCGACCGAACGGTACTTAAGGACAACGCCTCAGCCGAGGGCGGCGGTTTCGAGCGTGGAGGCCCCAATACTTGCGGCCGACATCGCGCGGCAGGTACGTGGCTCCGGCGAGCCAGCGACGACGCAGGCGCAACCAACTTCAGTGTTCGTAGTCCACGGTCACAATACAGAGGCATTGGCTAAGCTGGAGAAGTACCTCCCGTCGGTGGGCGTCAACGCGATCGTGTTGTCACGTCAGGATGAGTCTCCCCAGTCGCTGTTTCAGAAATTTATGTCGGTGGCAATGCAGGCACGATTCGCGATTGTGCTTCTTTCTGCCGATGACTACGGAGCATCCCGCAGGCAGTACGAGACAGTGAATGTTGCTGAAAGGGCCCTGCAGTTCCGCGCCCGTCAAAACGTCATTCTGGAGCTAGGGTTCTTCTACGGGCGACTCGGCTGGGAAAATGTATTCGTACTCTATCAAGAACCAGATCACGTGTTTCCCAATTTCGAGCGGCCCTCAGACCTGGACGGAGTGATTTTCGACGCCCTATCAAATGTCGTGTGGCAGAGAAACCTCAGCGCGAAATTGTCAGCCGCCGGGTTTAAGTTGTTGCCGCCAGCCTAAGAAACGAGCTGGCCGACAGCGCCGTCGCTTGCGTTTCGTGCTGCTGGTGTGTTCAAAACGTCTCTCTCCGTAAGAGCATAGTCGGGACGCGGAGCGGCAGCGACGGGAAGGACGGCTAAACTAGGCGCACAATCACTGCTGCGAAATCCCCTTCGCGCCAGGAGACGCCCAGGAAGTCGGCTTGGGGGAAGTTGCGGAGCATCTGGCTCTTCCGGAGCACTCCATCCAGCTTCACCTCGCCAATTCGTCCACCTTCTTTACATCGTCGTCCAGACCCAGCAAATCCCATCGCTGCAACGATAGCGGCACGTTGCCGTTGCTCCATACGTAATCGTGAAACTCGCCGAGGGTAAACTTATCGCCCTGCTCAAGACGCCGTTCGGCCAGCATCCGCTGGATCTGCAGCTTGCCAATTTCATACGCGATGCCCAAGCCGGGAGCGGTGGCAAAAGATGCCGCTTCGCCTGCGGCTGTTTCCCGGTCCATGGGAACTGTGCGTGCCAGGTAATCGGCCGCCTGGGCGATGGTGAACCGGCCGAGCGCAAGTTTTACGTCCACCTCCACGCGCAATGCCCGCAAGCGCGCAAAGCTGTAGATGATCCCACGCGATCGTGGGCTGTCGTCATACAGTCCGGCATCGAGCATCATCTCTTCGGCGTAGAAGCCGATGCCTTCGTTGGCACCCGAGTCGTAGTACTGACGCCGGATCGGGTCGGGATTTCGCCAGGCCAACGACAATTGGAAGAAATGTCCGGGCACGCCCTCGTGCACGCCCGTGGTACGCGGATCTTGCGCAAACGCTTTCCAGAAGTAGGGGAGATTGTTCGAGGGCGGCTGTATCCAGCGCACTCCATCCTGATGCAAGCGCGACGGGCCGGTGAAGTCATCGAGTTCTCCGAACCCATCGAGAGCCACGACGTAGTCCGGCGCCAGGCGTGCGGTCCAATGCGGTAAATCAGGAGGAACGGTCAGAATTTGGTGCTCCACCAGATAGCGGCGAATGTTTGCGTCATCGCGCGCCATGCGAGCGGATTCTTCTTCCGCCGTGGCAGGCAGTTTCAATTCCGGCGCGCGGAGGTCACGCTGGCGTTCATAGCTCTCCATGGCGAGTACACGCTCGAAATCCTGACGCGCCATGGCCAGCAACTGCTCCGGCGTGTAGGGCAATAGGGCAACCTGGTGCAGGAAGAACCCGTAAGCCTTATCACCAAGAGTGAAATCCTGCCGCATGTTGGGCAGGTTCTGCTTCAGCCATTCCCGATAGTCAATGAGCGCCTTGCTCGCCGCTGCAATCGCAACACGGAAGCGCGCGCGCAGATCATCGCTGGTCAACAACGGCGACACACCACGCTCCACGCGAGCCAGGCGCGCATCGATATCAGCGAGCAACGCGATTGTCAATTGCGCAAACGGTGCAATCGCCTTCAGATTGAGCTTGCCTTGTTCGAGAATCGAGGGAATGTTTTCCGTTCGCGCCACAATCTCCCGCGAACGCGGGGCATTGAACGGCGCCGGAGACATGAGTTCCTCCTGTAGCGCATCGATGGTCTGCTCGACGTAAAACGCGGGGTCGCGCTGCCAGCGGGGATTTACATCCAACTCCCACCGGACGCGCGCAAGGGCGGACCCCATTAGCCGGTAGTCCACGATCTGACTAGTCGGCCAGTGGTCAGTGGGCATCGCTTTCCATCGCCGCTCGAATTCGGCCAAATCCACGCGCTGTTTGGCGACCGCTGCCGCAGACCACACCCGCATTCCGGCCGCGTGCTCCATACGGGGAACGTCATCAAACGTGAAGGGCCTATACTCCGCGCGCCAGGTCCAGAAGTCGGACGCCAACTGGTCCAATGAATCTGTTTTCGGTTGGGCGAAGGAAATAGCAGACAGTAATAACAGCCCTAAGAGCACTCGTGACATGGGACTCACAGCATAGCATCGATCCTTCGTTTAGTATCAAACTGGCTTTTAGCATCAAACTGGCGCTGGTATCATAAAATCCATGCGGCTCGGTTGGCTCTTCCTCGCGGCGCTTGTTCTGACCCATAGTGGCTGCTCTTCTTCCTCCTCACACGACAAGCAAGGCAAGGCGGCGCCGGCCATCCCGCCGCACTTCACCGCCACGAACACTTCCAATCCCATCGCCAAGTACATCGAGCTGGTTGGTTTGCGGGTCAGGGAGAGAAGTCCTGGGCATCTGGTGGTTCAATTTGGCGTGGTCAATCACTCGGAAGCCGATGTGGGCGACGTGAAGATGACCGTGAACCTGAGCACCACGGCCGCCAAGCCCGGCGACCCGCCGATCATCACTTTTCCCGCTCAGGTTGCTCGTCTGGGACCGAGCGAATTAAAGGACATGACGGTGGAAGTTCCCATCAAGCTCCGCGTTTACGAGTTGCCGGATTGGCAATTCTTAAAAGCAGACTTCGAAATCATCGAACCGAAACAATAGCGCCCATTCGAAATGTTTCCGATTGCCTCACTGCTTGTGGCGAAACAGATCCTCCACGGCCTGCGTCTCACTGCGTAGTCATGATTTGCGACAATGGTATGCGGCGTGCATCCCCCGGCAGCGCCGCCCGCGTCCCAGCTATCCGGATTTGAACATCACCCAAGGCAAGGAGCTTCCCTTGATTTTCAAGAATACTCGCAGCACGCGATTTGTGCCGTTTCTGGTCCTGCCGCTTCTGTTCCTATTGGTCTCGATCCTGAGTGCCGCGCCCCGGCTCGAACTGGATGAGACATCGGTCACCGTTCCAGTGGTCCAGGGATCCAACGGACCATCACAATACGTCGACGCGTTTAACATCGGCGACGGCACGTTGAGCCTAACAGGTTCCTCGAACGTCACCTGGCTCACAGCTACCATCGGCACGGATACAACATGTGGACTGAGCGGCGGCTGCTATCCGGTTACGATCGCGCTCGCCACCTCTTCCTTGGCCGCTGGAAGTTACACCGGAGTCCTGACGCTGACGGATCCCAATGCGATCGATTCGCCGCAGTCCGTTACCGTGACGGTCCAGGTGGGCGGCGATGTTCCCGGCAATCTGGTATTCAACCTGGCTCCCGGCGGGTCCACATCCAGCAGCTTCACCACCGGCAGCATGGTCAAAACCACGGTGGGCGCCGGCACTCCTTGGCTCACTGTGAGCTCGGCAACGATGTACGGCGTCACGACAGTGACCGTTAAAGCGACCGCGTCTTCCGGCATGGCCGCGAAAGACTACGACGGGACCATTACCATTTCCGGTTCGAAGTTCGCGCCGGACAACAAGCAGGTTTCAGTGGTTCTGAACGTCACCACGGAGCCCATCGCGACGCTCAGCAGCAATTCGGTTTCATTCACCATCTCCCAGGGTGCGAACAAGCAGAGCACGCCGGTCGCAATAACCAACGCCGGACAAGGCACATTGACGGTTTCGAGCGTTACCGCGACCGCGGCCAATGGCGGAACCTGGCTCAGCGCAGTTGCCGTCACCGGCGGCGTCACCATCACGGCCGATCCCACCGGTCTTACGCCCGATACTTACACCGGCACGGTGACAGTCGCGAGCAATGCCATCAACAGCAGCGTGGCGATCGCTGTCCAGCTCACTGTTCAGCCCCAAGGTCCGCCGACCGCATTCGTCGGAGGCGCCGTCAACAATGGAACTTTCGGAAATGGAGAGCCGCTTGCACAGGGCGATATCGCGGCGGTGTTCGGAACTCAGTTCACGTACGGCGACGCGCAAGGTGCGACCACCCTCCCACTGGAGACCAAGATGAATGGCGTGCAGGTTCTGGTGAACGGCACTGCGGCGCCGCTTTTCTACGTCGGGCCCGGCCAAGTCAATTTCGAGGTACCGATCAATGCCTCTCTCGCCAACGACGGCGCTGGAACGATCCAGGTTGTCCGCGACGGCCAAGCGGGCAACCTCATCTATGTGGGCATCAATGCCCGTGTGCCTCGGTTCATCGTGTACGGCCCAGGCTACGGAGTGGTGACGGAGCCCAACGGCGCCACATTGACGGGCACTCCCAGCACCCAGCCGGTAAAGGCCGGAGACGTGATCGTGATCTACGCCGTTGGCCTGGGGCCTACTTCTCCCTCGGTTCCCAGTGGAACCGCATCGCCCAACCCGCCCGGGCTGGCGGAGGTGCCAGGGACCACGCAGGTTTGCTTCGGCCCTGAATCGCCGTTCTTCCAGGCGCCTTGCGCCAAGGCTTCATTCACTGGGCTAACGCCGGATGCCGTGGGACTCTATCAAATCACCGCCACTGTTCCGCCGGGCCTCAAGTCCGGAAGCAACACGATACTCCTTTTGCTGGTGGACAACATCCAGAGCACTCCCGTCACGCTAGACGTGCAATGACGGAGCGGCTTTACTATCAGGACAGCTATCTCACCGAATTCCGGGCTCGCGTAGTGGATGCGAGTCCGGATCGGCAGCGCGTGTATCTGGACCGCACCGCTTTTTATCCCACTTCCGGCGGTCAGCCTTTCGATACCGGGGAACTGGGCGGCTTGAAGGTGGTTGAAGTGACCGACGAAGGGGACCGTATCGCGCACGTATTGGCCGATGCGCTCCCTGAGACCGAAGTCGCCGGGCGAATCGATCGCGAGCGCCGCTTCGACCACATGCAGCAGCATACCGGACAGCATTTGCTCTCGGCCGTGCTGCTGGAGTTGTTCCATACACCCACGGTCAGTTTTCATCTGGGCGCGGAAGCGTGCACCATCGACGTGGCTGGCGCACTGGAGCCGGACCAGCTTCGCGAGGCCGAACGGCGCGCCAATCAAACCATCTTCGAAAATCGGCCCGTTACCATCAGCTTTGAGGATTCCTCCGGTGACCTGGGGCTGCGCAAACCCACGGAGCGCGAGGGGCTGGTTCGCATCGTTTCGATCGAGAACCTGGATCGCAGCGCTTGCGGCGGCACGCACGTCGGCGCCACGGGCGAAATCGGCCCCATATTGATTCGCAAGCTGGATCGCATTCGAGGGAACTTGAGGATCGAGTTTCTGTGCGGCGGGCGATCGATCGCGCGCGCCCGCGCCGATTTTGACGCGCTTTCCAAAATCGCGCGCGTGTTTTCGTCGCCGCTCGATGAAACGCCCGCGCTGGTGGACGCACAGCGGGAAAAGCTACAGGAATCGGAACGGACGCGCCGCCGGCTATCCACGGAACTCGCGCAGGCGAGCGGGCGCGCGCTGTACGGAGAAACCGCGCCTGGTCCGGACGGCATTAGACGGGTACTGCGCCATTTGGAAGCATCGCTATCGGAGGAATCGCGCGCGGAGGCGCAATCCTTCACGGCCGCCGGTCCGGCGATCTTCGTTGCTTTCGCTGAAAACCCTCCCGCGATTCTGCTGGCTGCATCGAGCAACAGCGGCGTCAATTGCGGCGAAGTGCTCAAGCGTCTGCTGGGCCCCGCAGGCGGACGGGGTGGCGGAAACGTCACGCTGGCGCAAGGCAGTCTGCCTTCGAAGGCTGCGCTCGAAGGATTGGCCGAATCCCTCTCCAGAGAACTGAATTTCCCGGTTTGAGGACCGCTCGTACAGCCTTCGGCTAGGCTATCCAGCGGTACCGAAGTGCTAGGTGTGAACGCTAAAGTTCAACCGTCAAGGTTCCGACTTTCCTCAATAGACCATGAAGATCTCTGTTCCCGCGCTCGCCCTGCTGCTGGCCCCGCTGTTGCTAGCAGGTGAGGCGCTGGGAGCGGACCGGCACAAGCCCGATGTCGATCCGGAAACTCAGGACGGGATTCTGTTGCAGAGGATCCAGCAGGAACCTACTCAACCGCGCAAGCTGGCGCTGCTTGATAAGTATCTAGCCGAATATCCGCATGCGACATCCGTTGCGTGGGCCTACGAGCAACTGCTCCTGATTTACATGGACCAGAACCAATGGGATCGCGTGATCGCGGCCGCCGAGGGACTGCTGGCGGTGGACCCCAACGATCTGGACTCCGCTCATGATGCTCTCAAAGCGGCCGAGGCCCAGGGCAATCCCGAGCTGATCGCGAAATACGCCGAGCTGGACTGGGATCTGGCGACGCGCACGCTCCAGACGCCAAAGCCCCCAGATCCAGAGGAGGTCTTCGATTGGAACAAGCAAATGGATTTCGCCCGCGAGAATCTGGCCTTTTCGGAATATAGCCTTGCGACTTTGGCCGCCGCGCAAACCGACGAGCTGAAGCGAGACGAGCTGGCACTCGCCTTGCAGCAACGCAATCCGCGGAGCCAGTTCCTGGCGCTGGCTAAAAAACCGACGGTGATCGAACTGGCTTCGCTAAACCCCATAAAAGCTCTGCAACTGGCCGAGCAAGGTTTGATCGAGAATCCTACTAATATCGACTTCCTGATGACGGTGGCCGATCACGACATGAATCTCGAAAAGAACCTGCCGCAGGTGCTCAGCTACGCGCTGCGGATACTCGAGCTGGTGCAAGGCAAGCCGCAACCCGCCGATCTCACGCCGGCCGAGTGGGAAAAGAAGCAGGCCAAGTTCACCGGCTGGGCCAATTGGCTGGCGGGTGTCGTGTATGGAAAGCAGGCGCGCTATGGGCTCTCGGATCGGTACCTCAGAGCCGCGCTGGGTTATATTCAAGAGAACTCGCGGCTCACAGCGGCGGCTTACTTCTATCTCGGATACGGCAACTACGCTCTGGCGAGCGAGTTGGCCGACAAGGGCCGCGCCATCGAGGCCGTGAGATTCAGCAAGCTTTGCGCCGACATGGATTCGCCCTTCCGGTCACTTGCGCTGAAGACTTTGGAAGCGCTGCGGAACGAGTACAACGTCGAGTAGCCGCTGATCACTGACGGCATCGCTGACGGCCCCACTTGCATTTGCCCCCTCAACTAAGGCAAGCTAGATAGTTTTCCCCTTGACGGATACCAATTCATGCGGGTGAGGATTCTCTATCACGATCACTGTTTCGACGGTGCGGCATCGGCTGCCTATTTCAGCCGCTTTTATGGGGACAAGTACGCCCCGGAGGCCCATTTCGAATTCACCGGCCTGGCGCACAAAGCTTCGCAACTGTTTGAAGACGGCCTGTTCGACGGCGACGTGAACGCGATTGTGGATTTCAAATATTCGCCGAGCCCCCGGCTGACCTGGTGGTTCGATCACCACCAAAGCGCGTTCCTGAGTCCGGAGGACGCCGAGCACTTCCGCCATGACCACAGCGGCCACAAACTTTACGATCCCGCCTACGGCTCCTGCACCATGTTCATCGCCGATGTGGCGAGCCAGCGCTTCGGATACGACGCGCCCGATCTATCCGAGCTGGTGACGTGGGCCGACATCATCGACGGCGCCCGCTACCCGAACGCCCAGGAAGCGGTGGAGCTCAAGGCGCCGGCCATGCAGCTGACGCTGGTGATCGAAGGCGCGAAAGGTTCCGAGATCATCCACAAGATCATTCGCTGGATGCGGCACTGCAAGCTGAGCGAGATTGTCCAGCAGCCCGAGATTCAGCAGCTTTACGCTCCTTTGTACGAGCGCCACCTCCGCTCCATAGACATCATCAAGAAGCGCGCGCAGACCGGCGGCGGCGTGGTGTTCTTCGATTTGATCGGGGACGACCTGGAGGGCTACAACAAGTTCATCCCATACTATTTATTCCCGGAGTCCATTTACACCGTTTCGGTGAGCACCTCCAGTTTCCGGACCAAGGTTTCGGTGGGTTCCAACCCCTGGGCGAAGGAGCCGGTGAAACATAACCTGGCCACGATCTGCGAGCGCTACGGCGGCGGCGGGCATCCGCGCGTGGGGGCCATCAGTTTCGAGATTGGAGCGGTGGAAAAAGCGCGCGCCGTGGCTCAGGAGATCCGCGAGGAGTTGGGAACCTAGCGTCCGCTTGCATTACCGCGCGCGGCTCGGTAATGCTAGGCCTTGGCCCGCAGGCTGACCGCGTTCTGGACTTGCGCCGTGTCGGTGTATTGCTGAAAGTGCGCGATCTTGCCGGCCTTGAACTTGAACACGTGTACGAACTGTGCGTCTATTTTGACGCCGGTGGCTTTGTAGACGCCGCCGTAGCGTCCCAGCGCCACAACGGTTTCGCCGCCATCGACAATCTCTTGCGGTACCGCTGAAAAACCATCCCACTCGCCTCCCAGCCGGGCGAAAAGGCCAGTGAGCACCGCATCCACGCCGATGTAGGGGCTCTTGTCGGCGTAAACGAAATTCTCGGCCTCGCTCCACACTATCTGCGGATCGAGGGTTCCGATGACGAACGGAATGTCACCGCGTCCCATGGCTGCGTAGAACGCTTCGACAGTCTTGCTGTTTTGTCCCATGCTGCTCCTTTTGTTCCGAATGGATTATGGCATAAAGTGAACCCAGCCCGTGGACGGCCGGTATGGGGGAGCGGGGGAACACCTTAGCGACGCCAGCGGCCAATCCAGCGTCAACAGGTCTCCCGCTTATGCTATCGGGATACGAGAAGTGTTATACTCGATTTCCACTAACGAAAAGGACTGGAAATGCTGGCTCGGCTTCGCTATATACTCCCGGTGGTGGTGCTGCTCGGTTTTGCCGGATGGATGTATAGCGACGACATTCCGAAGCCCGACTTGGTGGGCGCCGTCCAGAATCTGCAACAAACGCTGATGCAGCTCCAAAAGGAGATCAAGGATCTGCAATCTTCGGTGAAGGAGCTGGCGAAGGACGCAAAGGACGCGCAGAAGCAGAAAGTGGCTCGCGCGAGCGCGCCACAGACTCCCGTGAAGGCGGTTCCGGCAACACCCGCGTCACCTTCGGGGGCGGCCGCGGCTGGCTCGGCGCCGGATTGGCAAAAGGCCCAGGAAGCATTCGAGCATGGCCGGCGTGCGGAGGATCTGAAGTCCTACGGGCCTGCGATCGAGGCGTTTACCGAAACCATCGAGCTTGATCCGAAGAACGATTCGGCGTTCCTGCACCGGGGATACTCGCACTACTATCTGGGCGACTACACGAGCGCCGTTTCGGATCTGACTCAGTCGTTGACGCTGCAGCCTCACAATTCGCGCGCGTACGCGATGCGGGCCTCGGCTTTGTCGTCGAGCGGCAAGGCGGCGGAAGCGCTGGCGGACATCGAACAGGCCATCCAGAAGGATTCCCGCAATTCCGAGCATTACCTGCTGCGCGCGAACCTGCATGAGCAACTAGGACGAGCGGGGGAGGCGCTGAACGACTTCGCGCAAGCCATCCAGCTGGCGCCCGAATCCGAGCGCGCGTATCTGGGCCGCGCCGCGGTGCTGCGCACCCATGGCAAGGTGCAGGAGTCGCTGGCCGACTGCTACAAGGCGATCCAACTCAATCCGGTGGACACGGCCGCGTATCTGTGCCGCGCTCAGTTTTATCTTTCCACTGGAGCCGCGCAGCCGGCGCTCGAAGACATCAATCGCGCCATGCTGATGGGGCAGAAACCAAATGAAGCCGTAGGCTTGCTGAGCGAGGCGCGGAAGATGGTAGACGCCAAGGCGCAAGTTGCCGCCGTTCCGCAGCAGGCGCCACCTCCGCAACCAGCGTCTCCGCAACCAACGCCACCGCAGCCAGCGGCACCTTTACAACCATCATTGGTGGCGCAAGTGCAGGCGCCTCCTCCCGCATCGGCTGTTCCGACGCCTGCGCCCGTAGCGGCTTCGATCGCGGCGCCGCAGTTGGTTCCCAGCCGGCTTCCGGTTGCCAGCGGACCGGTAGCCAGCGTAAGGCCGCCGCAGCTTGCTCGGCGCCCGGTCGCGGTGCCCCCGCAAGTGCTTACGCCGGTCCTCAGCAGGACGGAACCGGGCGGCTCGCATGACGCGAATCGCTGGTACCGCCAGGGCCGCTACTTGACCGAGCAGGAGAATTTTGAAGAAGCGGTGCAAGCTTTAACGCAAGCGATCCAGATGGATCCGACGCTCGCGCTGGCGCTGAATGCGCGCGGCTATGCGCATCTGCGCTTACGCCGTTATCAGGATGCGATTAACGATTGCAGCCAGGCGATCCGGTTGAATCCGGCGTACGCCAATGCGTACTTGAATCGCTCGGTGGCGAAGCGAGCCATGGGCGATATTGCGGGCGCCCGGGAAGATCAGCGGCACGCGGCGGAGCTGGATGGCTCAGCGCAAGCGCAAGCGTCGCTAGCGAAACCGGCCTCACGGCCGTAACCGACAACGCTCCCTCACGGTCGCGGTTCAGTTAGTGGCGCGGATTATTGCAGTGGCAGATCGTTCTGCCCGTTGCCGTTCGCTCCGCTCGCTTCCGGATCGTACGGAATTACGGACGCCGCAGCAACCTGGTCGCCTTCTTCCATCCGCACCAGGCGCACGCCCTGGGTGGACCGGCCGGCTTGACGGATCTCGCCCGATTCCAGCCGAATGATCTTGCCGTCGCGGGTGATGATCATCAGGTCGGTGTCTTCCTTGACGGAAAGGATCGCGACCACTTTGCCGATCCTGGGAGTCAGCTTCATGTTGATGACGCCTTTGCCGCCGCGCGCGGTGAGGCGATAATCCACCAGCGGCGTGCGCTTGCCAAATCCGTTTTCGGAAATCGACAAGATGAGGCCGTCTTTCTCCACCACCTCGGCGCCGATGAGGGCGTCGCCCTCGGCCAGATCCATGGCGCGGACGCCCCGAGCGGGCCGGCCCATGGCGCGGACGTCGCTTTCCCGGAAACGAATCGCCTTGCCTTCGCGCGTGCCCAGGAAAATATAGTTCTCGCCGTCTGTCAGCCGCGCTGCCAGCAACTCATCGCCTTCATCGAGTGAAACCGCGATGATCCCGCGCGCCATTGGATTATCGAACTCGGTGAGCTCGCATTTCTTGATGACGCCCAGCTTGGTGACCATCACGATGTACTGGTTGGGCACAAAATCCTTCACTGCGAGGAAGGTTTTCACGGCTTCGTCCGGCTGCAGATTAACCAAACCGGAAACGTGCTTGCCCTTTCCGGTGGTTCCGGCATCGGGGATCTCGTAAATTTTCAGCCAGAAAACGCGGCCCTTGGTGGTGAAGACCAATAAGTAGGCGTGCGTGGAGGCAACCACCAGGTGCTCGACAACGTCCTCGGTGCGCGTCCCCATGCCGATGCGCCCCTTGCCGCCACGGGACTGGCGCCGGTAGGTGTCCACCGCGGTCCGCTTCAAATAACCGCCGTGGGTGACCGTGACCGCAACGTCTTCCACCTGGATCAGATCCTCGAGATGGATCTCGCCGG
>Ga0182015_10003850_pt1 | contig 16514 bp, 18 predicted proteins | sample 712P3MmetaG_FD_120478 | JGI IMG/M metagenome (GOLD analysis project Ga0182015, IMG submission 120478) | Permafrost microbial communities from Stordalen Mire, Sweden - 712P3M metaG | ecosystem: Environmental > Terrestrial > Soil > Wetlands > Permafrost | place: Sweden: Stordalen | collected... | reverse complement strand
ACGTGCGCATAGTGCCGGTTCGCCGTCTCGTACTCCACGTGCGCCGTCGCGATGGTGATGCCGCGCGCCTTCTCTTCCGGAGCGTTATCGATCGAATCGAACGACCGGAACACGATCTTCGGGTTGTGCTTCTGCAATACCTTCGTGATCGCCGCCGTCAACGTCGTCTTGCCATGGTCAATGTGACCAATCGTCCCTACGTTGCAGTGCGGCTTCGTCCGTTCAAATTTTTCTTTCGCCATATCTATCCTCGATCTCCTCCTTGGAGGTCCTTCGCTTCGCTCAGGATCTCGGCGCGCGGCTCAGACGCCTCGACTCAGTAATACTGATACAGCTTCTGAAACTTCGCCCGCAGCGCCGGATCGACCTCTTCCACCTTTGAAAGATAAAACTCCCGCACCTGCGCCTGATCCGAAACCGGCAGCGAGTTGTACAAAGACCGCGCCGTTCCGCCATGGTCGCCGGCCACCCGGTCGATCGCATCCGCTGCGAAAGCCGCATCCAGGTTACGAACTCGGATGTTTCGCCGCTCAAGTGCTGTCAAATACTTCGCGACTCGATCAGCCGCGAACGCTTTCTCCATCGCGGCTTTCAGGTCGCCGAACTCACGCTCATTCTCGACCCTGAGGACACCTTGCTCGAACTTCACCGTTCCCATCCCAACACACCCAATTCCAAACGCACGCTCAAACTCTGGAGCGGGAGACGGGGATCGAACCCGCGACCAACAGCTTGGAAGGCTGTGACTCTACCACTGAGTTACTCCCGCTCAGCCTCGAACCCTCTAGAACCCTCGCCCAAAACGCTCGGGGTTTCGGCTGCGGGCTCCCGCTTCGCTCACGCCCGCAAAACGCCTCAATCTTCTGGAGCCGATGATCAGGATTGAACTGATGACCTCTCCCTTACCAAGGGAGTGCTCTACCAACTGAGCTACATCGGCTCGTTGTACCCGCAAAATGGCACCGCTAAATACCAAGAAATCAAATCTGCCGACTCAATCTTCAATCGCCTTCGCGCTTTCCCGCGCCTCTTCGATCCGGGCTCGCCAAAAATACAGTGCCGCCCGAAACGCGAACAATCCCAGGATCAGCAGCGTGCCGGTTCGCAGTCTCATGTTCCAATCCCCGACCCGAATCGGCTCATCCGACAGCGTGGTCCAGGCTAAAGCGCCTAGCACCGCATACGCGACTAGAGCCAGCACGAACTTCTTCTTGATCGTCAATGCTTAATCGTCAACTTCTTGTTACCGCCTCAGCCTCGTCAGCACTGAAGCATCACTCTGGTGCACAGGGGAGGATTCGAACCTCCGTACCTCCTGAGAGGGACAGATTTACAGTCTGTTGGCTTTAACCACTCACCCACCTGTGCAAATCCGAAAACCTCGGCCGGACAAAAGCACCCGCGCAAAAAACAACACCGACACTCAACGGCAACTCTCAGCTCGGGAAACGAAATGCGAGAACTCCCGCCTGACACCTACACTCGCCGGAAAATAAACTAATGGGGTGCCCCTAAAAAGGAGTGCTTTCAAAAGCCGTGCCGCCAGTGCGCGTCGCCGCGTAAACCTCTTGTTTCCGGAATCTTGTTTATCTGGAGCTGGCGAAGGGAATCGAACCCCCGACCCTCTGATTACAAATCAGATGCTCTACCGACTGAGCTACGCCAGCAGGTGGAAGCAAGTCCTTGCGGGCACAATACTTCCCCGATCCCTTCTTGATTGTACCGGGACAATTATTTAAGTTATCACAAGGGCATTTCACGTGCAACCGGAAGCCGTTGCCGACGTTGCTGGAAAGGCTACACATTCTGGTGCTTCCGCAGCGGATTACTGCGGCGTGTCCGCGTCCGCCTCCCTGACGACCGTAACCTTAGTGACAGATCTCGTGCCCGGACTGGCCTTGCTGATCGCAAGAACGTGATAGATACCTGGAGCTCCGGGCGCTGTATACACTCCGGCTTCGCTTATCTGTCCACCATTTTTTTCCTCGACACTCCATCGTACTCCGGCGCTTTCGGTACCTTTAACCACCGCCGTGAACGTCTGCTTGTCGCCGACGTGGACCGTCGCCTCCGGCGGATTGACGGCCACCGAGATCGGCGCCTGTTTAACACCTTGGCCCATGGCAAACGCGATAGGAAAAGCCAGGAGTGATACTAGAGTGGTTCTTACAACCGTATGGAAATGGCTGGACATAGCCGCCTCCAATGCGCAGTTTAACATACTCGAACTCCCGCGAGAATTCCGGCGCCGCAAAAGAAATCGCCTGCGAATGGAATCCGGTGCAAGGCCACTCACTGAATGACCGGCCAAGAAATCGCGAGCCACCCGGTGCTATCATTAGCAGGCTCACCTTCTGTTCACAGCGGATGAGCCGAGTACCCGCCGAAATTCGATGCGCATTCGACGCCGCCTCCTCATCCCCCTCGTCGTTCTACTGATTGCGGCCGTGGTAGCGCTGATCGTCACCCTGCGGAAGCACGCTCCGCCAGAAGCGGCCCGCCTGCTCCCGGGCGCGGACGGGTTTTTCTACATCAATCTGAAGTGGATTCGGACATTCAACGCCACCGGCCAACTGCCGCAGGTTTCCCGCGAGCCTGAATACCAGAAGTTTGTCGAGGAGACGGGCTTTCAGTTCGAGCGCGACCTCGACCAGGCTGCCTTCGCCATCCACTATCCGAAGAGTTGGGGAAGCGGAACCGCCGGCTCAGCTTCAGAACCGCGCTTCTCAGAAATCTTCGTCGGCAAGATCGACTCCGGTCGGCTGACTGCGTACCTCAAGAAGATATCGTCTTCTATCGACGATTATCGTGGCTTTGATATCTACAACATTCCCGTCGAAGGCCGCACGGTTCGGGTTGTCATTCTTTCGTATGACAGCGTCGCGGTTTCGAACCATCCCGACCCGGACGTGATTCGCGGCATGCTCGACCACTCCCGCAAACTGGCCTCGCCCTTTGGCGGACCCTGGTTGCTGCGAAAGTTCTATCGACAAGTTCCTCTGGCGAGTCTGTGTTTTGCGATTCTGCGCGTGCGCCCCGAAATGAGTTCCTTCGGCGGACTCGGCAGTTGGAGCCTCCTGTTTCCGAAGCCCGCGGTCGCCCTAATTTCTGCACGCTATCTCCGTGCTCTCCACTTGCGGGCGGAAGCTTTCACTGACAGCGACGCTGACGCGCAGGCCGTCACCGAAAAGATTGCCGCGTTTCTGAGTCTCTTTCATGCCGCCGAAGGCAGCGTCGGCGCACATGGTACGGATCCAGACGTGAAGATGTTCTTCAACAGCCTCAAAGTCGAACAGGCCGGCAACCGGGCGATTCTCACCGCAACCGTGCCCTCCGGATTCATCAAGAAGGTCTTGACCGAAGCCCCGCCCGAGTCCCTCGCGCCAGCCGTCACCCCAACTCTCCCCAAGCAGCCGCCTGCCCCGAATGGGTCCCATAAGCCCAGCTCGCGATAACAACAAGTAGACGGTCTCGTCTAATATACGAAAGATCCGAAGTGCGAAAGCGGAAATGCTGTAACAATTCCGCTCCTGCAGCATCTGGTAGATAGTCGGCCGGGCGCTGGTTTCGTATCAGTGCATCGCTTTAGCCATGCCGCAGTTCATCGAAATTAGACACCCCTTTATGGGCTCGAATCGTGTCGACTTCTTGTTGGCTCGCTACAATAGACAGATATGACGAGTTTGCCATTACCGCTCGCCGCCTTCGTCGCAGGACTGATCTCGTTCCTGTCTCCGTGCGTGCTTCCGCTCGTGCCCGGATACGTTTCCCTGATCTCCGGCGTAGGCGTCGAGCAACTGAAGATGAAGGAAGGCCAGCTCTTCCGCAAGGTGATGCTCAATTCTGCCGCGTTTATCATCGGCTTCAGCATTGTCTTCATCACGCTGGGCGCGATCTCGACCGAAGTCGGACAGGTCCTCGCACAATACAAATCGCTGCTCGCCCGAATCGCCGGAGCGGTCATTATTCTCTTCGGTCTCCATCTGACGGGCCTCTTTCAGATCAAGTGGCTGCTGGCCGACACGAGACTGCACGGCCTCAAAGGCAGTTCTTCCGCGTGGGGCGCCTTTGTAATCGGCTTCGCTTTCGCCTTTGGATGGACGCCGTGTGTTGGTCCGATTCTAGCGGTCGTGCTCGGATTCGCCGCTGCTCAAGACACCGTCTGGAAAGGCATTTTTCTCCTGGCCATCTACTCGGCCGGACTAGCAGTGCCTTTCCTGCTGACTTCGCTCGGCATCGAGCGCTTTCTAAAATTCTACAATCGCTTCAAATTCCACATGCACGCCGTGGAAGTGGCAAGCGGAGGCTTGCTGATCGCATTGGGCATCCTGTTGGTGACGAATCACTTTACGCTCATCTCCCGCTATTTCTCGTTCTTGAATCGTTTCGCGCTGTAGCGGAGCGGTTCTGATTTCCCGTAGAGACGGGGCTTGCCCCGTCTCCCGCAGCGTCGGAAGATTTTGGGTGGCGCAGCGCTTCAGCGCTGTGGTAAGTGCGCTTTATTGAACGCGGCTTTAGCCGCCGAGGTTCCCTGTGAAAAGAAATCCTCTGATTCTGTTCTTCATCGCCGCCATCGTCGCGGCCATGTTATTCGCCGGCATTCGCATGGCCCGCAACAATCGCGCGGGCGGTTCCGCCACGGGACAACTCATGGGCAATTTGGCCCCTGACTTCGACTTGCAGACGCTCGATGGCAAGAACCTCAAGCTCTCCGATCTTCGTGGCAAAGCAGTCCTTCTCAACTTCTGGGCGACCTATTGTGGCCCCTGCAAAATTGAGATGCCATGGTTTGTCGAGCTGCAAAAGCAGTACGGTCCCCAAGGGTTTCAGATCGTCGGCGTAGCCATGGACGACGCCAGCACCGAAGAAATCGCCAAATTCGCGAAGGAAATGGGCGTCAACTATCCCATTCTGATCGGCAAGGATTCCGTTGCAGAGAGTTACGGCGGCGTCAGCGTTTTGCCCACAACGTTTTTCGTAGACCGCGACGGCAAGCTCATCGCCCGCGAATTCGGCCTGCAGAGCCGCAGCGTATTCGTCGACCACATCAAAAAGGCCATGAGCCAGGGACAAGCCGTACAGGCTCGGAGGTAACTACGATCCGCATCTGCGCGTGGAGTACTCTGGAACTGGGTTCATATCAGGACATCGCTACAGCTTGACGGAAAAATTCCGGCTTCGTATCAGGGTATCGCTTTAGCGATACCGTAAGTTCGACGAAATCAAACGCCCCTTTAGGGGCTGGACGGGTATCCGACTAAGATCGGGGCAGCCAGTGAAAATTCTTCTCGCGAGCGCGCTTCTCCTGTTCTCCGCCTGGTCCGGGGCGCAGGACGATCTCGGTCCGCAAGGTCCTGCCGTAACGATGGCGCCCGCTTCGGTCGTGACCATCGAGCAGGGCAAGCCGGCAACCGTCACGCTCTTGTTCCGCGTCGCCAATGGTTACCACATAAACTCCAACCAACCCAAGTCGGAGTTCCTGATTCCCACTGTGCTCAAGGTAGAAGCCACCACTGACATCGTCATCGGCAAAACCACCTACCCCGAGGGCCAGGATATGAGTTTTGCCTTCGCTCCCGACGAGAAACTCAGCGTTTACACCGGAGATTTCAAAGTGGATGTGCTGGTGCGTCCGCTGCACTCCGTGCAACCCGGCAAATATGTCGTCCGCGGAACCCTGAAATATCAGGCCTGCGATAACGCAGCCTGTTATCCCCCAAAACAGTTGCCTGTCAGCTTCGATGTGAAGATCGCCAAGGCTCCGCAAGCGCCACGTAAGAATCCTGCACAAAGCCCAGACGTGCACCAGTAAGCGGCCTCACTTCTTTACTACAAGTTCGTTCTTGAAGACCTTGCCGTCCTTCATCACAAACCCGACATTCTCAAGGATCTTGATATTCGCCAAAGGATCGCCAGAAACGGCGACCACATCCGCGTAGGCGCCCGGAGCAATCACGCCCAGTCGTCCCTTCATCTCCAGCAGCTCCGCTGCGCGCGAAGTCGCGCTCTGGATGGCCTGCATCGGCGTCATGCCGAATTCGACCATTCGCGGAAACTCCTGCGCGATCGGCTCCGTCCACGGAATTCCCCCCATGTCAGTCCCGAAAGCAATCTTGACGCCCGCCTTCAGCGCCTTGCGAAACGACACCTCATGCTCAGACGCGCGCTTGCGGTCGCGCTGGCCTACGGGAGTGTCGGCCGGCGCCCAGTCCCCGTAGTAAACACTCAGCGTCGCGCACAGCCAAGTGCCCTGCCGGATCATCTGCGCGATTTGCGCGTCGGTCAGAACCAGTCCATGCTCAATCGAGTCGCAGCCGCCATCGAGCGCGCGCTGCATGCCTTCTCCGCCATAAACGTGGCAAGCCACCTTCTTCCCCCAGCCATGAGTCTCGTCTACAATCGCGCGCAGTTCCTCCACCGTCAAGGTCGGCTGCGACACCAGTTCACCGTTTTTCCCGACCCACGACCGATGCGTCATATAAACCTTGATCCAGTCGGCGCCGTGGTCAAGCTGTTCGCGCGCAGCCTTGCGCGCCTCGACCGGTCCGTCGATGATCTGCACGCCCTTCGGCACTTCGATCTCCGGGGCATAACCCTCCAGTGGATATCCGCCGGTCGTCGAAATCGCGCGCGTCGAGACAAACAATCGCGGCCCGGGGATATATCCGCCTTCTATCGCCATTTTGATACCCACATCGCCATAGCCCGCGCCTTCCGTCTCCATATCGCGCAAGGTGGTGAACCCCTGTTCAAGCGCGCGCCGCGCCGAAACCGTCGCCCGCGCCGCGCGAAACGCCAGCGGATACTTGAGCAGCTGAATGTCGTATCCGCCTTCGGCGGGATCTTCGCCCTGCAGAAAAATGTGAGTGTGAGCATCAATCAGCCCAGGAAGCACTGTGGCCTGCGAAAGATCGATGAAGGTCGCATTCGCGGGGAGGTTCGACGGAGCACCCGCCGACGCCGCATCAGCGACATCGGTAATCGTATTTCCGCGAATGGTGATGATCTGATCCCGGCGAGCGGAACCCGACACGCCATCGATCAGCACTCCCGCCCGAATCACAGTCACCGGCGCTGGCGCATTGTTTTGAGCCCAACTCGCGGAAATCAACCACAAGAAACTCAGCAGAACAATCAACCGAACAATCAGACGAATCACGCGCAACCTCCGGAACGGCTGGATTGTACTCCCTAGGCAAGCTGCGGAAGAACTCAGGTTTGTATCGGCCCATTGTTTTGGTAGAGACGGGGCTTGCCCCGTTTAGGGTTTTAGGCGTCGGCTGAAGGCATCACGTAGGAGCGCCAAAGCGGCGCGGAATGCGAAGAACGAATCCGGCAAGACCAACATTGCCGAATACCAGCGATGCTCCGGCGTTTTCGAACACACGGCTCGCAATCGCGAGCTTCACCCGGCGCAAGGTTGTTGTCGGCCCAGACGGATCGAGAACGGCCGGATCGAGAAAAGAAGGCCCGCGAAAAGACGGATCGCGAAACCCGGGTTCACCTTCCCCCCGCAGCACCGCTCCCGCCGGGCCCTCCCCCAGCAGAAGCATAACTTTACCGCCCACCGGTTGCGCTTCGATCACCGTCGCAATCAGATACTGCAAAGCCAGCTGCAGCCGCGACTCCGGCACCGGCATTGTCGCCGAACATGTACCCACCAGGCGCAACTCGACACCGCGCACCACTGCGATCGACGATAGTTCTTCAATCACACGCCGCGTAACCGGCGCCAGTGCGGATGAGAAAGCTTCCGGCACCGGCTGTTCGGCGTCGAGATACTCTCGCATCAACTGGATCATCCCAATGACTTTTTCGGTCTGTTGCAGAGCTATCGCGACCCCCTCCTGCTGCTGCTCCGCGACTTCTCCGATCGACAGTTCGAGCGAACAGCGCAAGCTGGTCAGCGGCTGGCTCAGCGAGTGCAGCAATTCGCCCAGCACGTCCGGACTTGGCGGCAGCTTCGGAAAAGAATGTGAACTCGCGCTCATACTTATACCGATGCCCCTTCCGGGCTCATCTGGTAACCCACTCCGCGCACCGTGTGAATCAAAGAGTGCGAGAAGCCGTCGTCCACTTTGCGCCGCAGGTAATTGATGTAAACATCCACCACATTAGTCGTGGAATCAAAGGTCAGGTTCCAGACATGTTCGATGATCATCGCCCGGGTCAGCCGGCGCCCGGCATTGCGCATCAGGTATTCAAGCAGCGCGAATTCTTTGGTCGTCAATTCAATGTGACGTCCGGCGCGGGCAACTTTGCGTTCCACGCGATCCAGACAAAGATCGCGGACGGTGAGCACCGATTCCGATGGTAGGTGGCTGCGCCGCAACAATGCCCGCGTGCGCGCCGACAGCTCGAGAAATGAGAAAGGCTTCACCAGATAATCGTCCGCGCCCGAATCAAGGCACTGCACGCGGTCTTCGATCCGGCTGCGCGCGGTGAGAATCATCACTGGCAGGCTCGCCTTGCGCTGCCGCAAGCTTTTCAGAACCGACAACCCGTCAACCCCCGGCAGGTTCAGGTCAAGCACGACCAGATCGTAGTCAAACTCCATCGCCATCGAACGGCCCTGGTTTCCCTCGCTGGCAACATCCACCGCATGATGTTCCGCTTCCAGTCCCTTCCGGATAAAACTGGCAAGCGCCCCATCGTCTTCCACGATAAGAATTCTCATGAGTTTTCTTTGAGTTCACGGATCGTGAACCGATTCTCATTCTCGACTTAGTCACCACGGCATACAAGATAACTAGTCCGTACAAAAGGACGTACCGCCGGGAGTAGAACAGAAGGCGGCATGACGGGTCGGGAGCGCAAAGCCAACGCGCTTCAAGAATTCTTGGGGAGACAGATATTCTGAATAGCAGGGATAAATCGGACTTGGTTTCTACGCGCCCAGCGCCGACCGAATCGTGCCGACGATTGCCTCCGCAAGCCGATCCATCTGCTCCTTCGACTCCGCTTCAATCATCACTCGCGCCAGCGCTTCGGTGCCGGAGTAACGCACGACCACCCGCCCATTGCCGTCGAGTTCCCGCTCGGCTGCCGCTATTGCCGCTTGCGCCGCCGGAATCTCCGCGAAAGGAACTTTGCTGCGCACCCGCACATTCCGGATTGTCTGCGGAAACACTTTCAGATCGCCTACCAGGTCAGCCAGCGGCTTGCCCGTCCGCACCATGATCTCCATCACCCGCAGTGCGGTCAGCAGTCCGTCACCTGTGGTCGCCTCCCCATCGCGAAACAGTATGTGGCCCGACTGTTCACCGCCGAGCGTCGCGCCCACGCGCTGCATTTCTTCGAGCACGTACTTATCGCCGACATCGGCTCGGAGCATCCGAATCCCAGATCGCTTGAGCGCCAACTCCAATCCCATATTCGACATGGTCGTGGCCACCACGGTGGCATTGGCGAGCGTGCCGCGCGACTGCATTTCACGCGCCGCAACCAGCAGAACCGCATCCCCGTTTACCACCCGTCCCTGGGCATCGCAAAAAAGCGCGCGGTCCGCATCGCCGTCAAATGTAACGCCCACATCGAAGCGTCCCCGCTTCCCGGCGACGAAGCCCGCCACCATTTCCGGATGCAGTGCCCCGCATTTCTCATTGATGTTCTGTCCATCCGGCGCGGAGTGCAGAAACGTCGTGTTGATCTTGAGCGCTCCGAACAACTCCGGAGCCTCCGCCGTCGCGGCGCCATTGGCGCAATCGACCGCTACTCGCAACTGGCTCAAGTCGGTGGAAACGCCACCCGCGAGCCAATGCACATAGTCTTGGCGCAGTCTTTCCTCACCAGGAACGCTGGCAGTGTCTGGAATCGAATCCGGCGCCGGAACCGCATCTGTCTGCAGCAGCGCGAAAATCTCTTTCTCAATCGCCAGTTCGCGCGCGTCCGGCAGTTTGTAGCCATCGCCGGAAAAAATCTTGATGCCGTTATCGGTCCACGGATTGTGCGAAGCCGAAATCACGATGCCGGCATCGAACCCCTGCGAATGCGCCAGGAAGGCGATGCCCGGCGTGGTAATCACGCCCGCGCTGCGCGTTCCCACGCCCACCGACGCCAGCCCCTGCAGAAAGCGGTCGGCGATCCAGCGGCTGGAAACGCGCGTGTCCTGCCCAATCACCACCCGCGCCTTGGCACTCACCCGCATCAGATCGTGCCCGAGCGCCCGCCCAATCCAATAAACACTGTCGCGCGTCAGCGGAAATTCCCCCGCCACGCCACGAATCCCGTCTGTACCGAACAGTTGTCTGGTTTGCGTCATGCAAGGATCAACGACCAACGACTGCGGAAGAAAAGCGATCCCTATTTCTTCCCGTCCCCCGAACCTTCCATAGTAACCGTCACGCGAATCGAAGTGGGGTGTGCAACTTGGATCAGAGGATCGGTAACGTAGGCGTGGGTCACGAATGTGGCCCGCATCATGACTCCGGTAGCGTCTACCGGATCCGTGGTGGCGGCCTCCACCGCTTCGACACGGCGGCGAGGTCCGGTGATCGTGACATTCGGCGGATCGGCAATCACCTGCGTCACGCGCATCCCGCTCGCAAAATTTCCGGTCACGCGCGGCCGGACCTCGATCTTCCGCGTCTCGCGATCGTCAAAGGAGAGGTGAAACTGGCCGGGAATGATCTGTACGACCTCCAAATCTTGCGGCACGTGGATTTGCGGACTGCTCAAATCGAAAGTCCTTTCCCCGGGCCGAACCGTGGCCAGATTAATCTCCGCGTGCACATCCGCCGCCTGCAGGCGATGAATCAGGCGCTCCGGTCCACGTACACGAATCTGCACCTCGGTGGAATTGGCGGAATCGATCTCCAGATTGGCCGGAAGATTCTGGAACTCGATCGGAACTCTCACTTCGACCTCGGCAATGGGATCGCGCGCCACTGCCAGCCAGAGGCCGACCGCGAGCAGCAGGGAAACCACCTTGAGTCCTATGTTGTGACCGAAAGCGCGATGAAAAAAACCGCGCTGGGAAAAGCTGCGCTCAGCAAAGCCCGGCATCGTCAGTCGTCCCTTCCGGGGCGCAGACCGGCATCGTGTCTGCGCGAGAGCTGCGAACTCGGCGGCTCCTCTTCGATAAAACCTTCCTCCACCGGATTCGGCAGTGTGGGCATGGGAGCATAGCGGTGCAGCAGAGCGCTCAAGCGCTCCCGCAGACGCTCCACCGTCAACTCGCGCTCAATGCTTCCCGCCACCGCCATGCTGATCGTGCCCGTCTCTTCCGAAATCATGACCGCGACCGCGTCGGTTTCTTCCGTGATTCCGATTCCCGCGCGATGCCGCGTTCCCAGTTGGATGGAGAGCACCGGATTCATTGACAGCGGCAAAAAACAAGCGGCGGCCGCGATTCGGTCCCGCTGCACAATCACCGCGCCGTCATGCAAGGGAGCGCTTGGACGAAACACCGTGGCCAGCAGGTCATACGACAGCCGGGCGTCGAGCGCCACCCCGCTCTCGATGTAGGTGCGCAGCCCAATCTCGCGTTCGATCACGATTAGCGCGCCCGTCTGATTTTGTGAAAAAAGATTGGCCGCTAAAACAATGTCGTCGTAAACGTCGGCCACCGAACCCGAAGACCGCATGAGCGAAATGCGGCTCCCAAGGTTGGCCAGCGCGTGCCGGATCTCCGACTGAAAAACGACGATCAGCGCGAAAACAACGTACGGTAGCAGCGTGCTGAGCAGCCAGTTCAGGGTCCGCAATTCCCCCAGTCGGGCGAAATAGAACGCCAGCCCCAGCGTAGCCACTCCAACCAGCATCGGCGCCGCCCGCGTGCCCCGCACCAGCGAGAGAAACTGGTAGATCAGGATCGCGACCAGCACGATATCCAGGATCGAAATGACCGAGATCGCCGAGATGTGCGACCAGACCTGCGACGGCGTCACGCCACCCTCATGTCGAACCAGCTGTAGAGACGGGGCTCGCCCCGTCTCCAGCGGGAGATCAAAAGTTGAATTGATCTTTATTCTAATGCAGCCCCGCCAGATTCCCGTCGGATTCCCTTCGGACTATGGTTCGCTGCGCTCAGTTGCAATCACGCGCACACGAACTCGTCCCCGAGCCAGTCGCGCGGACAGCTGATCCCCAGCCTTAAGTCGCGCCGCATCCTTCACCAGATGACCTTTCGCATCGAACACCAACGCGTATCCCCGATTCAGAATCGCCACCGGCGAAAGCGCCTCCAGGCTGGCAGTCCGGCGATCCAGCGCCCCGCGGCACTCCAACAACCGCGTGTGCGTGGCCGCGGCCAGGCTTGCAACCTGAGCCACCAGCTGCTGCCGGATAGCCACCAGCCGCCGTCGCGCGTCATAGTGCCGGACGGTCGCCGCAACATTTTCGCAGCGCCGATGACATCGCTCCAGAAGTTGCCGTTCGGTTTTTTCCAGCCGGAAGCGTTGTTCATCCACCTTCTGCTGCCTCCGGTGGATGCCGTCCATCATGCGCGCAAACGCACCGTGCTGCGCCCGCTCGGTCAACTCCTGACGCGCCATGAGCAGCCGATACCGCGTCGCGCGTTCCAGCCGCCGATATAAATCTTCCGCCTGCGCTTCGATCTCCTGTCGCGACCGGATCACCAGTTCGGCCGCCGCCGATGGTGTAGGCGCCCGCAGGTCGGCGACAAAATCCACAATCGTGAAATCCGTTTCGTGCCCAATGGCCGAAATCACCGGAATCTGAGAATCCGCAACCGCCCGAGCCAGGCCCTCGTCATTAAAACAAGCTAAGTCTTCGACCGAACCACCACCGCGCGCAATGATGATGACCTCGACCGCATGACCGCGACGCGAGTCCCGATGCTGAAGTTCCCGACCAAAGTATCGAAGCCCGGCGATCACCTCGCCTGGGGCTGCGTCTCCCTGCACCTGCGCTGGATAGATCAGCACATTCGCCGAGTGATGCCGCCGCGCCAGAATGTTCAGGATGTCCCGCACCGCCGCTGCCTGGGGTGAAGTGATAATGCCAATTCGTTGGGGCAAGGTCGGGATCGCCTTTTTTCTCGAAGCCTCGAACAATCCCTCCGCTTGCAATCGCGCCTTCAACTGTTCAAACGCCAACTGCAGAGCCCCCGCGCCCTTCGGCTCCATGAATTCAGCTGAGATTTGCAGCTCCCCGCGATCTTCATACACGGTAATGCGCCCGCGAACCGTAACGTGCAATCCGTTTTCCGGACGAAACCGCAGGAGTTTCGCCGAAGAGCGGAACATCACCACCCGAATCTGCGCCGATTCTTCCTTCAAAGTGAAATACAAATGCCCGGAGTCGGGAATGCGAAGATTAGAAATTTCTCCTTCCACCCAGCAATCCGAATACTCACGCTCGACGTGCGACCGCACCGCCGAGACCAGCGCCCGCACGGTCCAGACGCGCCGCTCCGGAGGACGAAACTGGAATCCGAGTTGGTCTGCCATCTCCATGAAGTGTCAGTTTACAAGAGACCCACGTAGGGACACCCGCCCCGGCTGTCCAGCCGAGCGAAACTCGGCAGCGCCTGCTGAAAAACATGGTGTCAGGGATTCGTATCGGGGCATCGCTTCAGCGCTGAGATAAGTGAAAGATAATGATTCAAAGTCCCGGAGAGCCCGCCCTGAGGGAAGCCGAAGGGACCGAGTTTCGCGCACACTCTTAAGCGCTGGGCATCGAACGCCGATTCCTTTCGCGCCGTGTTACCGCTTCGACCGTGCGATCAGGAAGAGAACAATAGAAAGCACGACACTAATCAGGATAGAACTCGCCAGCGGAAAATAGAAAGTAGTGTTCTTGCCCCGATACAGGATGTCCCCCGGCAATCTTCCAAGCGGCAAGCCCGTCCGCCCCAGAAGCATGACGATGCCCCCGATTACCACCAGGGCCACGCCAAGTATTACCAGCATCCGTCCGATCTCCACTGTGCCTCGAGTGTAACCCCGCAGATTCCTGAATTCATCACAATCTCCGTGTGATCGTTTGCACATCCAACTTGACGACAAGTTGGTAGCCTCACCATGAACATGAAAACGTAAACGAATTGCTCGTACACGAATTACGTACAAGAATTGCGCACAAGAAGAGATCGAACTCGCGAGAGTAAAGGAAGAATTTGGAAGCGCTAGGATCACTGCGCGTTGCGCGGTTGCTCCGGGATGAGGATGAGGAAGACTAGGTTAGCGAGGCCGCCGAAGCATCTCGAACCGCAACCGTCATTCAGTAGGCTGTCATAGATTCATCATGGAATTCTCTGAAGATACGAACCATTCTGGAGCTGACAAGGACACGTTGTACTTGTTCGGCGGAGCAGCCCTGATTCTGTTTGGGACAGGATTCATCCTTTCCAACCCACTTGTCCGGCGTTATTTCACTCAATTTGACGCCGGCAATCTCGTACAGAATGCTTTAGCCGACATCGATCGGTATTTGAAGTTGCGGAACATGTGAGCCGGGGGTGATCCCCAGCGGCATCCGGAAAATCACTATGGCCTGCACAGATTACGTATTCGATATCAAATCCAGCCAGTTTACGGTGCAAGCCTTCGCCGAGGGTCTGGCCGGAATCGTGGACCATCGCCCCCAATTTTCTGTCCGTGACTTCTCTGGCGACATAGAGTTCGACCCGGACAAACCGGATGGTGGTTCGCTGCATCTGTCCGCCAAAACCGGATCGCTGGACATCATGGGTGAAGTGACGAAGCGCGACCGGCAGATGATCGAGCGGGTGATGTTCACCGAAGTATTGCACCCGGAGATGTTCCCGGAGGCCGGCTTTCGCAGCTCCCGCGTGGTTTGCCGCCAAGTGACGGAAAATCGCTACAGCGCCCACATAGCAGGTACCGTATCTCTGCATGGAAAGGAAAACGTGCAGTCGATTGAGGCGCAACTTGTACTGAGCGACGGGAGCCTGCGGGCCTATGGAGCATTCCGGCTGCGGCAAACCGACTTTGGTCTCACCATCGCCTCGGTCGCGGGAGGAGTGCTGCGCATCAAAGATGAACTCAAATTCGGGTTCTTTGTCGTGGCCCGGAAGCAGAATGGAACTTAACCGTTCTGCCGCTACTCGCGGAATTGGGGCGCCTCAAAGCGGAAGCCCGCTGACAAAATCCTGAGCGGAGCGAAGGGTACGCGTTTTCACCCGTTCCTGTGCGGTCGCGAAAAGCTAGAGGCAGCTATTTCGGCATGCGCTAAACTCGAAGCGGATCCAGCCGACGATGCACAAAGCCACCATTCTGTTCAATCCCAATTCTGGCCGCCGTGGAAGAAAACGGGACGCCGAACTAAACCACGCCATTGGCATCGTCCAGTCAGCCGGCGTCCGCACCGAGCTTACGGTTTGCCGCTCCAGCCAGGAAGCGACCGACAACGCCCGTTGCGCCGTGGCAGCCGGCAGCGACGCGGTCTTTGCCTGCGGCGGCGATGGCACGATCCACGATGTGATTCAGGGATTAGCCGGCACGCCCGTCGCGCTCGCCATCCTCCCTTTCGGCACCGCCAATGCTCTCGCCCACGATCTGGCAGTCCCGCTCCGCCCCAGTGCCGCGGCGCAAGCCGCCGTTGACGGCAAGAGCAAGGTCCGTCGCATCTCTCTCGGCCGAATTGAGTATGAAGATTTCAAGGGCAAATCTTCAGCACGCTACTTCACCGTCGCCGCCGGAATCGGCGTGGACGCACACCTGTTCTACAAACTGACGGCCGCCCTCAAGAATCGTTCCGGCATGACCGCCTACTACCTCAAAGCCTGGCAGTTGTGGGCGACGCATCGCATGCGCCATTTCGAGGTCGAGTATTCCAACGGAACCGGTCTGCGCCAGCGCGCCTTGCTGACTGAACTCTTGGCCGTAAGAATCCGCTTCTTCGGAAACATCCTACGCGAGTTGGTTCCTGGAGCCTCGCTCGACTGCAACGATCTCCGCGCCGTCATGTGCCGCAGCGCCAGCCGAAATGCCTATCTCCAGTACGTAGCCGGAGCGCTCCTCGGATGGCGGCGCAAGATTGCCGGCATTGATCTCGTAACCTGCTCGGAAATCGTGTGCCAGTTGCCATCCGTCGATGCCGGGAGTGTCTATGTCGAAGCCGATGGAGAATTGCTAGGCCGCCTCCCCGCTCGCATTTCAATGGTCCCCGATGCCCTGTCCCTAGTCGTACCCGCATGATCGTCGCGTAGAGACGGGGCTTGCCCCGTCTCGCCTAGCCCAGGAGGTCTTGACCAGGAGAGCGATAAGAATACTCACACGTCGGTAAGCTTCTCGCCGCACACCGCTGTGTTATAAATCGCAAATGCCAAGCGAGCGCCAAGGATCGATCCGCCTGTTTCGTTTCGCAGGAATTGACATGTTCCTGCATTGGTCCTGGTTTCTCGTGGCGGCTTACGAAATCCAGAGCGGAAGCGGGAGGTATTCTTCACTCATCTGGAACGTACTGGAGTATCTGGCGCTGTTTCTGATTGTGACGCTTCATGAGTTCGGCCATGCGCTGGCCTGCCGGCAAGTTGGGGGAGAAGCGAACCAAATCGTGCTCTGGCCCCTCGGTGGCGTGGCCTATGT
>Ga0182015_10003849_pt1 | contig 16514 bp, 12 predicted proteins | sample 712P3MmetaG_FD_120478 | JGI IMG/M metagenome (GOLD analysis project Ga0182015, IMG submission 120478) | Permafrost microbial communities from Stordalen Mire, Sweden - 712P3M metaG | ecosystem: Environmental > Terrestrial > Soil > Wetlands > Permafrost | place: Sweden: Stordalen | collected... | reverse complement strand
AGGTTAGGACCACGCTCATCGGCGGAGAGAAGCGAATGCTGGTCTGGAACGATCTTGAAGCCGACGAAAAGGTAAAGGTGTACGACAAGGGAGTGGACATCACCAACCGTGAAGGTGTCTACGATTTGCTGGTGAACTATCGTTCCGGTGATATGTGGGCTCCTCAACTGGAGCAGGTCGAGGCCCTGCGCCATGAGTTGTCCTACTTCGTGGATTGCATTTCAAGTGGACAAGAGCCGTTTAACGATGGATGCGCTGGGCTGCGCGTAGTCAAGATGCTGGAAGCAGCCAGCGAATCGCTGAGCAAGAGAGGAGCTCTGGTCGATCTATGAATTCCTACCACTGCATCGCGGACGACGTCAAGCTGGGGACAAACGTCCGGCTGTCGAAATTCATAAATCTGTATGGGTGCGAGATCGGGGACGGGACGAAGATCGGCGCATTCGTGGAAATCCAGAGAAATGCCAGTGTCGGCAAATGTTGCAAGATCTCCAGTCACAGCTTTATCTGCGAAGGCGTCGTCATCGAGGACAACGTCTTCATAGGGCACGGAGTGACGTTTATTAATGACAGTTATCCGCGCGCCGCGACTCCCGATGGAAATCTGCAAACCGAAGCCGACTGGACGGTCGAACGTACGGTCATAAAGAAGGGTGCATCCATCGGCTCCGGCTCCACGATTCTCTCCAACACCAGCATCGGCGAGAACGCGATTGTCGGCGCTGGCAGCGTTGTCACCAAAGATGTCCCACCCAACGCTATCGTGGCCGGAAATCCGGCCAAGGTTTTGCGTTACATCGAACAGACTATGGAAGGTCACATTGCGCATTTCTAAGAGCATTCCCTTTCTTGATCTGGTTACTCCGCACGTAGAACTCGAGCAAGAACTCACCGGCGTGTTTCGCCGAGCTCTGCTTACGGCTGGCTTCATCGGCGGCCCTATGGTCGAGGAATTTGAGAAGGCATTTGCAGCCTTCTGTGGCGCGAGCCATTCCATTGCCATTAGCAGTGGTACGGATGCGTTACGCTTCGCCATCATGGCTTGTGGAGTACAACCAGGCGATGTGGTTCTGACCGTGCCGCACACGTTTATTGCCACAACGGAGGCGATCTCGCAAGCCGGAGCTACGTCGGAATTCGTCGACATCGACGAGGACACGTACAACATATCGGTCGAGATGCTGCAGCAGTTCCTGGAAGAACAGTGCACGCGCGAAAAATCAGGGAAGCTGATCAGCCGGCGGAGTGGACGGCCGGTAACCGCGGTGGTGCCAGTGCACCTCTACGGCCAAATGGCCGACATGGATTCGATCCTGAGCCTAGCCGGCCAGTACGGTCTCACGGTGATTGAGGATGCTTGCCAGGCGCACGGCGCGGAATACTTTTCCAAGAAACTCAATCGTTGGATGAAAGCCGGGTCCATGGGCCGTGCGGCTGCGTTCAGCTTCTATCCCGGAAAAAACCTCGGAGCGTGTGGCGAAGCCGGGGCAGTGACCACAAATGATGCCGCTATTGCCGACAAAATCAGCATGCTGCGCGATCACGGACAGACGAAGAAGTACCACCACGACGTGGAAGGCTACAACGGACGGCTGGACGCGATCCAAGCCGGGCTTCTGCACGTGAAACTGGCTCATCTAGCGAATTGGAACACGCAGCGTCGCGACCGGGCAGCCGAATACAACCGTCTTCTGGCGAGGAATGAAGCCCTAAGTCTTCCATATGAGCCTTCCTGGTCTCGCGCCGTGTATCACCTCTATGTGATCCGCACCAACGACCGCGACGGCATGATGAACCACCTGAAAAAGGCGGCCATTGGCACGGGAATTCACTACCCAATCCCCCTCCATTTGCAGAAAGCCTACGCCTCGATGAATTACAGTCTGGGAGACTTCCCCGTGGCGGGACGAGTTGCTGCCGAAATCGTCTCCTTGCCAATGTTCCCCCAGCTTACAGCAGACCAGCAAGCTAGGGTGGCCGAGGAGATTCTAGCCTTTACTTCCGAGACTCCTCGCAAGCAGGCGAAAGAGGACTTGTTGGCGCCCGCAGGGCAAACCGCATAAAACCAAAGGTCCGACACCGGCGATGTGCGGTTTGCGCCTTCGATGGCGCTGGTGAAAGCTCTGACTGAGGAAGGCGCGCCGAAGCACAGTCAATAATCGCAATCTGCTTCAGTAACGTTGCGCACTAAGACAATTGTTTTTTCGCAGGAGACTCAAAGGTCGTGAAAATGGACAATAAGGTTGTTGTCGTTGGGCTTGGAGAGGTGGGGAAGCCGCTCTTCGAGCTAATTTCCACGCACCACCACACAATTGGGGTGGACATCTCGCCTCCTCTCGGAGAAATTGAGCAGGTTGAGGTGTTACACGTGTGCTATCCGTTTCAGATTAAGGATTTTGTCGGCGAGACCGCTCGCTACATCGAGTTGTTCAAGCCTAAATTGACGATTGTCAACAGCACCGTCGCAGTTGGAACAACCCGATCAATCGCCGAGCGATCAGGCGCCGCCGTGGTGAACAGCCCGGTACGAGGCAAACACGCACGCATGCTCGACGAGCTCTGCAAGTACACCAAGTTCGTGGGCGCGATCGACCCCGAAGTCGGTCGGCGCGCTGCCGAGCATTTCGAATCTATAGGCTTGAAAACGAAGATTCTGTCATGTCCGGAAGCGACGGAACTGGCGAAGCTCACCGAGACAACATACTTCGGCTTGATGATCGCCTGGGCTCAGGAAATTGAGAGATACTGCGATCAATCGGGGGCCGACTATAAGGAGATCATTTCGTTCTATGACGAAATAAAATTCTTTCCTTCCGTGAAGTACTTCCCGGGCATCATTGGTGGCCATTGCGTCATGCCGAACATCGAGATTCTGCGCAAGTTCGACCAATCGGTGATTCTGGAGGCGATTCAGACTTCCAATCGGATGAAAATCGAGCGCGAAGCCAGCGGCAAGGTGGCTGCGGTGAGCGCTGAGAAAGTAGCTGTCTAGCTGCCAGCATGAGTACGAAACCGGACAGTCTTGCCAATGTCGATGTGGCACGGGGCCCCGCTTCCTTGGAGCTTCCTCCGCTGCTGCCAGCCGCAGTTATTATGTCAGGGCCCCGTTTGGCTGGAAAGAGGTGCGGTATGGTAGTGTTCTCTCCCTATCCTGCCGACCCACGACCCCGCCGTGCCGCGGATGCGCTCCTCAAAGAGGGTATGCGCGTGGAGCTGATTTGCGAGGGAGACGGGAAATCACCGAAGCGGGAAATGCTGGACAAGCTGGAGATCATACGGATTCCCATCCAGCGCCGCCGCGGTGGTGCCCTTTCCTACGCTTATCAGTACTCTGCTTTCATTCTGATCTCGGCCGCCATTTTGGCCTGGCGCTCCCTCCGCGGTCGGTATGACCTGGTGTACGTGCACAATATGCCCGACATTCTCGTCCTAAGCGCGTTACTGCCCAAGTTGTTCGGCGCAAAGGTCATTCTCGATCAACACGACCCCATGCCCGAACTCATGAGAACGATCTTCAACATGGAGGAGAAAAGCCTTGGAGTTCGGGTGATGCGCCGTCTGGAGAAGTGGAGCATCGCACGCGCAGATCTGGTGATTACGGTCAACTTGGCCTGTAAGCGGATGTTTTCCGCGCGAAGCTGTCGTGCCGAAAAGATTGGCGTTGTGATGAATTCTCCCGATGAGCAGATCTTTCCGCTCCGCACTCCAAGGTCACGCACTTCCGCGAGCGCACAAGACAAGCCCTTCATTGTCATGTATCACGGATCATTAGTCGAACGAAATGGCTTAGACCTTGCAGTCGATGCGCTGGCACGATTACGAGAAACTAATCCGGCCGTGGAGCTCCGGATTTGCGGACATGCCACACCGTTCCTTGAACGCGTCATGGAAACTGCTCGGAACAAAAGCGTGAATATTCGCTATCTCGGTCCGAAACGACTTGAAGATCTTGTATCTGTAATCGAAGGTTGTGATGTGGGAATCATTCCGAATCATCGAAATGTCTTTACTGAGATCAATACCCCTACTCGCATTTTCGAATATCTGGCTCTAGGCAAGCCGGTTATTGCGCCACGAACGCCAGGTATCCAGGATTACTTCACCCCAGAGTCTCTCTTCTTCTTCGAGCCGGGCAACTCGGAGGAGCTTGCCAAGAAAATTGAATTTGTCTCTTCTCATCCTATGGAAGCCGTCGAAACAGCCGGGCGAGGGCAACAGATTTACTTGACACATACATGGTCGCAGGAACGACAGGGGCTTGTGAATTGCGTCAGCGGGCTTCTGAACGGGGATAAATCGCATTGATCGGGAGTCTCAAAACATGCGCATAACAATCGAGTCCAGACATCTAGAGGATGTCGTTGTCGTGGTACCTGAGATATTCAAGGACAGTCGCGGCTTTTTCTCTGAGACATTCCGTGCGGATCAATTTAGATCGCTCGGCTTGCCCACCGAATTCGTTCAAGACAATCATTCTCGATCGGCCAGGGGAGTCGTGAGAGGGTTACATTTTCAGTGGGACCCTCCGATGGGCAAGTTGATGCGCGTTTCTCTGGGCAGTGCGTTCCTGGTCGCGGTGGACATTCGCAAAGGCTCACCGACACTTGGCAAGTGGGTCGGCGTCGTGGCTTCCGACGAAAACAGACGTCAAGTCTGGGCCCCTGCGGGTTTCGCCCGCGGCTTCTGCGTCCTCTCCGAGGTGGCGGAGATACAGTACAGATGCACAGGCATCTACAACAACCAGGCGGAGTCCGGAATCCTGTGGAACGATCCTGAGATCGGCATTGAGTGGCCCCTCACAGACGTGCAGCTTTCAGATAAGGATCAAAAGGCGGGGACCTTGGCCCAATGGCTGGCCTCGCCCGAATCGGCGAATTTTTCCTGCGAGTCGAAAGCGGAGCCTGCCTTGTTCGGAGGAAGATTATGAAGGTACTCATTGCCGGCGGTGCGGGATACCTAGGCTGCGTCCTTATCCCCAGATTGCTCGACCGCGGCTACAAGGTCGATGTGGTGGACCTGTTCTGGTTCGGCAATCACCTTCCTCGCCAGGTTGGTGTCCTGAATCAGGACCTCTTCCAACTCACGGTTGAGGATTTGGAGCCATACGATCAAGTCGTCTTTCTTGCGGGACTCTCAAACGATCCAATGGCAGAATACTCTCCGAGCAAGAATTTCATCTTCAATGCCGCCGCCCCGGCTTACTTAGCCTACATGGCAAAGCTCGCTAAGGTGAAGCGGTACATCTACGCATCCTCCTGTTCTGTGTACGGCTATACGGAAAATGAGCTCTATGATGAAACGCGCAGCGTTGGTTCCACCTACCCATACGGCATCTCCAAGCTTCAAGGCGAGCAGGCAGCCTTGCAACTGGTCGATGACAACTTCTCGGTCATCTCGCTGCGCAAAGGAACCATCTCGGGATACAGTCCCCGCATGCGACTCGATCTTATCATCAACACGATGTTCAAGACGGCGCTTCGGGACAACATCATCACCGTCAACAATCCCTCGATTTGGAGGCCCATTCTGAGCATCGAGGACGCCGCCACGGCGTACATCCGCGCCATCGAGGCAAACTACAAGATCTCAGGCGTGTTCAATATCGCCTCTGGTAATTACACGGTGGGTGAAATTGGTGACCTTGTGAAGGCCGCCATTGAGGAATGCCTGCGGAAACGAATTAATCTTTGCATCAAGCACATTCAGGACTTCCGAAACTACAAGGTCAGCATTGAAAAAGCGAAGACCGTCCTGAGCTTTCATCCTGCCGGCGATGTGAAATCCATCGCGATCAATCTAATCGACAATCTGGAGAAATTCCAAGATTGGGACAATCCCTTCTATTCCAATATTCAGGCCTTCAAGTCCATGGAAAGCGGGGTCGAGGTTTATGCCATGGGTCCTTCAAAATGAAGGTTGTAGTCATCGGGGCCAATGGCCAACTCGGGAGTGATGTTGTCGCCGCGTTTGCCAATCGAGGCGATGACGTATGTCCTATCACCCATGCGGATGTTGAGTTGGCAAATCTCGATTCAGTATCGAAATGCCTCAAGAAATTGCAGCCGCACCTCGTTGTAAATACGGCGGCAATGCACCACGTGGAGCGTTGCGAACAGGAGCCGGAGAAAGCCTTTGCAGTTAACGCCCTTGGCAGCAGGAATCTCGCCCTAGCAACACGTAAACTCGATGCGGCTCTCATGCATGTAAGCACGGACTACGTCTTTGACGGCAGCAAAGGGCTCCCCTATGAAGAACAGGATGCCCCGCGGCCATTAAACGTTTATGGGAATACAAAGTTATCCGGTGAATACTTCGCGCGCTCGACCAATCCTAAACATTTTGTATTGCGTACCTCCGGCCTGTATGGAAAGAATCCCTGTCGGGGTAAGGGTGGCCTCAATTTTGTAGACCTGATGCTCAAGCTTGGGAAAGAGCGCGGAAAAGTGCGTGTTGTAAACTGCGAGGAAGTTACTCCGACATCAACGTCAGAACTCGCGCAACAAATGGCGCTACTGAGCCGTACCGACAATTATGGATTGTTCCATGCAAGCGCCGAAGGGAGCTGCACGTGGTATGACTTTGCAAGGGAAATCTTCTCCGTCGCTAACCTACAGGTGAAGGTAGAAATCGCCGATCCGGCGGAATTCCCAGCAAAGGTTCCACGTCCAACTTATTCGGTCCTGGAAAATACCGCGTTGAAGGCCGAAGGCGTGAATTGCTTACGGTCATGGCAAGAAGGACTCCGCCGCTACCTGAACGACCCCACGCATGCGTCGTGAGAGTTAATACCAGCGGCCCTGCCTCATCGTCGCCAATCGCTAGCACTTCGAGCTATGGAGGGACGGACGCTCAATAACCTGCCCGCGGTGCGTATTGGCTTGTGCTTAATCAACCCAGCGCGGATCGTGCTCCATTCGATTCTGAATTCCAACAAGTCATGAAACTGTCGATCATCATTTTGTGTTGGAACGACCGCCACGTAATCGCCGACTGCCTTCGATCGATTCATGTCAATACACACTCAACCGAGTTCGAGATCATAGTTTCCGATAACGGCTCGACCGATGGCTCGATCGGATTTATACGCTCCAGCTACCCAATGGTTCGCGTGATTGAAAATGGGCGGAATTTGCGGTTTGCGAAGGCGAATAATGTCGGGATCCGAGCTTGCCAGGGAGAGTACATCCTGATTCTCAACCCGGACACTATTATTCATGACTGTGCATTGGACAGGATGACGTCATTCGCGGATCAGCACTCCGAAGCCGGAGCGTTCGGGTGCAGAGTTCTGAATTCGGATGGGTCCTACCAGGTGTCGGCTCGGCCTTTTGCGTCGTTTCGAAGCGAATGGATCGCCGCACTTTATCTGCGAGGCTTAGGGCGTTTGCACAAGTGGTTTACGTCAGGTAGTTATCCGGGTTGGAGAGGCACGAGCGAACGCCAAGTCGGCTGGGTATCCGGGTGTTTTATTCTTGCCCGCGGCAGCCTGCTCAAATCCATCGGAGGTTTCGATGAGCAGTTTTTTTACTATTACGAGGATATGGATCTTTGCCGCCGTATTTGGCAAGCAGGCTATCCAATTCTGTACACGCCAGATGCGACGATCACACATCTCGGCGGACAATCGACGAAAGCTCGCCTTCCTGCGCTGGCCTTCGTGTTAGACAGCCAAGTGACTCGTTATTTGTATTACTACAAGTATTCCGGAAAGCGTGGAGTGCGTCGGGCACGGCACATCGCCCTGGTCTCCGCCTTACTCCGGTGGCTGGGCTTTGGAGTGAAGCAGGTTGTGCGTCCCACAGAAGCTGGAGGTAAGCGCCTGGCGCTGCTCCGCAGGCTATTCGAATGGCACTTCCGCGTGGATCCGATACGCCTGGTCGAGAATGGTGAAGAGCCGCGCCTGCGAATGGAAGTAACGGAACGTGTTGTTGAACGATAAGGGGTCATTCCAACTACAGTCAATGCAATTCCCTCAGCGATAACGAGTGCTACCGAACATATCATGCGAAAGGCCGTTACACCATTGAGCAAAGATAACAAGCCGATTCGAGTTCTTTACAGCTTTCCGAACAAGTTGGGTGCTCAGAGGATTTGTTATACGGCGTGGGAGCAGGTGAAGGGACTGGCAGCGGCCGGGGCCCAGGTCACCGTGTTTACGGGAGGTTTGCTAAGACCTGTTCCTGAAGGAGTAACTGTACATACTACTCTCGCGCGAGGAAAGTTTCGGATACCGTACAAGCTCATAGGGTCAAAACGTGCGATGGCCCTACACGATCATATCGTATCGAGTCAAATCAAATCGATGGCAGGGCAGATTGACATCGTCCACACGTGGCCTCAAGGGGCACTGCGAACGATCGAGGCCGCAAAAAGACTGGGGATACCAACTGTACTCGAGAGATGCAACACTCATACGCGCTTCGCCTATGAGGTTGTACGGAAGGAATGCGAGCGCCTTGGTCTTGCACTGCCGCCCGGTCATGAGAGTGCGTTCAATGAAAATGTGCTTCGAGTCGAGGAAGAAGAATTCCGGCGAGCCGATCGCCTTCTTTGTCCGTCGGATTTTGTGGTCAAGACTTTTCTGGAGCGGGGCTTCCCGGAAAGTCAATTAGTCCGGCATATTTACGGCTTCGACGAAAAAGTCTACTACCCGAGCAGCCAACCGCGGGAGACCCGGTGCGGGCTGACGATGCTCTTCGTCGGTGTTTGCGCGGTGAGAAAGGGCGTCCACTACGCGCTGGAGGCATGGCTTCAGTCTCCAGCCTGTCAAGATGGAACTTTTCTGATTGCAGGGAAGTTTTTGCCGGCGTACGCCGAGAGGCTCGCTTCTATGCTTTCCCATCCCAGTGTCCGTGTCCTCGGGCATAGGAACGATGTACCAGAACTGATGCGAAAAAGCGATATCCTGGTTCTTCCCAGCATCGAGGAAGGCAGTGCGCTGGTAGCGGCAGAGGCGCGGGGCAGCGGGTGTGCCCTGCTCGTATCTGAGGCCGCAGGCGCCGTATGCACCCAGATCGAAAACGCGTTGGTGCATCAAGCAGGAGATGTTGCGGCCCTAACTCAGCATATGACTATGCTGCATGAAGATCGGCGCCTGCTGGCAAGGTTGCGAGCGGCGTCGCTTAGCATGGTCCCTGAGATCACATGGACTGCGGCTGGCGTTAGACTGCTTCAGGCATATCGCGAAACAATCGCTGCGCATGATGGCCGAAGAGAGCACCCTAGAACCGCCCCAGTGCTGAATTCGAGTAAAGACAGCGTTGCGGGTTCGAGCGCCTGGACTACAGCGCTCGGCGGATCTTATGCGAATACTGCCACGTCGGAGACCGAAGAAACTCGCCAGCATGTTGCCGGAAAGTACGTCCTTATATCGCCTGTCCGGGATGAGGAGCAGTACATCGCCAAGACGATCGAGTCTGTGATCCGTCAGACGATTCGGCCTGCAGAGTGGATCATCATCGATGACGGTTCACACGACAATACGGGACAAATCATCAATGAGTATGCGATACAGTTCCCGTGGATTGTTGCACTCCATCGGCCAGATCGGGGCCGTAGACTGGCCGGGGCCGGAGTAATGGAGGCATTTCATTTCGGGTATGAGAGGCTCAAATGTGAAGACTGGGAGTTCATCGGCAAACTCGATGGTGATGTGGTCCTCGAAGCAGGGTATTTCGAGGCATGCTTCGAGCGCTTTGCGAAAGACGCGAAACTCGGCATCTGCGGCGGTGTGATGTATTGCAAAGAGGATGGCAACCTCAAGCTGGACAAGCATCCGATGCATCACGTGCGAGGCGCAATTAAGCTGTATAGGCGGTCTTGCTGGACTTGCATCGGTGGGCTGATCAGGAGTACCGGATGGGATACGGTGGACGAACTACACGCCAACATGCTGGGCTGGCGCACAAGAAGTTTCCCGGACCTTAGAGTAATTCAGAATCGCCCAACGGGTGCGGTGGCTGGAGCATGGCGCGACAACGTCAAGAACGGACGGGCCGACTATGTGTCCGGGTATCATCCACTATTCCTCGTAGTCAAATGCTTCAGGCGGTTGTTCCAAAAGCCATATGTCTTGAAATCCATTGCCCATGTGTATGGGTACTCGTCCGCCTACATGACAAAGATGGCAAGAATTGAGAACAAGGAGCTGATTCACTACATCCGGAATCAGCAAATGAAGCGCTTGTTTCTTATGAGAACCGGATGGGAATAGTTCTCGATCTCCGCTTGGCTAACTCACTTCTCCTGATAGGTTGTCTATTGTTTACAGCAGCTGAAGTCAGTGTGTTGGAACTGACCTGAGGATCACATAAACAATGTGCGGTATTTGCGGAAAGTTCATGTTTGACAAGGAGGCGACGGTGTCGCCTGCCCTCCTGCGCGACATGGCGGATGCTATCCGTCACAGAGGACCTGATGACGAGGGATTCTACGTTTCAGGGCAGATCGGGCTTGGCTTCCGACGGCTATCCATTATCGATTTGAGTGGGGGCCATCAACCCCTTTCAAACGAAGATGGCACGGTGTGGATCGTCTTCAACGGCGAGATCTACAATTACCAGGCCATTCGCGGCGAACTCATAGCAAAGGGTCACACGTTTAAGACTAAGTCGGATACGGAAGTAATTGTGCATTTATACGAGGAATATGGGACCGATTGCGTTCAACGGCTTCGTGGAATGTTTGCGTTTGCAATTTGGGACGATCGAGAACGGTCTCTTTTCCTCGCGCGGGATCGAGTTGGGATTAAGCCTCTTTACTATTTTTTAGATAAGAAGTTCATTGCTTTCGGGTCAGAACTAAAGGCTATGCTGGCCGATCCAGTGATACCTCGCGAAGTGGCGCCTGAGTTAATTGATCGTTTTCTCACTTACAAGTACATGCCGGGTGGACAGACTCTCTTAAAGAACCTGTTCAAACTGGAACCGGGTCACACCCTCCTGGCCAAGAATCGCAAGGTCGCGGTTAAACGGTACTGGGATCTCGATTTCTCCGGTTCGGATCTCCAGCAGCCCGCGCGTGATGTGCAAGAGGAGTTCCTCGACCTCCTTGATGAGGCAGTGCAACTCCACATGATTAGCGACGTGCCGGTTGGTTTTCTGTTGAGCGGAGGCTTAGACTCAACTGCAATGCTGAGCTTCGCCGCCCGGAAGACAGACAAACCGATCAGTACGTTCACCATTGGTTTCTCGTCCGATAGCGTTGTGGATGAACGCCCGTTTGCGCGTCTGGCGGCGAAGCGATATGGTTCGGAACACTATGAGTTATCAATATCGCCGGACGATTTCGCAGCATTTCTGCCGGGCTATGTCTGGCACATGGAGGAGCCGGTATGCGAGCCTCCGGCAATTGCGCTCTATTTCATCTCGAAGCTGGCGCGCCAGCATGTGAAAGTTCTCATATCCGGTGAGGGAGGAGACGAGGCCTTTGCCGGATACGAGAATTATCGCAACATTTTTTGGTTCGAACATTTGAAGGCAGCCTGTGGGCCTTTTCAAAAGCCTGTGGGTATGGGCATGTTGTCACTGGGCAACGCATTACACTCCCGAGTCCTCACGAAATACGGGGCCAGGATGGGCGTTCCCTTTGAAGAGTACTATTTGGGCCGCACGTCATCTCCGTTCGATTTTTTCCCGCGAGAACGATCGAAACTATATTCGGAATCGATGGAACGGCACGTTAACGTGGAACAGTCGGTAGGCGCAACTCGGCAATACATGGAGAGGGCTTCTGGTTATAACTTGCTCAACAAGATGCTGTACGTAGATACCAACACCTGGCTTCCAGACGAGTTGTTGATCAAAGCCGATAAAATGACTATGGCAAACTCTGTGGAGCTTCGCGTTCCATTGCTCGATCATAAGATCCTAGAGTTTGCTGCGGGGTTGCCGCGTAACCAAAAGATTCGCCGGTTGACGATGAAGTATCTGGCGAAGAAGGCGCTGAGAGGCCATGTACCCAAGGAGATCGTTGCTCGACGTAAAGCGGGTTTTCCGGTGCCTTACCAGATGTGGCTGCGAAGCAGTCTCAGAGATTGGGTTGGCGACATATTGTTAGATCGCAAGACGCTCAGCCGGGGCTACTTTAAGAGGGGGATGGTTGAGGAACTCATTCATCGCAATTCAAATGGCGCCGACTACAGTAAGGAGCTCTTTTCACTTGTGGTCCTCGAATTATGGCATCGGACCTTTGCGGATGGGGGCTCAATTACGAATCTGGTGACAAGCGACGAGTCTGCCGTATTGGCGTCAGGTAGTGGAGTCAGCCAGCCGAGTGCCGTTCGGTGATCGGCGTACTGTCGAGCGACGATGAAGCGAGGGCGGTTGAGGAGTTTTTTCAACTATTCAAGACGCCATGGGAGTTCTGGGCTCCGCACAACAATTACGACCTGGTCATTGCAACTCGGGAGGAAATACCACATGACGTTAGTGCCAATGCGCTTTTGATCTACCATTCGCACGCCATCGGCTTCGACGATCAGATTGGCGTCGTGACGGAATCACCAAAAGAATGCGGCTGGCTGGAATGGCAGGGCGTCGACTTCCCGGTGTACGGAAATCTTATGGCCTTTCAATCGAATGGGAGGCCACTGATAAGGTCGAAGCAAACATCGGAGGTGGTGGGGAGCGCAATCGCAGGATCGGAACGACCCACGGTCCGCATCGGGTTTGACCTGTTTAGTGAAGTTGCCTTCCTGCTAACCCATGGCCAGCCCGCGGAGAATGCCCGATTCGCCACTTTGGATATTCACATTTCACTGCTTCGGGCGATTATGAGGAGTCTGGAAGTGCCGTTCGTTGAGGTGCCGCCCGTACCGTATGGCTACGACTTTATGGCGTGTCTCACGCATGACGTGGACTTCGTCGGCGTTCGGGACCACAAATGGGATCACACCATGTGGGGATTTCTTTACCGGTCCTCGGTGGGTTCATTTCTGAATGCTTTGGCGGGCCGACTCCCATGGTCCAAATGTTTGCAAAATTGGACAGCCGCTTTGTCTCTCCCCTTGGTACATTTAGGCTTCCGGGAGGATTTTTGGCTGGAGTTCGATCGGTATAGGGAAATTGAGAAAAAGTTTGGGTCGACATTTTTTTTTCTTCCATTCAAGGATGTCGCAGGGACTTTGGGATCTACTTCGGCTCCCAAGCGCCGCGCTGCAAAATATGAGCTCGCTGGAATAAAGGAGCAAATTGCGGAACTGCTAGAGAATGGCTGTGAAGTTGGACTCCACGGAATTGATGCTTGGCAAAACGTTCAAAGCGCTCAAATCGAGCGGAGCCGGATTTGCGAGTTAACGGCGCAATCGGACTTGGGAGCTCGTATGCATTGGCTTTATTGGACGGAAAGCTCGCCCAAAACTTTGGAGGACGCAGGGCTCACGTACGATTCGACCTTTGGTTATAATGATGCCGTTGGCTTCCGCGCCGGAACCGCTCAGCCCTTTTGCCCGTTGAGTGCCAAACGCCTGCTTGAGCTTCCATTGAATATTCAGGACTCCGCGATGTTCTATTCGGGTCGGATGATGCTCTCGGAAGCCGAGGCTCTGAATACTTGCAGGGACTTAATCCATACCATGTATTTGTCGGGTGGCGCACTCACGGTGAACTGGCACACGAGGAGCTTGTCCCCGGAAAGACTCTGGGGGGATTTCTATACTGAGCTCCTCAGGGAGATTCAGAAATACCACGTATGGTTCGGGACAGCGCAGGAAATTGTCCGATGGTTCCGAGAGAGACGCGCACTGCGCTTCGATTCTGTGCATTTTGAAGAGAACGGAGTGCGTGTGGCACTGAGTAGTCCCATCGGATCTTCCGAGCCCCCCTTGACCGTGAGAAGTCACGATCCGAGAGTCGTCGCGGATAAACGAGGGTTTTCCGGCTGTGAGCCCCTCCATATGGAGAATCAGTGGAAGGGTGAAGAGGTTCTGGAAATAACGTACTCAGAACTTACCGGAACGTCTAATTCGACATGTGCGTAGCTCGATGGAATGTTCGCGCTTGAACGACGCCGTGGGTCCTTTTGAGGTGGTTCGGATAAGGAGCCCTTTGGCAATACAATTGCTATCTGTTTTTACCTGAAGGCCAGTGAGGTGGCCCAATGGGAATGCTTGTGCAGCTCTCGCTCAGGCGTGATGAGTATCGCACTTGTAATCAATAATATAGAGTTTTTCCCGGGGGCTTAGCTCTTGCGGGATCGTCATTAATTAAGGCGTTTCCGAGTCTTTTCGTGACCGGAAGGGGCAGCGCCGGCCACTTTCTTGGGCCGCAGCAGCCATTAGGGAGGAAGAATTTGCAAAAGGGGCGCGTAGGGATTTGCTGTGTCGTGTATAAAAGTGTCGCTTCTTACTTACCTTCCGGTGATTTTTGGGGGGGCACTTTTGCAACCTGTGGGTGATGTACCCCGCCCTCCGGACAGCCTACTCTCGCCATGTGTAGAAATCGGTAGAGGAACGGCACCAGGATTGAAGGCCATCTCACTGAGCCTGTGTACCTCATCGACCACGTCGTTGTTCCGGCCGATTCGAAGGGGAACTGGAGCACACGAGACAAGACTGTTAGAACTGGGGCCAGACCCGACATCTGTACCCGGGAAAGGTGCCGATGCGCAGAAATTACCTGTTGATCACAGTGACTATCAGTCTTTTTATGGTGCCCTCTATAGGCTGGGCCGGCACCTGTCCGAGCGGCGCGAATTATCTGAATACGAGTAATCCAACCGGGCCTCTAGTAACACTTTCCAGTATGGGGATTACGAGTTGCTATTACATCGCAGCGAATGGTTCGGATTCGAACGATGGCGCGAGCGAGGCCAGCGGACATCCGTGGGCGCACGCGCCAGGGATGCCAAACTGCACAGCCAACTGCGCCAGCAATTCACCAGCGGGAGGAAGTGGCTACATATTTCGTGGTGGCGACACCTGGCATTTCGGGGACAGTAGCAGCACCCCTTACACGGGCGGCACTTGGCAGTGGGAGTCGAGCGGCGCAAGCACAGGCAGCCCGATCTATGTCGGAGTTGATTCTACGTGGTTCTCGGGGTCGTCATGGGCCCGCCCAATTTTGACTGGAGATAACGCCACAAGCACCAGCCCGGTCGGCAGCTGCTCCTACATTGTCGGAACGTCCAACATACTCGTCTATTTTTCCGGTGTGCGGTACACCATCCTTGACAATTTTGAGTTAACCGGCCTGTGCTGGAACAGCGCGAGCACCGGTGGAGAGTATCTGCAAGACGGCGGAGCTATTGCTGGGGCCGGCAATCCGGCTTATTTCCAAAATCTTTATATGCACGGGTGGACCCACACGACAGCAGGTACTCAGGGCGCGGGCACCGGCTTTCAGGGCTATAACCAGAACTACGGCGAGACTTTCCAGTACAACGTCATCGATGGGTCAGACTCGGATGACCTCTCACTGGGTCCATTTGGCCAGGGCGGCGACGGGTACAATATTCAGTACAACGTCATCCGGCACGCGGGCGGCACATCGATCTTCGATGACTGCCACATCATCCACGACAATCTGTTCGAGTACATCAACAACGTGACCGATGGATCAACCCACACAGACGTGCTCTTCTGCTACAGCGAGTACGCTGGGGGAAGCAGCAATCCGAACCTCTACTACAACAACATTTATCGCGACATCGGAACCGAGTACAGCGGCCCGACCTCCGGAGTCGAGATGCCCAGCCCGCCCGCCGGGCAGACGGACTACCTGTTCAACGAGGTCTTTGGGGATTACTACGCTAACCAGGCGAACTACAACGACATCTGCGAGGGCGGCGGATGCGGCGCGATGGTCATCTTCAACGAAACTGCCGAGAACGGATTGCCTGGATACGGAGGCGGGTGCATCTGGTGCAATCCTTCAGCAGGCGTCACTTCAATCACTTCGGTCAACAATCACTGGATCACTTCCGGTACCGGCACATCGGCAGTTTTCCAGACACCGAGCCAAGTCACCGAAACCGGGGCTGTTTACCAGACCATTTCGATCGCCAACGGACAAGGTTACACGGACACCAACAATTTCGCGCCAACTGCGGCCACGAACGCCACGTTGACGGCAGCGGGCACAAATGAAACCACCGGCTATTGCGCTGACAGCGTTCTGCACAATGCCGCCGCAGAGGCGGCGTGTGTTGCTGGGACGACGGATGGGTGCAGTTACAACTCGACTAGCCATACTATAAGCTGCCCGGATATCACTGCAGTTGCTAGGCCCTCGAGTGGAACGTGGAACGTTGGGGCGTATCAGTATTCATCGAGCGCAACGAGCCCAACGCCCAACAATCCGACCAACCTCACTGCAACGGTGCCATGATGAGACGGCTTCCCAAGCTTTTGCTTATGCTGCTGCTGCGCTGCCCGCATGGGCCGGGTTCGCCGCGATGAAGCACTGAATGAAGAAAATTATCGCAACGCTCACCCTTATGCTGGCATCGCTGGCGTGGGGAGGAACCTGTCCATCAGGTGCAACTTACACTAATCCATCCAACCCAATCGGATCTTT
>Ga0182015_10003847_pt1 | contig 16523 bp, 12 predicted proteins | sample 712P3MmetaG_FD_120478 | JGI IMG/M metagenome (GOLD analysis project Ga0182015, IMG submission 120478) | Permafrost microbial communities from Stordalen Mire, Sweden - 712P3M metaG | ecosystem: Environmental > Terrestrial > Soil > Wetlands > Permafrost | place: Sweden: Stordalen | collected... | reverse complement strand
GATAGCTGTTTCGATCGAGCAGGGAAGACTTTGCCAAGCAAAGAAACGGAGCGCCAGGTTCTTCGATTGCCCTGTCGTATTCCGGCGAATTTATTTGGGTAGATTGAAGTTGATGGTGACTTGCGTCTGAATCTCGACCGGCTCGCCGTTGAGCAAATACGGCTTGTACTTCCACTGTTTGACGGCATCCGTGGCGGCCCGGCTGAGCTGCGAATCGCCGCTTATCGTTTTCACGCGAGTGATGTCACCGGTTTTTGAGATCGTCGCCATCAACTCAACAGAACCTTCAACGTGCATGGTCAGAGCATTCCTGGGATAGATGGGTTGTACTTTCCTAAACAACAATCCACGCGACACCCCCTGCGAGATGTTCAGGGTCTGCAGCACCGGCCTGGGTGCGATCCCCACGCCGTCGCCCAGATCAGGCGGAGGCGCGCTGCCGCCGGCCGTCGCGATTCCAATCATGCTGGGGGCCGCAACGTCCGAGGCTCCAGTTTTTGCATGTACCGTGGGAGCCTTGCCGCCTTTGACCACAAGCGGGGCGGCAGAAGCCTCGGCCTCGTCCGCAGTCTTGCTCGTGGTGGACGAAGCGGAGCCTGAAGGCTTCGCGGCACTTGGCGCTGAGGAGGGGTTGGCATCGTCAAGAGCGGAATCGGTGTTGTCGGATGCATGACCCTTTGCGGCCACCGCGGTGGTTAGTGAACTCGGTAAAGATGCTGAGGTCTTGGGCGCCGCGGATGCGGACGAAGGCTTAGCAACGCTCGGCTTAGCGGTCTGGGGTGTCGTGACGGTTGCCGTCGGGGTATTTTCGGTCTCACTTGCGCGTCCCTGAAAGTGCGTCCAGGCCGCATACGCCGCTACGGCGAAAATCACGGCGGACGCGACTGCCAGAGAAATTTTCTTGCCTGCGCCTGTCGATTCCGGAGCATTGGCTCCGCCAAACGTAAATGTTGGCGCGGATCCAACCAGACTGTACGATTCACTCCGAACTGCTTCCACTTGTTTCACTCGATTGTCTGTCTCGCGGGAGCGCTCGGGTAATACTTCTGCGACGCGCGTGTCCCGGGGCTCGCGAGCGGGAGCCGGTGCGCTGGCAGCCCCTCTTGCGAGGGAGGCCGGCAAGGCGGTGTTGGACGGAGTCTTTACCTCGGGCGCGGCGGAAACAACGGCCGCTGCGAGGAATTTATCGGCCTGAGGCGCCGGTGTGATGAACTTATTGGACGCGGGCGAAACCGGAATAGTCGCCCCAGGGGCGTTAACGGCATCTTTCGCACTGATTTCGAGCAAAGCTGCGTCTTGAGCAGCGGCATTCGAGCCCGCGGCTGCAGATCCGACTGATCCCGCGTCGAATTTCGTTGGTGCAGATGCCGTTGAGATCGGCCCTGGTGCGGCCGGCATTTGCGCTTTTGCGGACGCGGTTACCAGCATTGCAGGCGATGCTGCCGTCGCCGGTGCGCTGGGTCTGGCCGGTTCGCTCTTGCGCAACAGTCCGCGAGCCACCCGCAACGTTCCCTTGGCCTGTTCGATGTTGATGGGTTTGGTCAGGACGAGGTTGGCGCCGATGCGGAACGCCTTTGCGACCCCGGCCTGACCTTCCACTACGGCTACGGCAAGCGACGCCTGGTTGGACGTCGAATTACGCGCGCTCTTGAATAACAATGTGGCATTCTGCTCGTTATCGCAGTCGACCACGACAGCGTCGAAGTGTTGGCCCATCAGCTTCTTGACTGCAGCGAAAGGTTCGGTGCAGGACTCGACGTTGAACTCGAGCTCGCTGAGGACCTGCGTCACTGTGCGAGCGGTTTTTTCATCGGGACAGAAGAGAAGAGCTTGGTAACCCATACAAAACCATCGTAGGTACACCCGTTATCCCCAGCAAGTTACGCTGGTAATTCGCTTTCCACGGATTGGTGTGGCATTTCGGTGGTGCGACGGAAACGTTAAACCGAATGCAGAGCACCTTTCCTGTGAAAGCTCAACGATGCCGGCTCGTCGCATACAATAGCGGGCCATGCGCCGCCTGCGGATGCCTCTGTGGCTCAAGACCGGGTGGACCATCTGGCTGCTCGTCTGGGTGCCGTTGTACTGGCGGCAATTCGGATCGCAGAATTTTCTTTTCTTCTGCGATCTGGGAAACGTGTTGATCGGAATTGGTTTGTGGATGGAAAGTCCGCTGATCTTCTCGTGGGCAGCTTCGGGATTGCTCTTATTCCAGACGATCTACACCGTCGATCTCGCCGGCGCCGTGCTGACCGGCCACCACATCGTCGGCGGCACCGAATACATGTTCGATCCGGGCCTGCCGCTCTTCATTCGCCTGCTCAGCTTGTTTCACGTGGTCACGCCGCCGCTGCTTTTGTGGGCGATCCGGCGTCTCGGTTATGACCGTCGCGGATGGAAGCTGCAAACGCTGATGGCGTGGATGGTTGTGCCCGTAAATTACTTCTGGCGGCCCGAGCGGGATGTGAACTGGGCGCGGGGATTGTTCTTTCACGAGCAGCATGTGATGCCGGGATGGGCTTATCTACTCGTTTATCTGGTAACCGTGCCGCTGTTGGTTTATTTCCCCACCCATCTTCTTCTCGATTGGCTGACGCGGCACTGGCAGCGGTAGCGCCGGCGTCTTCGTCGGCTGTCCCGAGGGCGTCTCGCGCGGCTGCCGCTGCTTTCTTGGTTTATTTTGTCGGGCTCCCCGGCTGCTTCCGCACGGCCGACTCCGGTTGCGGGTACTCGATCGATCCCTTGAAAGACGAAATGTCTTCCTCATGGAAGTCGGGGAAAGGCAACTGCTTGCCCTCCCGCAGTTCCGCAATCTTCTTGGCGGCCTTGTCGGCTTTTTCTTCTTTGACGCCCGTATCGCGGCTGAGATAAAGCGTCTGCGAGGGAAGGGCTAGCCCGCCGCCGGAGTTGTCCATCACATCCATCATGCGCAGCAACACATCTTCACGAACGGCGGCGAATTCATTGAAGTCGCGCGTCAGGATGTAGGCGACCACCTCTACACTGAGAGAGCTGCCCGCAATGTCTGTAAGACGCACTCGCACCGTACTTGTTTCCACTTTGGGGTGGCTGTAAAGCAGCCGCCGAATTTCGGCGAGTACAAAACGCACATGGTCGGCCTTGGTCTCAGGACGCAGACCGAGAGTCGTCTTGAAAAGAATCTTGTCTCGTCGGCTAAGATTCTCCAGGTTGATGGTTGCGACGGTCCCATTCGGAATGGCCACCAACGTTCGCTCGTCAGTGCGGATGCGAGTGGAGCGCAAGCCGATGTCTTCGACCACTCCCGTGCGATCGCCGAAGCGACACACATCTCCCACGCGAAACACTTCATCGCCCAGGACAGAAACTCCACCGAAGAGATTTTCGATGGTCTTCTGCGCCCCGAACCCGATGGCCAGTCCGCCGATGCCGAGGCCGGCGAGCGCGGTGCTCATGTTGAAGCCCAGGTTGCTGAACACAGCGAGAACGCCCACCACAAAAATCACGGCTTTGAGGATTCGCTCGCCCAAGAGCATGAGCGAGCCCGTACCCGCATGTCCGCCAGACAGGGCGCGATTGCGCACGCGATGCAGAGACCATTGAACGACGCGCCACAGAATCCAGGTCACGCTGATAATCAGTGCGATGGACGTGACTTGAAAATAATAGTGTCGCGGCAACAGCGGAATATGCAGGTAGACGGCGAAGACTTGATGAATGAGAGTGCCCGTCAGCAGCCAAGCCGGACCAGAAACCGAGCGCCAGTTGGCGACATCCAACTGGCCGCGACGCCGGGCCCACCAACGTAGCGGAACTTCCAGCAGGGCCAACACCAACCATCCGAGGGCCGTCGCCACAGGTAGGGCGAGCAGCAAAGCCAGAAGCTGCCACAGCGGCATTCCAGCGAACTCGTGTTTGACCAGCACATTCGGAAGCCGGCTTTCGACTTGCCGCGCCTGCACTTGATCGTAAAGCTCGGGAACTTTGGACAGAGTGCTGGAGGAGATCAGCCAGATCTTGCCGGCAGTCGGATCCGAAACCCGCACCAGGTCCAGGTCGGCCTCGACGTCGCCCGACGACATGGTGCCGAGTTTCTGCGAATTCAGCGGAACGCCTTCTTGGGGAATTCCGTCGGCCTGCGTGAAGTTATTGAACCCGCCGGCAAACGCACGGTCCAGCACGACTTTGAGCTTGGTAGCCATCTGCTCGCCTTCGGATTGGCGGCGCGCAGGACTCATCTGCAAATATTGCGCAGCAATGCCGTAGTCCCCGGCCTGCGCCGCCTGCAGAAAACCAAGCATGGCCCCCGACGGCGTCGTGCGTCCGAGAGGATCGGCCGGAGCATTAGCCGCGGTCGTCGCGGTTGACGATGGCAGAACCTGGCTCAGGGCCGCGCCCGCGGAGGTCAGGCAAGTCCCAAGACACACGACCCAGACGAATACGACTTTCGGAAAAGAGGGCGTGATCTTCGCCCGCGCAGCTTTATGCGGATGCACGCAGGTCGAGCGTAGAAATCGAAGCATGGAAGCAATCATTGTATCGAAACGTCGTATCAAAACTCCGGGCAGCGGCGAGAAACCCCGAGGAACCCGGTGGGGCCGCGGCGCCTACGAGCGCTTCGGCCGGTAGATGTGGGTGCTGGTGCCGAAGAAAACTTCGGCTGATTCCATCACCGTTTCCGAAAGCGTGGGGTGCGGATGAATCGTCAAGGCTAGGTCGCGGGCCAGCGCCGCCATTTCAATGGCGAGCACACCTTCTGCGATCATTTCCCCCGCACCTGCGCCCACGATGCCAACCCCAAGCACACGCTCGGTCTGCGGATCGATGAGCAGCTTGGTCATGCCCTCAAATCGATCGAGAGTGACGGCGCGACCGGACGCGGCCCAAGGGAACCTCGCGACCTTGATGTCTCGACTTTCTTTTTGCGCTTGCGTCTCCGTCAAGCCGCACCAGGCGACTTCGGGGTCGGTGAAGACAACGGCGGGAATCGCATTCGGTTCGAAGGCAACTTTATGTCCGGCAATCGCTTCGACCGCGACGCGACCTTCGTGCGACGCTTTATGCGCCAGCATCGGTTCGCCCACCACATCGCCGATGGCATAGATGGATGGATCATCGGTCTGCAGTTGTTTGTTCACCTGAATGAAACCGCGCGGCCCGAGTCTCGCGCTCGTCTTTTCGAGACCGGGAATTTCAGAATTTGGCTTGCGGCCGACGGACACGAGCACGCGGTCGAAAACTTTCTGGGGTTCTTTGACGTCCCCGCCTTCGAAGGTGGCGCGAATACCGCTCCCCTCGTCCTTGACCGAAGCGACAGTCGTGTTGAGTAGGATTCCGTCGAACATCTTTTCCAGCCGCTTGTGCAGCGGAAGTACCAGATCGCGATCCGCGCCGGGGAGAAGGCCCGGAAGCATTTCCACAACCGTCACCCGCGTGCCCAGCGCGGCATATACGGAGCCAAGTTCGAGCCCGATGTATCCGCCGCCGACTACCAGCAAGGTCCCGGGGATATCTTCGAGATTCAGGGCGCCGGTGGAATCCATCATGCGCGGCGTATCGAGCTTCAGAGTTGGCACGATCGCGGGACGAGAGCCGGTCGCGAGGATGATGCGATCGAAGCTGAGCGTTTCTTCGGAGCCGTCGGACTTCGTAATCCGCACCGTCGTCGAATTCTCGAATGCCGCGCGTCCTTGCACGTAATGAACTTTGCGCTGTTTCGAGAGCTGGCCGAGGCCTCCAGTGAGCTTCTTGACCACGCTCTCTTTCCACGAACGCAGACGTGCCAGATCGATCTTGGGTGCCGCGAATTCAATCCCCCAATTCTTGGCCTGGCGCGATTCCTCCAGCAGGTTGGCCACATGGAGCAGCGCCTTCGACGGAATGCAGCCGCGGTACAAGCAGACACCGCCTGGGTTCAGTTCAGGATCGATGAGAGTGACCGTCATGCCAAGATCGGCAGCCAGAAACGCGGCGGCGTAGCCTCCCGGACCGCCGCCGATTACCGCAATATTGGAGGGATGTGTGTCAGACATGTTGTATCAGTGCTCCTTCGCAGAGACGTTTCTTGCAGCGTCTCTGCGGGCAGCACCGCAAGCTAGTGTTCATCGCTACCGCCGGCGGAGACGCCGCAAGCAGCGTCTCTAAGAATTGGAGTCGCGCCGAAATTTCCTTTATCCCTGCACCGACAACAGGAATGGCTGTTCAAACGCTTCCGCGATCCATCGCAGGAATCGCGCCGCATCCGCGCCGTCAATCAGACGATGATCGTAGGAGAGCGAGAGCGGCAGAATCAGACGTGGCTCGAACTTGCCCCCGTCCTTGTCTTGGATCCATTCCGGTTCCATGCGCGAGCGCGAAAGACCGAGGATCGCAACTTCCGGATAGTTCACGATGGGCGTAAACCCGACGCCGCCAATGCCGCCCAGGTTGGTGATGGTAAATGTGCCGCCCTCCATATCCGCAGGTGTGAGTTTCTTGTCTCGTGCTCTCTTAGAGAGCTGCGACAACTCGACCGCTAGCTCGACAATGTTTTTCTTGTCGACCTCGCGGATTACCGGAACCAGAAGTCCGCGATCCGTATCCGCGGCCACGCCGATGCTGATGTATTGCTTGTATACGATTTCTTCTTTCTCGATATCGATGCTGGCGTTGAATTGCGGAAAGACTTTGAGAGCCGCGGCGCAGACTTTGAGAGCGATTGCAGTCACCGTCATTTTGCCGCCGGCTTCTTCGGCCTTCGGAGCAAAGCGGGCGCGCAGCTGTTCGAGTTCGGTGATGTCGGCGCGATCGTGTTGCGTGACATGCGGAATCGTATTCCAAGCTTCGGCCAGGTGCTCCGCGGTCTTGCGGCGAACTCCGCGCATGGAGACGCGCTCGACCTTTCCCCATCTGGCGAAGTCGGGAAGCTTAGGCTGAGCGAAGTGTCCGGCGCGGGGCGGCGTTTGGGCCGCGGTAGCCGCCGCGGACAGCAAACCCTTCGCGTACGCTTTAACGTCGTCTTCGTTAATGCGACCGCCAGGACCTGTGCCCTTCACTTCGTAGATGTCAATGCCGACCTCGCGGGCAAAGCGCCGCACATGCGGCGCAGCCGGAATGGCCTGGCGATGTTCGGTGCCGGCAACCTTGCCCAACTGTGCGGGCATGCTGAATCCCGGAGCCGCCTGCTGCGGCTGGTCGGGAGGCAAGGCCTGTTCTTCCGTCTTGCCTTCAGCGCGAATCGCAGCCTGAAATGCCAGACGCGCTCCGTGCTGTCCCGAAACATGTTCGACTGGAGCGTTTCGCGCGCGGGTGGTCTCCGCTTGAGACGCTGCCCCGCCTTCGAGTGTGAAGATCACCTGCCCAACTTTGATCTTCTCGCCTTCTTTTACTTTGACGTCTTTGATCACGCCGCTGACCGATGACGGCACTTCGATCACGGCTTTGTCAGTCTCTAACTCCATCACCGGCTGGCCTTCGGAAACTTTGGCGCCGGGCGTGATCATCAGACGAACCAGATCGCCCTGGGAAATGTTTTCCCCGAGTTCGGGAAGTTTGAATTCGCTGGCTCCAGAGCCGGTCGAACTGTCCACGCTAGAACTAGGTGCGGCGGCCGCGGCAGCAGGTGGCGGGGGAGATGGCGACTCGGCCGACGCTTGCTGAACTGCCACAGGAGCTGCCGCTGTGCTTGCGGGACGCTCGGGGGAAGCTTTGGCTTCAGCACCGTCGACCGTGAAGATTACTTGACCGACCTTAATCTTATCGCCCTCTTTGACTCGAATCTCCTGCACCGTTCCGCTCACCGACGAGGGCACTTCGACAACCGCCTTGTCAGTTTCCAGTTCCATGACGGACTGACCGGCGCTGACATTGGCTCCGGGCGCCACCATGAGCCGTACGAGGTCGCCTTGTTCGATGTTTTCTCCCAGCTCAGGAAGTTTGAATTCAATCACCGCGTCGTTCCTTTTCTATAATCCTGAAATTCGTAGTCGAGTTTTGTAATCGAAATCTGTAGTCGATATTTGTAACCGCGCGGTCCGACTAACTGGTCGCCGGGTTCGCCTTGTCGGGATTGATCCCCAGTTCCTGGATCGCCCGCTCCACCACGTCGGCGCCAATCTTGTTCTCTCGCGCCAAGGCGCCCAGCGTAGCCAGCACAATGTGCTTGGCATCCACTTCAAAGAAATCGCGCAAGGCCGCACGGTTCTCGCTTCTTCCGAAGCCGTCAGTTCCCAAAGAGACGAGTTGTCCGGGAACCCACCTTCCCAAACTTTCAGGCAGCACCTTCATATAGTCGGATGCCGCAATGAACGGCCCCGGAACATCCTTCAAAGTTTGCGTGACATAAGGAACCTTCGCCGACTCCGCAGGGTGCAACATGTTCCAGCGCTCGCAGTCGTTGCCGTCACGATACAGCTGCTTGTAGCTCGTGACGCTCCACACGTCGGCTCCGACGCCGTATTTTTCTTCCAGAATCTGCTGCGCTTTCAAAACTTCGTACATGATCGTGCCGCTGCCCAGCAGTTGCGCCCGCAGTTTCGAATCGCTCTTGGCCGAGGCTTTAAAGCGGTACAGCCCTCTCAGTACGCCCTCGCGAACGTTACCCTCGGCAGGCATTCCGGGCATAGGCAGCGGCTCATTGGTGACGGTCAGATAATAGAAGATCGATTCCTGATCAACATACATGCGCTTGATGCCGTCCTGAATAATGATGGCGATTTCATACGCGAATGCCGGATCGTAAGCCAGTAGATTCGGTACCGGAAGCGCAAGCACGTGGCTGTGACCGTCCTGATGCTGCAGGCCTTCGCCGGCCAGCGTAGTGCGGCCGGCTGTGCCGCCGACCAGAAATCCGCGACAGCGCATATCGGCGGCGGCCCAGATCAAATCGCCGATCCGCTGGAAGCCGAACATCGAATAGTAGATGAAGAACGGAATCGTGTTGATGCCATGATTGGCGTACGCCGTGCCCGCCGCAATGAACGAACACATCGAACCCGACTCGGTAATGCCTTCTTCGAGAATCTGCCCATTCTTGGCCTCTTTGTAGTAGAGCAGCGTATCCATGTCGACGGGTTCATAATTTTGGCCCACGCTGGAATAGATTCCCACCTGGCGGAACAGTCCTTCCATGCCGAAGGTGCGAGCTTCATCGGGAACGATCGGTACGATGAGCTTGCCGAGCTCGGGATCGCGCAGCAACTTCGCCAGCAGGCGCACAAAGACCATCGTCGTCGAAACCTCGCGGCCCTCCGTGCCTTTGTGAAATTCATCGAAGTGCGAATCCGGCACAGATTTCAGCGCCGCGGCCCGCACCTTGCGCGTCGGCATGTAACCGCCGAGCTGCTGACGTCGCGCCTGCATATATTTAATCTCAGCGCTATCGTCAGACGGACGGTAGAACGGCGCCTCATGCAGTTCGTCGTCGGGAATGGGAATTCCGAAGCGCGAGCGGAACATCTGCAATTCGTCTTCATTCAACTTTTTCTGCTGGTGAGTGATGTTCCTGCCTTCACCTGCTTCGCCCAGGCCGTAACCCTTGATCGTCTTGGCCAGGATGATGGTCGGTGTGCCGGTGTGATCGAACGCAGCGCGATAAGCGGCATGCACCTTGATCGGATCGTGCCCGCCCAACCGCATGCGCGCCAGTTGGTCGTCGGAGAGATGTTCGACCATTTTCAGCAGACGGGGATCGGTACCGAAAAGGTTTTGCCGGAAGTAGGCTCCGCTTTCGACAAAGTATTTCTGATATTGCCCGTCGCTGACTTCTCCTAGGCGCCGGACCAGAAGGCCATCGCGGTCGTTCTGAATGAGGTTGTCCCAATCGGAGCCCCAGATGACTTTAATAACGTTCCAGCCCGCGCCGCGGAAGATGGCTTCCAGTTCCTGAATAATCTTTCCGTTGCCGCGTACCGGACCGTCGAGCCGCTGCAGGTTACAGTTCACCACGAAGATCAGATTGTCCAGTTTTTCGCGGGAGGCCAGCGTGATGGAGCCCAGCGATTCGGGCTCGTCCATTTCGCCGTCGCCCAGAAACGCCCAGACCTTGCCGCCGGTGGACTGCTTGAGCCCGCGATTCTCCAAATATTTGATGAAACGGGCGTGATAAATCGCTTGGATCGGCCCCAATCCCATGGAAACGGTGGGAAACTCCCAGAACTCCGGCATAAGCCAGGGATGCGGATACGAACTCAGTCCTCCACCGGGCTTCAGTTCACGGCGAAAATTTTGCAGCTTCTCTTTTGAAATGCGGCCTTCAAGATAAGCGCGCGAATACATGCCTGGGGCGGCGTGCCCTTGGAAGTAGACGACGTCGCGATCGCCGCTCTCGGTTTGCGCCCGAAAGAAATGATTGAACGCAACTTCATAGAGCGTCGCCGCCGATGCAAACGTTGAAATGTGTCCGCCGATGCCTTCCTGAATCTTATTGGCGCGAACCACCATGGCCAGCGCATTCCAGCGGACGAGGCTCTTGATGCGGCGTTCCATCTCCTGGCTGCCAGGAAAGGGAGCTTGTTGCCGCGTAGGGATCGTGTTCTGGTACGGGGTCGTCGCCGTGAAAGGCAGGTTGACACCGGCTTCGCTCCGCGCGTGCAGCGCCAGTTGCTGCAACAACCGTCCCGCCCGGTTGGGGCCGCCCTGGGAAAGAACGTAATCCAGAGAATCGACCCACTCCCTGGTTTCCAAAACCTCTAAGCCATCGGTTTCCGTCTGAGCCACGTCTGGTTTCTCCCTCGTCGAATGCGCAATGCTCCATCATAGTGCAAACGCGAGGATTTTTTCTGGCGGGAGCGGCGGATGGGCTGAATCCGAGGGCTCGACGTTTCACCGGTTACAGATTTCTGATTACGCGTCCCCAGGACGAGGTCGCGGCAGACCTACGCGTCCGCACAATTGCACCGCCGATAACGATTGCGAATGGACCAGCGCATTGGAATAGCATCCACCAAAGGGCTTCGCCAATGAGCCAATGCTCGGCTATCAATGCAAAATAAGCAGGAACAGCCAACCCGAAAAGGACGAGGCTTAGCGTCATCGTGGCAACCATCTCTCTTCCCTTGGCGGCCAACGCGACCATACAACCGACGGACATCGACAAGACGAAGTGTTCGATCAAGATTGCTTTCAGCACCCACAGGTACGCCGGGAAATGCGCTGACCAGTAAGTGAGATATTTGTCGGTAACGGCGGACAGCACCTTATCGGGCAACCCTTGGACAAAGCCGCCCAATACAAACCCTCCAACGACGGCGGCGCTCGTCGACCACGGAGCGGCACAGAATCCGGTGCCGAAAAGATGCGCGATGGTTTTCAAACTCTGTCGCCAATACCAGCGGCGGGCGAACATGACTCCCGATTTGGACGCGAGATCACAAAATTCCTCAAGCAGATCCCCCAGGATCGATTCTTCTTCGGGCAGGACGAACAGACCTACGAGCCAGGTGGCAATGCGCGGCGGCGGAACAAGATCTGGGTGCGGGGTCATCAGTAGCTCCGGATAAGCTCAAGGCCTTTAGTCATGGTCTGGAGCGCGCGCTGGGTGCGGTTCACAGCCGTCACTCCTTTAGCTGTGACGCGAAAGAAGCGCTTCGAACGCCCGCCGCGTTCTGGTGTAGGGTCACCACGGTGCGACTTCACGTACCCTTTGGTCTCCAGGCGATCGAGCGTGGCATAGACGGCGCCGATTGATACTTCGCGCTTGATGCGGAATTCGATTTCCTGGCGCACGGTGACCCCATAGGCTCGATCTTCCAGCCGCAGAAGTGCCAGCACAATGATGTGCTCGAATTCTCCGAGATAATCGCGACCAGTCATTATCTATACAATATAGAGTAAATGTCCGTCGGTCAAACCAATCTGCCTACGTAGCAGCGGAGACCCTTCTGATCTAGAATCTTTCCTGCGCCCGGATCGGCACAGGAGGATTTCCATGCTACGGATCGTGCTGCTGTTGGTGGTGGTCGTGCTCCTGGTAGTGTTCGTGCCGCGCCTGTTGTCGCGCTCAGCCACGCCCTCCGACGGAAGTAACGCGCCCGACTTCACGCTGCCTTCGCAGCAAGGCTCGTCCGTCAGCCTGAAGGACTACCGGGGAAAGTGGGTCGTCCTTTATTTCTATCCCAAGGATCAGACGCCGGGCTGCTCCCGCGAAGCCCACAACTTTCAAGTGGATCAACCACAGTATGCCGAGCGCAACGCTGTCGTGCTGGGCGTGAGTCTCGATAGCGTGGATTCGCACAAAAAATTTTGCGCCAAAGAGGGATTGAACTTCAAACTGCTCGCCGACACCGATCACAGAGTGACCGACGCCTATGGATCACTGACCAATCTCGGTCTGGTGAAATTTGCCGCGCGGCATACCTTCCTCATCGACCCTAACGGCAAAATCGCGAAGTCCTATACCAGCGTGGATCCCGTCAAGCACAGCGGCGAGGTTCTCGCGGAACTGGATCTGCTGCAGAAGTCCGACGCCGCGAAACGCTAACCGGCAAACCTATGGGGACGGCCGCCCCGGCTGTCCGGCAGAGCGAATCTCCGCAGGCCCCGTCTTCTTTCGCTCCCTAATAGAAGTCAAAGCGCCGATTGAATCTTGTATTAGCGGGAGACTCCCGCGAAGATCCATCTGTGTCTCGTCGCCAAACAATCTGTCAGTCGACGTACACTATCAAGATGGCAACTGCAGCCCGAAATGAGGCGCCGCGGAACGAGGTCCGCAAGCCCTTGCAGTACCGCTTCCCGCCCGGCTTCCAGCGGAATCTCTTGTGGTTTGCGCTTCGCAGATTTCGACCGGCGAATCCCACCCTGCTGTTTCAGCACTTGGCCCGGGAATACGGCGACATCGCGCACTACAAGATCGGGTGGAATCACATCGTATTCCTCAATCACCCCGACTACATTCGCGAAGTGCTCGTCGTGCAGAACGAAAACTTCATTAAGGAACGTACGGTCCAGCGCACAAAAATGTTGCTGGGCGAGGGCATGATCACCAGCGAGGGCGCTCGACACCGCTCCCAGCGCCAGGTTGCGCAGCCTGCGTTTCATCGCCAGCGCATTTCGGAATACGCCAGCACGATGGTCCGTGAGGCCGCCCGAGTGCGCGACCAATGGAGACCCGGCGAGCAGCGCGACATTGCCATTGACATGATGCATCTCACACTCAATGTGGTCGCGCAAACCCTGTTTGCCACCGATCTGCGCGAGGAAGTGAACGAACTGGCCAGCGCTATCAACCGCATCATGGGTCTCTATAATTTTCTTGTGATGCTGCCCGCCGCGGAGTGGTTGGTGCATGTGCGGCCTCCAGGGCTGGCCGCATTTGTGAGAGCGCGTAGGCGGGTTGACGCAGTCGTCTACCGCATGATAGCCGCGCACCGCCAGCGAAGTTCTCACGGCAGCAGCTTGCTGGATCTCATGCTCGCCGGGTCGCCGGATGGAAGTCCGGGCTCGGAGCAGTCCCTTCGAGATCAGGTCATCACGATTTTTTTGGCGGGCTACGAAACTGTGGCCAACGCTCTTTCCTGGACGTGGTATCTGCTCTCGCAAAATCCCGATTGCGAACGCCGCTTTCACGATGAAATCGAACACGAGTTGCCAGGCCGTTTGCCTGCATTCGACGATCTTCCTCGTCTGCGGTACGTGGAAATGGTGCTGGCGGAATCCATGCGGCTCTACCCGCCAGCCTGGGCGATGGGTCGTTACGCGCGCAACGATTTTCAGTTGGGTGATTTTCTTCTCCCCGCGAAAACGACGGTACTGATGAGCCAATTCATCACCCACCGCGATGCCCGCTATTTCCCCGACCCTCTGCGCTTCGACCCGGAACGATTCACCCCGGAAGCCCGATCGCGGCGAACGAAACTCACATACTTTCCATTTGGCGCCGGAGTGCGGCAATGTATCGGCGAATCGTTTGCCTGGATGGAGGGCGTGTTGCTGCTGGCCACTCTGGCGCAGAAGTGGAAGTTAAGGCTCGTTCCCGGGCACCGCGTCGAGCCCGAGCCGCTCATCACTCTGCGCCCTAGATACGGGATGCGAATGCAATTGGAAGCGCGTGCTGAGACCGGCAAGGCTTAACGCGGCACCTGCTCTTCGAGACGTATTCCACGATGTGCCAGGTGATCTCTCCCGGCTTCGAATCAGCCAACATTCACCCTCGGTGTCTTTCAGTGTCCTTCAGTGGTTGGAGTTCCGGACTCACTTTTACAATCGACCCCGGAATCGTATGATGTGACGGCGGTCTCGCTTTGAAGGCCGGCCTTCCGGCAAAGTTTCGAATTGGCGCATCGCTTTGCGTTCGGCTGCGACCTTCTCGCGCAGTTCCCGGCTTTCCTCGGTTTCGCGATAGAGCGTCTGCGCCACCGGCGCAGGACCCCGTACCTCGCTGAGAAGCAGAACTTCGATCTGAAAATCGCCGCCGTCATTGCTCACGCGCAACCGGTCTCCGACCCGGACTTCGCGTGCTGCCTTTGCAGGTTGCCCGTTGGATTGAATCCTGCCGAGTTCGCATGCCCGTTTTGCCAATGGCCGCGTCTTGAAAAATCTCGCCGCCCAAAGCCAAGTGTCTATCCGCACGCCAGTCATAGATCCATTTTCCTACCAGAGCGGGGATTCCGGCGCACCGGTCCGTACGGCACAAAGCCCGCATGGCGGCAATCCGGTGAATCGTGCGAACCGCTCAGAAGTGAAAGATCAAGTCACTCGCCACAGTAAGCTGATTCTGGCGTCGACCGTAGTCGTAAGCCTTCATATCCCAGGCACGTTCGAATCGCAGTTCCGGACGGATCTGCACCGTGGTGCCCATCCAATGACACCACATGATCGTGTCCTCGGAGTATCGCGTCGCGTATCCGGTGCGCTGGCCTTTTTTGTCATCGAGAAAGTCGCTGCGAAACGATAGGAAGTCATGCGCTGAGAGTTCCTTCTGCAGAAAGTTAACCACGGCATATTCCGGCGCCGTGCAACGCTGTTCTCCCGGCAGGCAGTACGCCGCGTTGGTGCCGATCTCCGGCTGAACCTTGCCTCCCAGAGCAGGCACGTCGCGCTCATACATGTACCAGGTTTCGGTCGCCATGTGCACGGTCTTGGAGAACTTGTGATACCAGGTGGCGTCATACTGCTGCAGGTTGTTGTACGCGTACTTGCCGTCGTTGATCCCGTTGCCGCAAACGTAGAAATTATCATTGACCGATTTAGTCGTGTAACTAAGACACGCCGTGCCGGAGGGCTTCGCATCCGGCGTCCACAAAGCCACATCATGGCCGCCGGTAATGCCGAGTTGCAGCAGCCACCGGTCGTTCACTTTCACCGTGGCGATCAGACCAGTGTCGGTGAACGGATCGATCGCATACAGCAGCGAATGGCTGAAGATATAGTTGTTCGGCGCCAACTGGGCCTCAATCCCTGGCACGGAGATGAACCGGCCCGCCCTCAAATTCAAGCCCTGTGCAACCCACGGAACATAAACATCGACGTATTCCAGCGTGGGATCAAACCCATATTGCCGCTGATGGTTCAGCCACGGACCGCTAAAGTATCCTTTTGCGACCGTGTAGCGATAGTCCGTTCCGAACAGAGCGGTTAGATGGTAGCCCCAATCGATGTGATCGCGGTGCACCGAATCCGGCAAACGCTCGGCGTAGAGAACAAACTGGTTCGTCTCGAAACGATTGGAGTAGACATCATTCGCCTCGGGCGCATTGCGTTGCGCGGACGTACTGAAGTTGAGTGACGGATCGATCCATCCATAGAGCTTCGTCCGGCTCCTGGCCTGGTTGATGGCGGTCATCAGCGGATAGCTGTTCGAGTCCGGCTCTCCAATCACCGGCGAACCACCGTACGACCAGTCTGAATTCGGAAAAGGAGGAGAATCCAGTGGCGATGGAGCCCCGCGCCGCTCCGGTGCCGGCGAAGAAGCTGTGATCCCCGACCAATCCTGGCGATAAAACTCTGCCCAACGGGCAAAGAACCCCTTCACGTCCGCGGCCGTTGGCTTGGGAGCGTCAGGTATCGGATTGGTTTGTTGATCGGCCTGCTGCGCTGATGAGAAATCACGACATATGAAAGCGAGGCACACGATCAAGCAGAATAAGGATCGATGGTGACCTCCCGGTTTCTTAGGACACATAGAAAATGGCGTGATCGATCAAGGCCAATCGAGAACTAGATGCCAAATGCAGGTTACGCAGTCAGGGAACTAAGAGAAAGAGAAATTGGAGGCGCGGGTCGGAATCGAACCGACGCATAAAGGTTTTGCAGACCTTGAGGTAGCGCGTCTAACACTTGTTTTCTGTGCCCTTCGTCAACCGTTGTTGGCTTTTGTCGTAATTTTGTCGTACTCGCCCAACATAGGTCAACTATGCACCTGGGCGGGTGTGCCATGTGCTTCTCTAACCAGTTCTGCAGACAATAATCTCAAAGACCATGCGCTGATCCTTGGCTCCTCCAAGGCGATGATTCCTCCCGGCGTCATTGTCACCGGCAGCACTTTCAGGAAAGTTTTCAATCGCCAAAGGCTGGTGCTCTCCCGCATTTCCTGCCCATGTATATGACCGCTCAAATCCGTTTGGTCCTAG
>Ga0182015_10003845_pt1 | contig 16527 bp, 13 predicted proteins | sample 712P3MmetaG_FD_120478 | JGI IMG/M metagenome (GOLD analysis project Ga0182015, IMG submission 120478) | Permafrost microbial communities from Stordalen Mire, Sweden - 712P3M metaG | ecosystem: Environmental > Terrestrial > Soil > Wetlands > Permafrost | place: Sweden: Stordalen | collected... | reverse complement strand
GTGAGGGCCGGCGCCAGTCGATAACCAGTTTCAGCAGCAAAGGAGAGGGCACAAGGATATGCCAACGACAGGAATCAGCGAAGGCCGGAAGAATAACGGCCACAAGGTGAATGGACACGGAGCCAACGGACATGGAGTTTCGGCGCGCCTGAACGGGGGGACCGACCACGCAACCGATGAGGCGCTGCTGGTCTCGCAGGAGATCCTGCGGCTCGTCGAGGCCTCGAAGGAGGGCCGGCTGGGGGAGCGCGGCCGTGCCGACCAGTTCACCGGGATGTATCGGGATATGGTCGCGGGCATCAACGAGATGCTCGATGCGATTCTGCTGCCCATCGGGGAAGGCAACCGCATCCTCGCGCAGATTTCTTCAGGAAAGATCGACGAGCTGATCGCGCAAACCTACAAAGGCGATCACGAAAAGATGAAGGTCGCGGTGAACAACGTCGCCACGGTGACGCAGACCTTGCAGAAAGAGCTGGCGCGGCTGATCGAAGCTTCGAGGGAAGGACAACTCTCCGAGCGTGGAAAGCCCGAACAGTTCCAGGGTGCGTACGCGGAAATTGTGCGCGGGGTCAACTCCATGCTCGATGCCATTCTGCTGCCTATCGGCGAGGGCAATCGCATCCTCGCGCAGATCTCTTCGGGTAAAATCGACGAACTGATCGCTGCCACCTACAAGGGCGATCACGAGAAGATGAAGGTCGCCGTGAACAACGTTGCCACGGTGACGCAGACCCTGCAGAAAGAGCTGGCACGGCTGATCGAAGCGTCGAGGGAAGGGCAACTCTCCGAGCGCGGCAAGGCCGAGCAGTTCCAGGGCGCGTACGCAGAGATCGTGCGCGGCGTCAACTCCATGCTGGACGCGATCCTGCTGCCCATCGGTGAAGGCAATCGCATCCTCGCGCAGATCTCTTCCGGCAAGATCGATGAACTGATTGCGCAAACCTACAAAGGTGACCACGAGAAGATGAAGGTCGCCGTGAACAACGTTGCCACGGTAACCCAGACCTTGCAGAAGGAGCTGGCGCGGCTAATCGAAGCTTCGAGGGAAGGACAACTCTCCGAGCGCGGCAAGCCGGAACAGTTCCAGGGCGCCTATGCGGAGATTGTGCGCGGGGTCAATGCCATGCTCGATGCGATCCTGCTGCCCATCGGCGAAGGCAATCGCATCCTCGCACAGATTTCCTCGGGCAAAATCGACGAACTGATCGCCGCCACCTACAAGGGCGATCACGAGAAGATGAAGGTCGCCGTGAACAACGTCGGCCTGGTCGTCCAGTCCCTCCACAATGAGCTCGATCGCCTGATCGAAGCGTCGAAGGCGGGTCAGCTCTCCGAGCGCGGCAAAGCGGATCAGTTCCACGGCGCGTACGGCGAGATTGTTCGTGGCGTCAACGCCATGCTGGACGCAGTGATCGGGCCCCTGAACGTTTCGGCACGGTATGTGGACGAGATCAGCAAAGGCGATATCCCAGCGCGCATTACCGATAACTACAACGGCGATTTCAACAACATCAAGAACAACCTGAACACGCTGATCGAAGCGATGAACGAGATTACGGTGGCAGCCGAGCAGATCGCGAAGGGCGACCTCACGGTGACGCTGAAAGAACGTTCGCCCGAGGACAAGCTGATGCAGGCGCTGGCGGCGATGGTGGCGGGGTTGACGCAGACCGTCGGGGAGATCCGGACGATTGCGGGCGAGGTTGCATCGGCAAGCCAGTCGATCTCAACGGCATCGGTGCAGGTGTCGAAGGGCGCGAGCGCGCAGGCGGCTGCGGCCGAAGAGGCCTCGTCGTCGATGGAGGAGATGGTTTCCAACATCAAGCAGAACGCAGACAACGCACAACAAACCGACAAAATCGCCAACAAATCGGCGAAGGATGCGCAGGAGAGCGGCAAGAGCGTGATCGAGGCAGTTGCCGCGATGAAGGAGATCGCCAACAAGATCTCGATCATCGAGGAAATCGCGCGGCAGACCAATTTGCTGGCGCTCAACGCGGCCATCGAGGCCGCCCGAGCCGGCGAGCACGGCAAGGGCTTTGCTGTGGTAGCCGCCGAGGTACGCAAGCTGGCCGAGCGCAGCCAGAAGGCGGCGGCGGAGATTAACCAGCTGTCGAGCACGACCCTGCGGGTATCGGAGAAATCCGGAGAGCAGCTGGAAAAGCTGGTGCCCGACATCCAGCGCACCGCTGAGCTGGTCCAGGAAATCAGCGCCGCCAGCAAGGAGCAGGACACGGGCGCGGAGCAGATCAACAAGGCGCTGCAGCAGCTGGAGCAGGTGATCCAGCAGAACGCTTCGGCGGCCGAAGAGATGGCTTCGACAACCGAGGAGCTGACCGGGCAATCCGAACAGCTGGTGAGCGCGCTGGCCTTCTTCCAGACCGGGGACGAAGAGGACGCCGGGATGCGGAGAAAGCCCGCGCGGCCGGTTCAGGCAGCGCGAGCGCAGAAGCCGGCAGCCCATGCCGCGACCGGAGCCAAACCAGCGGCGAAAGGCGGCGTGAATCTGCGGCTCCATGACAAAGGTGCGGACCGCGCCGCGGACAAACGAGACGAACTCGATGGGGAGTTCGAGCGCTACTAACTGGACGTACGCGCGTGGGCCGGCTCCATGGCTAAAGCCAGGGTGGCCCACGCACCTGTCTTCCCGAGAATGCGAGAGGAGCGAGTGATGAATGTAAACGAGATTACGGAGACACGTCAGTACCTGACCTTCAAGCTGGGCCAGGAAATATTCGCGACCGATGTGGCGAAGGTGCGTGAAGTGCTCGATCTGACGACGATCACGGCGATTCCGCGGACCCCGGAGTTCATGAGCGGGGTGATCAATCTGCGCGGCAGCGTTGTGCCGGTGGTCGATCTGCGGTTGTGCTTCGAGATGTCGAAGACCGAGAGCACGCGCAACACCTGCATTGTGGTCGTGGAAGTGCTGCTCGACAACGAACCCACGGTGATCGGCGCGCTGGCCGATTCCGTCGAAGAGGTCATCGATCTCGAGCCGGAGCAGATCCAGCCGGCGCCGCGCATCGGGACCCAGATCCGGACGGACTTCATCCGGGGCATGGGAAAACGCGATGCGCAGTTCATCATGATTCTCGACATCGACCGCGTCTTTTCGGCGGAGGAGCTCGCGGTAGTGCGAGGAGTCGATTCCGGCAAGCCCGCGGCGGAAGCAGCGGCGTAAAGGGGAGAGAAGGGGCGCGCGAAGGTTGCGCGCCCTGGCGCCACGATGAGCACACACGAAGAAGCTCTTTCCGGTCGGGATTTCGCGCGGCTGTGTTCCTTCATCCACAAAGAAGCCGGCATTCGCCTTGGGCAGGAAAAGAAGACGATGCTGGAGGGGCGGATGAAGCGGCGGCTGCGCGATCTCAACATAGGCTCCTACAAACAGTATTGCGAGTACCTGTTCGGAGAGCAGGGACTGCGCGAAGAGAAGGTCCGTTTTATCGACGTGGTGACGACCAACAAGACCGATTTCTTTCGTGAGTCAAAGCACTTCGATTACCTGGCCCAGCGAGCGTTACCGGAAATGGCCACGCGAGCCGGCGCAGAACCGCTGCTGGTGTGGAGCGCGGGGTGTTCCTCGGGCGAGGAGCCATACACCCTGGCGATGGTGCTGAGCGATTACGCGGAGTCGCACTCCGGATTTCGGTTTCGCGTCCTCGCGACGGACATTTCGACCATCGTGCTCGAGAAAGCGCGTCTGGGTGTTTACAAAAACGACGATGTCGAGCCGGTGCCGCCTGCGCTGCGACGCAAGTATCTGTTGCGCAGCCGCGAAGCCCACACCGATCGGGTGCGGATCGTGCCGGAGCTGCGCAGGCTGGTGGAGTTTCGCCGGCTGAATTTCATGGACGCCGATTACGGCGTGAGTGAAAAGGCGGATGCCATCTTTTGCCGCAACGTGATTATCTATTTCGATCGGGAGACGCAACGGACGATTCTCGGAAAGTTAACGAACAACCTGAAACCTGGCGGGTATCTGTTTGTCGGTCATTCGGAGACCCTGCACGATATGAATCTCCCGGTCGAGGCGCTGGGACCGGCACTGTACAGGAGGATTGATGGCCGCACCTGAAGAAGAGTGGCCGGAGGTCTACGTGCAGCCGGGAGAATCGCACCTCGTGCGCGGACCCACCGTCATGCGGACCCTGCTGGGATCCTGCGTGGGGGTGACCTTCCGGCACGAGCGGCTCGGAATCGGCGCGCTGTGCCATCCGATGCTGCCGTGCCATCCGGGTGATGCGCGGGGAAGAATGACGCTCGAAGCGGCGCGGCGTTACGTGGACTTCGCGATCCGCGATCTGGCATCGCAGTTCGATTCGCTGGGAGCGCGGCGGGCGGACGTGGAAATCAAGGTGTTCGGTGGCGCCGATGTGCTGCAGGCCCAGCAGCACGAGTCGCGCCCAACCGTGGGCAGGCTGAACCGTGAAAAGGCTCTTGCGGTTCTCCGGGCCGAGGGGTTCGATGTGGCGGCATCCCGTCTGGGCGGGCCATGCGGCTTCCACATCGACTTTTACACTGCGACCGGAGAAGTGCGTCTGCGAACGCTCCAATGAGGGAGCGGCGACAATCCGCGCGAGGAGTCATTCGGAAGAGGCTGGGGTATGAGGAAATCGAAGATTCGCGTGCTCATCGTCGATGACTCGGCTGTGGTGCGCCAGACGCTGGCATCCGTGCTTGGCTCGGATCCGGAAATTGAGGTGATCGGAACGGCGGGCGACCCCTATGTGGCGGCGGAGCGCATCGCGGAGCAGGTGCCGGATGTGATCACGCTGGACATCGAAATGCCCCGCATGGACGGCATCACGTTTCTGCAGAAGATCATGATGCAGCACCCGATTCCGGTCGTGATTTGTTCGAGCCTGGCCGAGGAGGGTACGCAGAGCGCGCTCGAGGCGCTGGAAAACGGCGCGGTGGAGATTGTGACCAAGCCGCGGCTCGGCGTGCGCCAATTCCTCGAAGAATCGCGCACCACGATTTGCGATGCGGTGAAAGCCGCAGCCGGAGCGCGGGTACGATCCCTGCGCCCCACACGGAGAGTGGAGCCGAAGCTGACTGCGGACGCTGTGCTGGCGCCGGCGACCTGCGCGATGGCCAGGACGACCGAGAAAGTCGTGATGATAGGCGCATCGACGGGAGGAACCGAAGCCCTGAAGACCCTCCTCGAGGCGCTGCCACCGGACACATCGGGCATTGTCATCGTGCAGCACATGCCGGAGCTGTTCACGCGCGCCTTTGCGAGCCGGCTGGATGGGCTGTGCGCGATCACCGTAAAAGAGGCGGAGAGTGGGGACACGGTCTTGCGGGGACGGGCGCTGATCGCGCCGGGGAATCATCATCTCCTGCTGCAGCGCAGCGGCGCCCGGTACTACGTTGAGGTCAAGGAGGGTCCGCTGGTGTGCCGCCATCGGCCGTCAGTGGATGTGCTCTTCCGCTCCGCGGCGCGCTATGCGGGACCGAATGCCGTCGGCGTCATCCTCACCGGCATGGGAGACGATGGGGCGCGCGGCATGCTCGAGATGAAGCAGGCGGGAGCCACCACGATTGCGCAGGACGAAGCCACATGCGTGGTTTTTGGGATGCCCAAAGAGGCGATCAGGATGAACGGCGTGGACAAGGTGATGCCGCTCGATTCGATCGCAGAGTCGATCCTGCACCACGCGCGATAAGGCTGGTGCTGTCGCACCGCACCGGCCTCTGGTTCGCGTATGTTCCAGGATCGTGTGCTAGGATTCTCCGCGTGTCAACGCTCGCGGAGAATGCTTTGAGCTCCTTTCGTCACCTGTCCATCCTGCTGTCTCTCTCGCTTGCCTCTACTCTGGCCTATGCCCCTTGCCCGGCGCAGCAGAGTACTTCGCCCACGCAGGGCTCGCACACACAGCCAACGAGCGATGCTTACCTGAAGCTGGCCGCCGAGGTCGATCAGGCGCTGCGCAGGGACGTGCTGGGGATGTGGTTTCCGCGCTCCATCGATCGCGAGCATGGTGGATTTCATTCGCATTTCACACGCGACTGGCACTGGGCGCCGAGCGACGGCAAGTTTTCCGTGTTTCAGGGGCGAATGACGTGGGTCGCGGCCCAGGTGGTTCTGCGCGAGCCCACGCTCAAGGACGAGTATTTGCCGTTCGTCAAGCTAGGCATGGATTATCTCGAGAACACGATGTGGGACAAACAGTATGGTGGGTTCTACTGGGGGCTCGATGACGACGGAAACGTGACACCTCAGTTCACCGATAACAAAGATCTGTACGGTGTGGGTTTCTGCATTTATGGAGCCGCGGCGGCGTATCAGGCGACGAAGGATCCAAAGGCGTTGGAGCTGGCGAAAAAGGCCTTTCTCTGGACCGACCAGCACGGACACGATGCCGTCAACGCCGGCTACTTTGAGTTGCTCACGCGCGAGGGCAAACCGGTCTCCCCCAAGGCGCCCAGCGGACAAGTCGTGATGCCGCCGATTCCGATTGGCCCGGAAAATTACAAGTCGATGAACACGCATATTCATCTGCTGGAGGCATTCACGCAGCTTTACCAGGTGTGGCCCGATCCAACGTTGCGCGCGCGCCTCGAAGAAATGCTGACGATCGTGCGCGACAAGATCAGCGTGGAGCCGGGCGTGATGAATCTGTTCTTCACCAACGCATGGCAGGCGATCCCCGGGCATGATTCATACGGACACGATGTGGAAACGGCCTACCTGACTCTCGAAACCGACGAGGTACTGCACGGCAAGGCGAGCGAGAAGACAGAGCGGATGGCGAAGCTGCTGGTTGATCACGCGCTCGCTTACGGATGGGACGAAAAGAACGGCGGCTTTTTTGAGGACGGCACGACCTTCGGCCCCGCAGAGGATACGAACAAGGAATGGTGGGTGCAGGTAGAAGGGCTGAACGCGCTGCTGCTGATGCATGAGCGCTATGGAAAGCAAAGCCCTATCTACTTCGAGAGATTTCTGCAGCAGTGGGCGTTCATCAGCAGGCACACCATCGACGCGCAGAACCATGGCTTGTGGAACCTGACCACATCGGATGGGACGCCGATCGTCCAGGACAAAGGTTCGATCTGGAAAGGCGCCTACCACGATGGGCGCGCGTTCTGGAACGTAAGCGGCCGGTTGCGTCGGCTGGCGGCGGAGTGAGGGAGAGCCTGGCTCGCATCGCGCTCACGTGAGGATCACGGCTGTCGCATTACGGTACATCCTTCCCGAAAAGTTGTAGCTCGCAACGCCGATCAGGTGACGGGCATTTGCAGCTTTCTTCGTTATAACGGCGTAGGGTAGCGCGGTTGAGAAGTGGCGCAGGGTTCTCGCACGCCGAAATTCCCGCCGCGACTCTTTGAATTTCCCTGAAATGCAGGCCCGGCTCTCTGCGAACCCAGGCAACCGCCGGGTTCAGCTTTCTCACTGCTTTGAAGGAGCTGCCGGTTTGCCTGAATCCTCCCGTCTTATCAATCACCGGCTTTCCGCGAAGATCGACGCAGCCGCTGGCATGGCCGGGCCGCATCGCGACGCCGCCAGCTGCGAGCCTCTGGCGAGGACCCGATGAAAGAGCTTCTCTGGCAGAGTAAGTCAGAGCCGCCCGGACCTGACCTCAGACCCGTGAATGGGTTTGCGCCGCCAGAAGACGAAGAGCCCTGCAAGTCGCCCGATTTGCGAGCGTTCATTCAGAAGCTCGAGGATGCCGGTCGTTTGCTGCGTGTGAAGGAGACGGTCGACTGGAAACTCGGCATCGGCCGCTGGTCGAGGGCCAGGCGCAAGCCTCTGCTCTTTGAGAAGATCAAAAGCTACCCAGGCCAGCAGGTCCTGACGAACGGCCTGGTGGATCTCACATGCCTGCGATTGGCGCTTGGATTTGAAGCGGCGACGCCGTGGAAAGAAGTGATCGCAGAAGCTCGCGAGCGGATGGAGACAGCGGTTCATCCCAGGATGGTGCGAACTGGTCCGGTGCTCGACAACGTTGTGCCCGCGTCGGTGCTCGACCTGCTCCAGTTCCCGGTTCCGCAATGGAGCGACTACGACACCTGTCGGTATCTCGGAACCTGGCACCTGAATATCAGCAAAGACCCGGAAACGGGACAGCGCAATGCCGGCGTATACCGGATGCAGCTCCTGGGTGCGAAGCGGGCAACCATCAGCGCATCGAAGGGGAGCGACCTTGCCCGGCATGTCGTCAACGCGGAAGCCCGGGGAACCGAGCTGCCCGTGGCGGTGGCGATCGGCGCGCCGGAAGCTATGGTCATCGCGGCAGGCGCGGCCTGCCCCGCGGGTATCGATGAATTCGAACTGGCCGGTGCACTGCAACAGAAGGCGGTCGAACTGATCCGGTGTGGAAACCTCGAGGTGCCCGCGAACGCCGAGATTGTTGTCGAGGGATTCATCCATCCCGGCGTGCGCGTGGAGGACGGGCCGTATCTCGATTACGACGGAAGACCGAACACCAATCCCAAAGCCTTCCTCTTCGAAGCGACGCGATTGATGCATCGCAGTCAGCCGATCTTTCGCGGCTGTGCGACGGGAAGACCGGGCGCGGAAGATCACCAGCTGTTTGCGTTTCTTGCCCAGCTCAATCTGCTGGACTTTCACGGATCGCGGATCAAGCAGAGATTCCAGAATTTCTTCTGGAGGCGCCGCGCTTTTCGCACTGCGCAGATGGTGGGAAGAATGGGCAGCGAACCGCACCGGCGGAAATAGCCTCCGATTGCGCGACCGGCTCGCGCGGACGTGGCAAGATGGTATTCGGTCGAAGATGCCGGGAGACAACGCGCAGAGCCAATTTGCCGGGAGCGTGCAGAACGAGAACCGGCAGCGATGGATCATCGCCGTCCTGCTCGGCGTGGGCGTGCTGGTCAACTATTTCGACCGCGTCAACCTCTCGGTTTCGCACGACGCCCTCTTCGCTGAATTCCGCATTTCGGACTTTACCTTTGGCCTGCTGCTGGGCGCCTACAACTGGACCTACGCGCTGTGCCAGCTGCCGTCGGGCCTCCTGCTGGATCGTTTCGGGGTGCGGCGTGTGGGCTGCGTCAGCACGTTTCTCTGGAGCCTGGCGTCGTTTGGAGCGGCAGTCACTCCGGGGATTGGCGGCTTTTTTGCCGCGCGCTTTCTGCTCGGGGTGGGCGAAGCTCCATCGTTTCCGGCCAACGCCAAAGCTGTCGGGTACTGGTTCCCGCCACGGGAGCGGAGTTTCGCAACGAGCTTCTTCGATGGCGCGGCCAAGTTTGCCTCGGCTATTGGCGTGCCAGTCATTGGATTGTTGCTGCTGCGCATCGGATGGCGGCTGAGCTTTGCGGCTACGGGTCTGATCAGCCTGCTGTATTTCTTTTTGTTTTGGGGAATCTACCGCGATCCGCCGCACAAACAGATTGAGTCAGCCTCCGTGGACGGAGATCACCGCTCCCATCGGCGAGTGGCGCTCGCCTATCTGCTGCGACGAAAAAAAGTCATCGGCCTGGCGGTCGGCTTTGGCTCGTACAACTACGTTTTCTATCTTCTGCTCACGTGGCTGCCGGTCTATCTGTCCCGATCTCAGCACATCGACCTCGCCCATTCCTTCATGTACACGGGAATCCCCTGGCTATTTGCAACCTTCACTGATCTTTTTATAGGCGGCTGGACGGTCGACAGGCTGATTCACCGGGGATGGAACGCGAGCCGGGTTCGCCGCACGGTCCTGGTAGCTGGAACCGCGCTGGGCCTCGGGATTTTCGGCGCAGCGGGCGCCCACACGGTGACGCAGGCTGTCTTGTGGATCAGCCTTTCGATCGGCGGACTGTCGGCAGCCGCGCCGGTCGGGTGGTCGATCCCCTCATTGATTGCCCCCGGAGACAGCGTGGGTTCCGTAGGCGCGATCATGAACATGTCGAACCAGATTTCCGGAATCGCCGCCCCGGCCATCACCGGCTACCTGGTCGGAGTTCGCCACTCCTTCAAGGCGGCCTTCACGGTGGCGGCCGCTTATCTGCTGGTCGGCATCGCCAGCTACATCTTTCTTCTCGGGGAAATTCGTCCCATCCCCGAGCCCGATTCACCGGCAGCGTAGTGAGCACGAATCCCGGACCACGGCCGACTAAGAACGCTGCTTCGGCGGGACGGTTGCTCGCATCGACCCGGTCGAGATGCCCCCGTCAACCAGCAGCGTCTGCCCTGTCACATAACGGCTGGCTTCCGAGGCAAGGAAGACAACGGCGCCGTCGAGATCGTGCGGCTGGCCTGGCCGTTTAACCGGAATGCGGTCGGTGAGATAGTCCACCCATTCCTGATTCTCGTAGAGGACCTGGTTCTGCTGGGTTTTGAACCAGCCAGGAGCAAGACAATTCACGGTCACGCCGTGTTGGCCCCAGTCATCCGCCAGGCTCATCGTGAGCTGGCGAATCCCGCCGCGGCTCGCTCCATAAGGAGCGAGCCCCGCATACCCGAAAACGCTGGTGACCGATCCGATATTGATGATGCGCCCGTAGCTGTGCGCGATCATGCCCCGGGCAATGGCCTGAGCAACGAAAAAGCTGCCTCGCAGGTTCGTGTCGAGCACAAGATTCCAGTCGTCCCAGGTGACGTCGAGCGCGGGTTTGCGCACATTGCAGCCGGCATTATTAACCAGAATATGAATTTGCCCGAAGGCAGCATCGGCTTCGGCAGCCATGCGCTGGATGCTGGCCAGATCGCGCACATCGAGTTCGAGGGCCAGAGTGCGGCGACCGAGGACGCGCATCTCCGCCTCGAATTCCGCCAGAGATGCCCGACGACGGCTGGTGAGTATCAGGTCGGCTCCGGCTTTGGCGAGCGCGCGTGCGATGTCTTGGCCAAGCCCCCGGCTGGTGCCGGTAACGAGAGCGACCTGCCCGGACAGGTCGAAAATATCATCGCTCATCATGCGGGCCCCCCCTGCGGCGTAAGCACGATCTTCATCAGGTTGGGTTCGTGCGCATAGAGGCGCTCGAACCAGCGCGGGCCTTCAGCGAGAGGAGCGACGGCGGTGATCAGCGGCGCAACCTGAATTTTGCCGCGACTGACGAGATCGATGGCTTCGGGGTATTCGCCCGCGGACGCGGCGGTGCCCTGGAGGCGAAGCTGGCGGCTGACCACGACCTGCAGCGGGATTTGCACCTGAGGCGCGATGTTGCCGATGAGCGTGACGGTCCCGCCCTTGCGCACGGATTGAATCGCAGCCTGTACGGTTTCGTCGCGGCCCACGGCCTCCAGCGCAACGTCAACCCCCGTGCCGGTGCGGCGGATGATTTCCCCAGGAAGATCGGCGCCGGCAAAATGAAGCGTTTCAGTCGCGCCGAGCGATTCGGCCAGACGAAGTCGCGTTGCATCGACGTCCGCGATGAAGACGCGACGGCAGCCAGCAGCCCGGGCTGCCTGCAGCGTCAGCAGACCGATCATTCCGGCGCCGATCACCAGGGCCGTCTCTCCGCCGCGAACTTCGCTGACTTTGACGGCATGCAGCGCGACGGCGACAGGCTCGAGCATCGCCGCCTCTGCAAAGGACATCGCTTCGGGAAGGCGGTGAACAATACGCTCAGGGACTGTTACGTATTCGGCGAACGCGCCGGCGCGACGGTACTCTCCGCAGGAGACGCCGATAACCTCGCGGCGATCGCAGAGGTTGATCTCTCCGCGAAGACAGTACGGGCACTCGCCGCAGTAGACAGTAGAGTCGAATGTGACGCGGTCGCCGGGCTGAAAAGCGGTGACGTCCCGTCCGGCGGCGGCAACCAGCCCCGCCGCCTCATGGCCCATCACAATCGGAGGAATGCGGCGTCCGGAAGAGCCATCGTAGCCATGAACATCGCTGCCACAGATGCCGCAAGCGGCGACCTGGATGAGGAGTTCGCCGGGAGCAGGCGCCGGTTGGGGCAGATCGAGCAACTCCAGGTGCTTATATTCGCGAAGCAGCAGCGCTTTCATTGCATCCAGTGTGCCACGCTCGGCCTGAGTGCTGCTCCGGCGCAGGCAGCAGCCGCTGCAGACTCTGCCAATCCAGAGCACGCGGGATAAAGGTCTCCCTGTCGGGAAAACATCTTCTGCCGTTCGTCGGCCATCTTCAGGAAAAGCAGGAAGGTTAGCTGCTCGATATAGTCCTGATGCGAGAGCCCATCATCCCGCAGGATGTTGCAGTAGCTTCACAACTTCTGGACGATGCCGTTCGAGGTCATTGCGCCCTCTGGCTTCCTGACGACCGCTTCCGGCGGGCCGCTTTCGCTCCATCGGCGGAAACTGCCGCGCACTGTTGTGCCACCCACAGCACCGCTTCCTTGTGGTCGGCCCAGGCAGCCAGGAGATTGTCCAGACACAAAACAGCCTCTTCCTCGCTACCCATCGAATACATCTCGGGCATGCTTTTCGGAATCGGCTTGCGCCCCATGAGGTGAAGCTCGACGTGGCCGTTCGCCGCGCGCGCCTCTGCCAGAGCCGCGCTGGCGCCTTCGGGGTCGCCCGTCAGAAAACGCTCCAGCACGCGCCCCCAGGCAAAATTTGCCGAACCGTCATTCTTGTATTTCTTCAGCAGCCCGCCCGCGGCCGCCACGTCTCCTGCCGCCAGGTACGCGCCCAGCAGCGGATCGCGCACACCCTGGTTGTCGTTGGGATTCAGCTCCAGCATGCGTTCGTAAATGCGAATCGCATCCAGATAGATACCCTGGCTACGCAGCACGCCAGCCAGCTGTTCCATCGCGCGCATCCAGGGGCGCGTCTCGATCAGACCCCAGAAGTGGCCGGTATTCTCGCGGATATACGACGCGCCCAGCGAGCGCCCGCCGGCGGCTACGGCTTTTTGCAGTCCTTCGATCGCTTCGCGCGGCGAATCCGCATCCAGATTCGTCAGCAGCATCAGCGCGTCCACGCAGTCCGCATCGAGCCGCAGAGCACGTTTGGCCAGTTTCCGCGCCTCGGCCGCGTTCCCGGCTTCCATGGCATCGAAGGCCAACTCCTGCGCCTCTTCTTTTGGAGACAATGCCGCATCGCCCAGGGCGTCGAGAGATCCCGGCCCGGTCACCGTGCTAAGAAACTTGTTCAGATCCTCGATGGTCACGAAATCCTTGCCCTGAATAACCTTTTTCAAGTTGCGCATTGTCTTTTCGGTGGCCGGCGTGCGGCCGTGCGGCGCCGCCGTCTTCTTCGCTGCGGACTTCTTCGTCATCTCCTACCCTTTTCCCAAACGCGTGATTGGCGGCTGTTTGTGTGTCGAGAACCCCCTGTTGCGCGCGGGGCCACTCGCCCGCTCTGCGCGGACGCGCTCCAGAAGCAACGAGGCGGGCTCGTCATTCGGATTTTGCTCAACCAGCTTGCCGGAAAATGCGGAAAATGGCCCGCCCAATCATCGTCCCCAGCATGTTCGCCTCTCTCAAAGCGGGCGCGGCGTTCGCACAGGTCAGATTCGCATCGGCATGATGATGTAGCGGTACTTGTACTCGTCGGAGCCGTCTTCGGGGCGAATCTGACCCGCGGACTGCGCGTCCTTGAACTCAAGCCGCACTTCGCCTTCGTTTCCGATGGCCTTCAGGAAATCGATGAGGTAGGAGGAGTTGAACCCCACCATGATGGGATCGAAGCTGTAGGGCGTTTCGATCGTGTCTTCGGACTCGCCCGCTTCAGTCGACGAAGAAGAGACCTTCAGCTCGTTCTGCTCGATGCGCATTTTTATCGCGCCTGAGCGTTCGTCGGCGAACTGCGCCACGCGCTGAATAGACGCGGAAAGATCTGTGCTGCGCACGATTACAAATTTGTTGTTATCGCGCGGCATCACGGCTTCGTAGTTGGGGAACTGCCCGGTCAGCTTGCGGCTGGTGAGAACGCGATGGCCTATGCGGAAGAAGAGCGTGCTGTCGTCATCGGCAAACTCGACAAACTCGGCCTCGGTGTTGGCGAGGAGCGATTGCAGCTCCTGCAGAGCTTTGCGCGGCACGAGGGTTTTCTTTTCGTTGCTGATGCCGGGGAAAGACTCCGCGGTCTTCTCGATGTGCGCGAGGCGATGGCCATCGGTGGCGACCATAGCGATCGATTCAGCCTTGAGGATGAGCAAAGCCCCGTTGAGTGTGTAGCGGGATTCTTCGTTCGAGATTGCGAAAATAGTGCGCGCGATGAGATTGCGCAGAGAAGCGACCGGGATGCGGGTAACGCCGCCTTCAGGAAAGGCAGGCACCTGCGGGAAATTGGCGCGAGCCATGCCCACCATGCGAGTGTTGGAGCGGCCGGCGCGAATCTGCACCCAGTGGTTTTCGAGCAGCTTGATGGACATGTCGCCGTCGCCCAGCAGGCGAATGTAGTCGTAGAGCTTACGAGCCGGGATCGTGCAGGAGCCGGCCTTCTTGACCTTCGCGGCGCACGAGGTGCGGATGCTTTGATCGAGGTCGGTGGCAGTAATGACAATGCGGTCGTCGTCCGCTTCGAGGAGGAAATTGGAGAGGATGGGAATTGTGGTTTTGCGCTCGACAACGCTTTGCGTGGCAGTGAGCTCACGCAGAAGATCCTGACGGCTGACGGTGATCTCCATAGTCGCTCCCTGAACGGCCTTTTCCTCTTCGACAGCCGGCATGTTGGGCTCCCCTCGGTTCGAATCGACTCAAATGTACACCAAGCGGTGGGACGGTCCGCAAGGAGGACAGGATCGCGATTTCCATTCTAGTGTGAAGCGCCTTCTGGAAAAACGGTACTTTCTGTGAGAAGCGGCCAGAGTCGGAGACAAGCCCTCAAACGATCCGATCACGAAGTCCCTGGCCCCCTCGTTTCCGCGACGGCTACTACGGGTTTATAGATTAACTTCTTACTAGTAGCCGTAGTCGTTCGGGCCGGAAAAGTGGAAAGAGACGGGGAAACACTGTTGGGAGCGGGTCCGGGGTGGGTGCGGGTTTTAGAAAACCGGGTTGTGGGAATGATAAGAACGAGGAAATCTGGAGGGAGCGGCCAGGATGTGCCACAGGTTCTCCACCACATCAACAGCGGGCATGCAAAAGGGGTGTGGAAAGGAGTTGTCGTGAGTGGAAAGGACGGTTTGGGCTAGTCAGGATGCGGCTCTACGGGGGACCGGTGATGCACAGGGACATCGCTGAAACAGTAGAAGAAAGGGGGAGGGCCTGGGGAAGGAAACCAGTCGGATGTCTGCGCATCCCGCCAGCGCGGCTTTTACTCCGCGCTGGTGGAGTTGCTGTGGCTGATGGTGATGCCGCCGTTGACCGTCTGAGCGTGAATCGTCGGACCACCGGTGCCCAGGTCGGTGTTGAGCCGGTTTTTGATCTCCCCTTGGATTGTGATGGGGAAGTTGACTTCGATTCCGCCATTGACAGTGCCGGTTTCAAGATGCGCAGAGTAGTTCTCAGGCACGCGCAGGTCGACGCCACCATTGGTGGTCTCGGCGTGCAGGCCCTGACCCTGCCAACGCGCGCCGGCGAGCGAAATGTCGAGTCCGCCGTTGACGGTTTCACCGCGAACATCGCCGGAAAGCCGGTCAAGACTCACCCCGCCATTGGTGGTTTGGAAGTGCAGATCGCCATCGAGTCGCGTCAGGTCGATGCCGCCATTCATGGTGTGAAGGTCAGCAGCAAGATGACGCGGCACATGCAGGTGGTAGTCGATGCTGTATCCCGTGCGATTGAAGAAATGCGTGTGCGGACCGTGATCGCGAATATCGCCGTTGTCCGTGTCGATAACGACCTGGCTCAGCAGATCGTTAGCCTCGGATTCCGAAGCCGCCCACGTGGTCACCCGCGCTTCGAGGGCCACGTCGGAGCGATCCTCGCCGGTGATGTCGATGCCGCCATTCGTGGTGCTAACCCCGAGGTGTCCTGAAGGAAGGGCAAAGGTGGTGCGGCGCATCTGGCACACGTGAGCTTCGCCCCAGTGATTTCCTTTGTCGTCGCACTCGCCGTTGTGCCAGTTGCCGGACTGCTGCGCGGCGGCAACGAAACGAGAGCCCCGGTGCGAGTGCGGGAGCGCCACGCCGAGAACGACGATGACGGTGAACACGAGGACAAACAAGCCGAATCGGCGCATGGCGCGGACCTCGTTGGATGTATACCCGGATGGATTCATAGCAGTTCCCTTGGTTGCGATTGGGGGGGGGACCCGAGTGAAGAGAGAGCACGCAGGATGCCGTAAATGGAAAGGTGGCGGGGCTGGATAATCAGGGGTTAGCAGAAGCGCTGGGCGGCAGGGTGTCCGAAAGGCAGAACTGGTGTTCGGGATTGGACAAGAAAGGGCAGGAGAGAAGATGGCGTCGGAAGGGCCGATCAAGCCCGTCTAGTCTCCGGCTCGACGGTTTGGGCCTCGATCACGACAACCACGCAAAAGCGCGTGGCACGCCGGTGGCACACCCCGATATGACTCGAACGACGTAGGCGTATGGGACCTGAAACGGTAATGACTGTGCAACAGTATCGGTCGTTTACCAGTCCTATCTGTGCGGCCCCAGCCTCAGATCCATGAGGTAACCATGTCCCCCATCGTTGAAAGGGCGATCTTCACATGGACATTCACACACTGCATGTGGAGCATGTAGTCCTTTTGACGGTGTACACCCTGCTGGTCCT
>Ga0182015_10003844_pt1 | contig 16529 bp, 9 predicted proteins | sample 712P3MmetaG_FD_120478 | JGI IMG/M metagenome (GOLD analysis project Ga0182015, IMG submission 120478) | Permafrost microbial communities from Stordalen Mire, Sweden - 712P3M metaG | ecosystem: Environmental > Terrestrial > Soil > Wetlands > Permafrost | place: Sweden: Stordalen | collected... | reverse complement strand
GGTAGTGCCATTAAAGGTCAGTCCCGTCGTCGTGGAGAAGCCGTTAGCGAAGTTGATCTCCGATCCGCCTGCCTCAATCACATAGGCAGCCGCCGCAATGTCGCTGTTAGTCAGTTTGGGATCGATGGCGATCGCATTGATGGTCAGCGATACCGCAACCGTAATCGGGCCCGTGTACACCTTTGAGGCAGCCGTTGGTGTCGATCCATCGGTCGTATAGTAAATCGTCGCCGCGGTATCGGTATCCGAAAGCGTCACCTGCTGCGCCGAATTGTAAGTGCCTGCCGGAGGCTGGAAAGTGACGGGCGGAGCCTCATTGGTGAACGTGAAGGTAGCGCTGCTTACGCCGCTCTGGACAAATCCGGGTGCACTCGCGATTGCGTTTACCGTTATGTCGCCACTGATCGAGATCGGACCTGCGTAGAGAGTCGACGCGGGAGTTGGGACGGAGCCGTCGAGCGTGTAGTAAATGCTCGCCGTTGCGGTCGTGCTGGTCAGCGTAACACTCTGAGTTGCCGCGAATGTCCCGCCGTTCGGAGTGATCACCGGGGCTGCGGCGTTCGGCGCTCCATTGAACAGCCCATAGACATCCACCTGTCCGTGAGTCGCGACGTACACCTTGCCGTTGGTGATGATCGGTATGGCATTCTTGTTCGCTGGTCCGGCGCTGTCCCGTTGCGCGTTCGTATCGCTCTCATAGAGAAGATTCGTTAGGTCGGTGGCGTCCCACGCATACAAGACCGCTGGCCCGTCGGTATTGAACTGGTCGTTTCGAAGCGCCCAGGCGATCCCATTCTGCGTGCCATTCGCCGATATCGAAAACGAAGGCGTTGGAAAATTGGACGTGACGGTGGTCGCTTGGCTCGTGGGTGTAGTGCTCAACACGCCGTTGTTCATCGAAAACATCATGGGCCACTGCTGGTTGCCCCATAAATAGACGTTGCCATTCCAATAGGCAGGTGTATTCCACAACCCCGGCGGTTTGGTCGTCGGTGCGCCTGCTGGAAGTTTCAAAACCCCTGAGATGTCCTGCAGGGCATTCGTATTGGACCCGGCATCCGCGCCCGCAAAGCCGCCCAGAGCGTCGCGGTTCAACACCACGATCCGGCCCTCTTTGCCAACCTCGACCAGTTCGTGCGGATAGGTTCCCTGCTGGTCGGGCACCATCAGCACTCCGCCCGAACCGAGATCGACATCCATCCCATTTAAAGTCTCAGCGTTGAACGTTACAAAGACGTCGCTTGGGGTAAGGCCGCCATTAGCGAGGTTGAATTGCACAATACTCTCGCCCAGTTCCGCGGTGGGTGTATTCGTCGTGCCGAACGTGCCATTGCCCACGGCAAGGAACATCCGTCCACTTCCATTTGGGCCGTCGCTGTCAATCGGCATGCCTGCGCCCGATTCCCAGATACCCGCTCCAAAGCCGTTCGGTGAAAGACAAAGGGCAGCAGTCTGCTGCAGAGTTGTAGCGTTATACGAGAACAGCCATCCGTGCCAGTTACCAATGTCTCCGTGTGCGGCGTACCCGAAATAGACATACCCGTTGTAGTAATCGAGCGCGGTACGCTGGTTCTGTATCAGGGGATCGAACGACAATTGCCCGGCACCGGCGCTGCCAGTGCCGGTGCCCGGAACCGTCGCGGTGATCAGAGCAGGGCCGTTCGCCTGCTCCGCTCCGGTGATGAGGTTGATGGCGTGCAGGCGCGAGTAATAGACGCCCTTCAAGGTGCTCGTTGCCACTAGATACATCGTATTCGTCGCGGGATCGATCGCCGGTGTACCCGTTACGCCGTTCTCTCCAACGTCCGGAGAGCCGTTGTCCTGGTATGGAACCGTAGTCTCTCCTGCCGCAGCGCCGTAGGCCGGAGTCAGCAGATCGATGTGCCAGATCGGGTTAGCATTCGCGCCGCCATTGGAATCCGCATCGAAGGCATAAACCGAATCGTGCGATGTAGCGACAAACAGCACATTGTGCACCAGGCCGTCGCTCATCGTCAGCCCGGGGACATAAAGGGGCTGGGCATATGTCAATCCATCTACCGACAGCGAAAACAGCTTCCCGAACGTGTTCACGTTCACATTGGCCGGTGTGAGTGCGGTCTCGCTGGTATTCTGTCCCGCATGCGTCAGGTCATAGCGCCAGGTCGGCACGGTTACCGGCGTGGGTGTTTGTGCCAACAGGCTTGCCGCCGGCACGCAGAACAAAGCCAACACAAGAAGGCTGAGCGCAAAAAGGCTCATTAGCGTCTTAGCCCAGGCGGAGACCACAGGCTGGGCGGCGGAACGGCTAGACCCGAAAAGTTCAGACATACAGAAAAGGCCTTCCCCGAGGGGTTGGATTACAGGACTAGTGTTTAACCGGGGGAGGTTGAAGCGGACGAGCATCAACCGGTGCGACGGGCGCATCTGGGCCCGTGTGAGAGCTCTCTACGTCACTCAGATTTGACAGGCAGCCAAGGCGACCCTGTCACTCCTACAATCAAGTGTCCAAGCGTCCTACGAACGTGTTATTAGGCGTACAACGTAGGTAACACTACAGCAAGAACAGCTCAAATTCACTGTAAAATGGTAACGTTGCGCCCAGAAATCAGTAATCATGCCCAGGTTACGGAAGGCCAGGTATTCGCACAACCTCATATAACATGCTTTCTTTTGAGGCTCTTAGCAGCGTATCGCTGCTTTCGGGAGGTGCCCTTCTCTGTTTCTCGTTTTTGACGCTCCCTGCACCATCACTTCGGGCTCAGGAAGCCCAGAAGGCGCCAGCAGGTCTGGCTTGGCATGTACAAGGCATTTGGCAGGCAAAAGGCAAAGATGCGCAGATTTTGACCGGCGATCCCGTGCAGCCTGGATCGCTTCTGCAGCCGTCAAGTGAAGCCGCCAATCACTCGATTATTGTTTTGCTGCCCGACGGTCAACGCTTTCTCTACGAATGCTTCACGTTGGAAGACTGCGCGCGAGGCTTTCGTGTACCTTCGCTTTTCCGCCCGCCCGAACCGTTCGCAGTCGACATGCTGGCACGTATTCAGAGCGTGCTGGTCCGCGGAAACCATGCTTTCTCGGCGAACATCCAGCCGGTGCCTCGATGGCCGCGCGATGAGCTAGTGGCAGTGCTTGGTCCGGACGATCGAGTCCAAATCGCGGGTCTGGCCGCAAAACTTCCCAATGGCCGTTATACGTACGACCTGCAACCGCTCGATCCCGCGTATCCACGCCAGTCGCATCTCGTCCTTGAGAAAACCGCGCCGTCCATCGCGCTGGCGCTTCCTTCCGCCGGGCTCTATGTCGTGACCATCACTGACGATCAGAACACGCCGCGCATCGATCTTTTCGTCGCCGCCGTCAGGCCTGCACAAGCAGCGAGCTTCCAAAAGTCCTACAGCGGCGCCAAAGCGCTGCTGAAACAATGGAATGCCAATTACTACGGCTGGCCCATCCACGACTTTCAATGGGCTTACCTTCAATCGCTTATGCTGGACGCGAAGCCGCCGACCCCGGGCGGACAGGTTGGCTTGGCAGGCAAGATTGCTTCGAATGCGGGCGGGCCTGGCGGGCTCGGCGACACGGTAGAAGACCGGGCTGGCGTGACCGGAGAGCCCACGTTCTTCCCCAAGGCTGGCTTATTGGCCGGGGATACGGCGGTCACGTTGCGGTGCGACGCGCCGGGCGCCACCATCCACTACACAGTCGATGGCTCTCAACCGCTCGCCAGCTCACCGGTGTATCGCGCGCCGATCATGGTGAAGGGGACGGAACTGACCATCAAAGCGTTTGCCGGCGTAGCCGGGAGAAAAGACAGTGCAGTCGTCACTGGGATCTTTCGCATTCGGCATTAAAGCGTTTTCGCTTCTGGTGCGTACAGAGTGACCAATCCCGTCGCGGCTTTTCCTTAAGAAAAGCCGCACTCCGCTACACTCGCCAGCACAGAGTAGAAGTGAAAATGCTCAAAGCGCAGCAGGGGAGGGTTCAACCAGCGTGCCTCAGGCTTGATAGGGATAGCAGATCGTTTTCAGGCAGCCGATACATATCTCGCAATGCAGTGAGCCCGAATTTTAACAGGATGTTTGCATGGTGTTTGCATTGTGAAGATCCGGGCTCTGTACTCTCTCTGCAGAGGCTTCCTCAAGTGAGCCTCGGGGGAGGGTTTGGCTGTAGATTGATCGTGATTTGGGTGTGGGCATGGATCAGGCCACACATCACCCACTCCTTCGGTAGGTTGATCGGCTTCGGTAGGTTGATCGGCGCGGCTTAGCTCAGGACACGGCAAGCAGCCACAAACGGGAGAAAGACCCGCAGGGAGCACGAGAACAGCAAATGAAGAAACGCATCGCTATGGTTGCTCTGATCGGGGTTTCGGTCGGCGTGTGTTGGGTCATGGTTCTGGGTGCGCTATTCAACTTTTACTCGCCATTGAGGCCGCCGTGGAACGCGATCATGTGGGCATCGTGCCCTCCGATAGAGGCCATTCAGACGGCTTGGTGGCTGGTTCCAATACTCAACGGCCTGCTCTACGCCGGCATTGCGATTTCCACCCAATTCTTTCGCAAGTTCATCCGCCCGTTTGCGAATTGAGCTACACGATGTGAGCCATCGTGCCCGCGGCGCCCCGCTTTTGTCTCTGAATAACAGATCCGTCTCGGACACAATTAGGGAAAGGTAGTGAACATAGCGCTGAAGTCATTTGATTTCGCCGCACTGCCGAGGAATGGCGATAGTCCGAAGATTTCCTGCAGGGGTGCAGTTGGAATTTTCCAGCCGCGACATAGGAACGCAGCAAGTCGATCCATAGCGTTGCATTGCGTTCCGACTGTAACAACGCCCGCCCCATGCTTGTGTTCGTGGTTGCAAAGAATGTGCGCGAGGGACTCAGGATCTGATCCTTACGTGCATTGCGCTTAGGTCTCGCCCTGCCCAGGGGCTGAAGCCCCGATTCCTTTCAGCGATGTGCGGCATGGCTAAAGGCCATGCCCTGATACAAAGCCAACGTATTTCCAGAGGATCCTACACCCCGATGGAATGGATCGAACATGATTTTGTCTCAGGAGCCTCCTTCGGCCAGGAAAAATGTAGAAACTCCAGGTTATTTGATAGTGACTGTGATCATCGTTTTGACGGCTGTGCTGCCTGCAGTGGTGTTGAAGGTGAGCGTCTGGGTGCCGGCGGGAGGCGCGGTGCCGTTGTTGAAGCCACTGGGATTATTGCAGCCGGTAGCGAAAAGGGCGGCGCCCGCCAGGATCAGCAGAAAGAGCATCGCGCGGCGGCGGCGGTTGGCCAGCGGCAAAAGCAGAAAAGCGCCTAACGGCAACACAGCAGCGAAGACGACCGGGTTTGGTAACCGGCCCGGCGCATCAAGCCTCGCGGTGTCGGCGCTCACCGAGATGGTGGCGGTGGTGACGGTGACGCCGGTGCCCGAGATGGTCCCAGGCGGGAGGACCGTGCAGGTGATGTATTTAACCGGGCTGGAGCAGGTGAGTGTGACCGAGCCGTTGAAGCCGGCGACGGGTGTGATGGCGAGGGCGGAGATTGCGCTGGAGCCTGGACTGATGGTAAAGGATGACGGCGTTGCGGCAACCGTCACGGTGGAGTTCGCCGAAACAGGGGGCCCTGGATTCGGCGGGTTGGGATTGATGGGTTCCCCGGGAACGGTAACAGTAACGGAGCCGAAGGAGAACGCCGAGTAGTTGCTGTCTGCCGGGTACTGCGCCGTGTAGATGTGGGTTCCGGGGGAGACGTTGGAAAGGCTAAGCGTGGCCAGGGTGCCGTTGCCACCGAGCGCGGCCGTGCCCACGGCGTTGCCGCCGTCATAGAAAGTGATGGGTTTCGTGACTGCGGCGTACTCCTCAGAGGCCGGTTCCACCACGGCATTCAACGTGAACGCGGACGAATCGCTGTCTGCGAAGCTCTGCAGATTGGAAGTCGCCGGCGTCGAAAGCAGCAGTTCGCCGGTAAGCGGTTGGAAGCTGGAGCTGCTGCACGGGTAGGGGGCTTCGCCGGCGTTGGAGACATTGCCCGAGTAGCTGACACCGGTGCCGCTAAGCTGCTGCAACACGGCGGGGTTCACCGGTCCGGGGCCGAGGGTGATGGCGGTGTTTTGTGGCTTTGCTGCGCTGACGTTGGGTGTGCCCATGACGTTGAGATTGTCCAGCATAAGGGTGGTCATGTGGTTCGCATCGTAGCCCTGGAAGGTGAAGCTGCCTGAGCCTCCATCGGGGTTGGCAAGAATGGTGACGTCGCGCACGGTGATGTTGCTATAGGTGGGAATGTCAGCGGTGGTAGAGGGATTTGTGTAGTAGGGGTAGATGCGGATAGCCGCCCCCTCGTTCTGCTGGCAGATGTGCTGGTAGGTGACGTTGTTGACGACGCCTCCGCGGTCCGAGGAAGACTTGATTTTCAAACCGGCGTCAGCGGTGTTGGGGAAGTAGCCGGATTGGACGATCGTGTCGACGAGTACGTTGTTGATGCCGCCCTGGGTATGGCTCCCGATGGAAATGCCAAAGCCGGAGTAGGTGTGCAGGTCGGTGATGGAGACGTTGGACATCGGATTGCCCTGGGAGGTGGAGCTGATGGCCACGTTATCGTCGCCGTTGGAGATGAACGAGTCCGTGATGGTGACGTCAGAGGAATTGTCGGTGGGGTCGATGCCGTCGGTATTGGAAATATTGTTAGGAGAGATGATCTTGATGCCCCAGATGGTGAGGCCCTTGGTCACGGCGCCGCCGTTCTGGCCGTACCAGTGAATGTTGAACTCGGGCGAGTCCTTCAGCGTGATTTTGTAGAGCGTGAAGTTGTTGGCCTGGCTGAGGTCAACCATGTCGAAATTATTCTGGTTGAGCACCGGCCTGGGAACATAGGCCTTGAGCGTGTTGGAGTACCACGAGTAACTCTGCGTCGTGCCGTTGACGATGAGGTTGTCCCATCCGCGCCCGTCAATAATGCCGTAGCCCATGATCCCTGAGCCCGTCGTTCCTGAGGACTTGATCAGCGGGCGGCAGCCGCCCCCGTTGTTGCTCACTTGACCGCACGTCGCTCCGCTGCCCTGCTGATAATCGGCGGGATTGCGCGAGGCGAAGACAGTAACCCCGGCGTCGACCAGCAGCGTAACCCCGCTGGGGATGGTGATCGGTTGGATGAGAAAGCCGTTGTTCGTGCCCGAAACGGTCAATTCTACGGCGCTGCCTGAGGCGCAGTTGTTGAGCGCGTCCTGAATGCGGGAAGTATCGAAGTTGGTTTCGGACGAGGGTTCGGCGCCGCTGATAGAGAGTTGTGCGGGAAGGCTTGTGCAGCTGGGCGGAAATGTGGGTTCGGAGACATTTCGCGTGTCTTGCGCATGCAGAAGGAGCCCTGAGGCGAACAGGAATGCGAAAACGAGGATTACGATTCGAGTGAAACGAGGGGCCGGTGGCATTGTGCGGAACTCCTGTCGGGGGTAGAGTTAGCTGCCGCTAGACGAAGATTTGCTCTTGAGCCCGGTGGACCCTCCGACCGGCAAATCTTCTATTGGTCGACACGAAACCTGTGGTCAAGGGTTGAGTACCGTGACTAGCAGGTAAGTGCTATTCAACTCTTTCGCCGCCAGCTGCTGAATAACACTTGTGCGGGAACCAGATAGCGCGTAAGTAACTCGTCGACACCTGTGATTGCCGTGCCCGATTGATCGCAACGGCGCGCCACAGAGGGGTTTCCTGCATTAGCTGGTGATTGCCGACTTATGCAGTGCAAGCGATATAACGCCTGACCTTGGTAACTAATGCCACCTAAGTGGCATAGTTATAACTTAAGTAACTTATAGCGTTTCACCCCGGCTGTACGATCACCCTTCTGTCCCCGGTTCCGCGCAGGACCCCAGACATGATGCAAATATTGCTCGATTGAGTACGCACTGAGGGAAATCTCTCCCGGCCGTGACCCGAGGAAGTAATGGCGTGACTGGTTGACCGTCACAGCAGCAGATCGCATTGCACGCATGGACTAACCGGCAGGCTGCTCGGGATAGGGCAGGAATTGTCAGGGAGGCTTCTGAGACGGAGTTTCTCAGGGTTGGGCGAAAAGCAGCGGGGCAAACATCAGAATTGAACCATCCTCACGTACGGCCAACCGCCTTGCAGGACAAGGAACCAATTCATGTAAGGGACTTCGTCATCGATATGCGAGGCATCAAGTTCCGAACTCCAGAGTGGAGCATCTCACTCGCACCCGGGTCTCGCGATGCGCCCAGGGACGAGTACTACGTTGCGCGCAACGCGCTCGGGCGAATCCTACAGCCAGGCGGAATCTTGCCGTCCGCGAGCGGGTGCGCTGGGCCCCACAATTGAGGAAGTAACTCCCCAAGGTACCTCATTGCGGCCGCCTTCCCGGTTACCGATTTACGCTTTCCTGTCAGCATCTGCAAACTGTCGCTTCCTGCTGCGAACAAACGTTCCAGCCGTCATCATAGGATCGCTGTGAAGTGCAAAATTACACTCCTGTCTCTCGTTTTCATCTGATGATTCCTGGCCTTTATAGCTGCTGCAGTTTGTTTGTCATCTTCTATTTCAGGCAAGTCATCACTAAGCTGATTTCCACGCCAAGTGTTTTCGGTCGTCACGTGTTCGTTACAAAAACGACGGCGGCTCGCCTTGCTTGGAATGGAGATGGTGAACCTTTCGTAGGCGCCGATAAGGCGGGAGTGTAATTCCCGCTAGCGCAGTAGCGTGTTTTTGCTCGGTGGATGAAGATTTTGCACAGCGTTCCAAAATGGTTGCCTGGCCTCGAAATTTTTCCTCAACTAATTGATAAAAAAGATTTTCCTCGGCAGCGATTTATGTATGATTCCGTCTTAGCAATTGACTTGGATTTCTGCCTACGATCTCGAGGTCGAGAACTGAGTGGAGATATCAAGGAGATCCACAAGGCCTGTGGCATCCTCCGAAAATAGTCTTTCAGTTTGTTCTTCGAACTTGAGTCAGACTTCGTTCGGTCTGGCTGAGGCGTATGCTTCCGCAGCCCGCGAAGTATTAAAGATGAGGTTGTCGAGTTGCTGTCAGGCGCATAGGCGTCTCCTCTCTCTCCGACCAGCCCCCCGGTGAAAAATACGCGCTCTTTCTCGACTCCCCGCTGATCAGCGTTGCGGACGAGCCTATGAACCCTTGATTTAACTTACGAAAGGATCCCCATGAAAACTTTCGGCCACGCAATTCTGTTGTTTTCGATAGCCGCGGCGCCTGCGTTCGCGAGCGATTCCGGTATTCCATCGGATGCCCACGCGTATAGCGATCTGGTCGCCTCAAGCCATTGGACCTGGACTCATGACGCAAAAACACCGGGAAGCTCCGTCGCATCCTCCCATTATCCGGAAGGCAGTCCGTCTCTCGACGGGAAGTCGAGAGAGTTTTCCTTTGCTTACTCAAACAAGGGCGGGGAACGTTTCTCTCTCACCTTTGGCCACGACACAGAGTACACACATTTTGTCTACGATACCTACATTTATCTCGATGATCCATCACAGCTGGCCAACCTGGAATTGGATGTAAATCAGGTGATCTCGGACGGCAAAACGATAATTTTTGCCTTCCAATGCTCCGGCAATTCCGAAACGTGGGAGTACTCGACGATCGAGGACAATAGTCCTCACTGGCATCCCAGCGGTCTTCATTGCAACCCCAGAAGCTGGACTGCGAAAAAATGGCACCACATTCAGATTGCATCGCATCGCAGCGGCGGAGATGTGACCTATGACTGGGTGAGCCTGGATGGAGACCAAAAGGCGGTCAACAAGGGCGGCAATGGCGCGATCGATCTGCATTGGTCGCCTGGAGACCTTAATCTGAACTTCCAGATGGACGGTGACCAGGAGCGCGGATCGGTGACGATTTACGCCGACAAACTGACTATCTGGGCTTGGTAAGATCAAGAACTGTAGTTATCGCAATGGCCGCCCTATAGGGCGGCCATTACTTTGTCAGAGCGGCCTGTCCAGGTGGTCTCACAGCCATGTGACGCTATCTAAGTCATGATCATCATCCAGAAGACACAAAGCAAAATCCAAGTGTCAGGCACGGCGGCAGGCAGGTTCTGAGTTTTCCCATCAGCGCCAATTCCTGTTGCCCCGTGTTGGTTGAGAGGCCTAACACAATTCCTGAGCAGGCTGTCCATACCCTGTTTGTGTAACACAGAGCCTCTTCACACGCTCGCTCCAGTCTGCTTGATATGTGTCATCCGTGTAATTCCCACAAGCACAGTAGTGTGTTTTTTCTCGATCGATGAACATTTTGCACGGAGTTTCAGAATGGATGCCTGGCTTGAAGTTTTTTTTTCAAATAGCTGATAAGAAAGCTTTTCTCCGGGATTAATTTATGTATCATTCGTCTAGTAATTCCCCATGGATTTCTGCCCTAAGGCTCGAGATCGAGAAGTGAGCGGGGATATCAAGGAAGTCCACAAGACCTGTGGAGTTCCGAGATAGCCTTTGAGTTTGCTTCTTCGAACTCGAGTCAGACTTCGTACGGTCCAGCTGAGGCGTAAGCTTCGGCAACCTGCGAAGTATCAAAGATGAGGTTGTCGAGTTGCTGTCAGGCGCATAGCGTCCTCTCTCTCCGATCAGCCCGGTGACAATACGCGCCCCTTACTCGACTCCCCGCGGAAAGGCGCAGCGGAGGAGCCCGCGAAACCTCGCTTTAACTTACGAAAGGAAACATAAGGAAACCATGAAGATTTTCGGCTATGCAGTAGTGTTGTGTTCGATAGCCGCGGCGCCTGCGTTCGCGGGGAGCATTCCGTCCTATGCCACGATTCCAGCGAATGCCCAGTCGTCCGGCGATCTGGTCAGCGCAGGCAACTGGACCTATACCCATGACTCGGGCACAGCGGGGAGTGCCACCGGATCGACCCATTATCCGGTAAGCAGCCCGTCTCTGGATGGTAAAGCTAGAGAGTATTCCGTATCCTATTCAGACAAGGCCGGGGAACGCTACTCTCTGACCTTTGGTCACAACACAGAGGTCACACATTTTGTCTACGATACCTATGTTTACTTCGAGGATTCATCAGAAGTAGCGAACCTGGAACTGGATATGAATCAGGTGATGTCGGACGGCAAAACCGTGATTTTCGCCTTCCAATGCTCGGGCAATGCGGGCGCGTGGGAGTACTCGACGATCAGCGGCAATAGTCCCCATTGGCATTCCACCGGCCTTTCTTGTAACCCCAAAAACTGGGCTGCAAAGACATGGCACCACGTCCAGATTGCATCGCATCGCGATAGCAGCGGTAATGTGACTTATGACTGGGTAAACCTGGATGGAACCTACAAGCAGGTCAACAAGAGCGGCGATGGCGCGATCGATCTACATTGGGCGGCCGGAGATCTTAATCTGAACTTCCAGCTTGACGGCGCCACTTCGCGCGGAACGATGCAAGTCTACGCGGACGAACTAATTATCCACTACTGGTAAAGATATAAGAATTGCAGTCATCGTAATGGCCGTCCTATGGGGCGGCCATTACTTCGTTCGAGCCGCGTGTCCATGCGGTCACACGACCATGTGAAACTATCTCGAGTCATGGCCCTCATTCGGAAGACACAAGCATATCAAGCGTCGATCACGACGGCAGGCATGTTCTCCGATCAAGAGCCGGAGTACCAAAGCCCCCTCTTCGCATGGCCGCTCACAGCCTGGTTGATAGGTGCCGGGAGTGTAATTCCCACCAGCGCATTAGCGTTTTTTTTCCCGATGGGCGAACATTTTGCACAGAGTCGCAGATTGTTTGCCCGGCTTAAAGAACTTTTTCTAAATTGCTGATGAGAAAGCTTTTCTGCCAGCGAAGTTTATGTATGATTCGGTCTTAGTAAATCTCCCTGGGATTTCTGCCTTACATCTCGATATTGGAGAACTGAGTGGAGATATCAAGGAAGTCCACAAGGCCTGTGGAGTCTTCCGAGATAGTCCTTCAGCTTGTTCTTCGAACTCGAGTCACACTTCGTACGGCCGGCCGAGGCATATGCTTCCGCAGCCTAAGAAGTTTTAAAGATGAGGTTGTCGAGTTGCTGTCAGGCGCATAGCGTCCTCTCTCTCCGACCGCCCGTGACTAACATGCGCCCATTACTCGACTCCCCGCAGAAAGGCGCAGCGGACGAGCCTGTGAAACCTCGGCTTAACCTACGAAAGGAAACATGAGGAAACCATGAAGATTTTTGGCTATGCAGTTGTGATGTTCTCGATAGGCGCGGCGCCTGCGTTCGCGGCAAGCATTCCGTCCTATGCTGCTATTCCATCGGATGCCAAGACGTCCGCCGATCTGGTCAGCTCAGGCAGCTGGATCTGGAGCCATGATTCAGGCACACCGGGAAGTGCCACCGGATCGTCCGATTATCCGGTAAAAAGCCCGTCTCTGGATGATAAAGCTAGAGAGTTTAAAGTGTCCTATACAGACAAGTCTGGGGAACGCTACTCTCTCACCTTTGGTCACAACACAGAGGTTACGCATTTTGTTTACGATACCTATATCTATATCGAGGAACCATCAGAAGTAGAGAATGTGGAACTGGATATGAACCAGGTGATTTCGAACGGCAAAACGGTTATTTTCGCCTTCCAATGCTCGGGCAATGCGGGAGCGTGGGAGTACTCGACGATCAGCGGCACTAGTCCTCATTGGCATTCCACCGGCCTTTCTTGCAGCCCCAAAAAGTGGTCTGCAAAGACGTGGCACCACGTGCAGATTGGATCGCATCGCAACAGCAGCGGTGATGTGACCTATGACTGGGTAAATCTGGATGGAACCTACCATCAGGTCAACAAGGAAGGCAATGGGGCGGTCGATCTGCATTGGGCGGCTGGAGACCTTAATCTGAATTTCCAGCTTGACGGCGCCACTTCGCGCGGAACAATGCAAGTCTACGCGGACAAACTAATTATCCACTACTGGTGAGATCAAGAATTGGCAGGTCAGGTTCTAACCCTGACAGTAACCGTAATGGCCGTCCTATGGGACGGCCATTACTTCGTGTTGGGCCACACCGGGCTTGGTTGCATTTCTCGCTAAGGCAGCAAGCGCATCAGCCCGGTGGGCGGCAGATCGGGTTTTATGAAGTGAGCCGGCTTCCCGGCGGCGCGGCTCACTGCTTCGGCAGCCAAATAGCCGCTGCGCACAGCGCCCTCCATCGTGGCCGGCCATCCGGTGGCAACCCAATCGCCCGCCAAAAAGGCGCGAGGCCAGGGGCTCACCGCCGCGGGCCGAATCAAGTCCAGCTGCGGACGAATCGAGTAGGTGGCGCGCACTTCTTTGACCACGGCAGCCTTGACCAGCTTCGCCTGCGCGGCCAGGGGAAAGAACTCCGCCAGTTCCCTCAGCGCCAGATCGATGATCTCCTGGCGCTGCATCTCAACCAACGACTTGGACGCGCTCACGACCAGCTCGATATAGCTGCCCGGTTCTCCGCGACGCTTCTCCGGTTGCAGGCGCGACTTGTGAAACATCCACTGGATGGTCGCGTCCAGCAGGATCGCATGCTCCAGGTCGGTGATCTCCCGATCGAACCAAAGATGAATGCCGGTGATCGGCGAGTGCCCAAAGCGCTCAAGGTTCTTCGCCAACTGCTCGGCCTCAGGGCTTCGCGGCAGAGCGGGCAGCAATTTGCCCAGCCCTTCAAACGCCAACGCCAGCACCATGGCGTCGCAGGTGAAGCTCTGGCTGCCCGTGGACACCATCCACTGTTGCGTTTCCGCAGACCACTGAAACGACTCGGGAGCAGAGTTTAGATCCACATGCCCGCCGCGGCTCTCTATGTAAGAGATGGCGCTTCTATAGAGTTCGCTCAGTGGGATGGCCGGGACGCCCATCCGTCCCGCTCCGGGCGAGAGCAGGAGCGACTTGCGAATGACCTGCCCGGCATAGTGCACTGACATGCGATCCGGATCTTCATTCAGCGCACTGACCAGCACCGGCTTCCAGAAGCGCTCGATCGCCCCGCGGGTCTGACCATGCCGCGCCAGCCAGTGGGCAAAGTTCTCTTGCGAATCGCTGGGAACTCCAGCAACAAACGCGCTCATTCCGCGAGCGATTGCCAGCTTGTCGGAGAAGGAAAACGCCTGCGCCCGCAGAAAGGCAGGCATGGAGTGGAATGGCGCCGGCAGAAAGGAGGGCTCGAGGATGCTCCTCCGTCCACCCGGCTCGACGAAGGTAAGGCGATCGAACCAGCGGATCGCGTCGCTGACGCCCAGGCGCTGGTAAAGATCGATGAGGTTGACGCAGTTGCCCAGCAACACATGCTGGCAGTTGTCGATCACCTCTCCGGTTCCGGGGTGCTCGTAGGAAGAAGCACGCCCGCCCAGGTAGCGCCGCTTCTCCAGCAAACGCACGTGGTGACCCGCTTCCGCCAACACACAAGCAGCCGAAAGTCCCGCCAGTCCGCCGCCGACCACGATGACCGAAGATGTTTCTATGCCCACACACCCTGCGCCAGCGTCTTGAACAGGCCGCATCCCAATATGGTCAGCTTCTCATACGCCGGAACTCCTATCCGCGCAGAAAATACATCAAAGTTGCGCTGTTCGATGTGGCGCAACAAACGATGGTAGATGGTGACCAGGACCCACAATGCCGCTCGGCTATCGGGTGAGATCAGGGGCAGCAACGCGTCCGCGGACTTATAGAACTCTCCCGCGCGCTCCGCCTGGATGGCGAGCACGCGGCGCTGCTCCGGTGTCAATTGCTGCCCACTGGAGATTGCAGTCATGGAAGCGGCGGTCACCCCGCAGCGCTCCAGATCTTCAAGAGGCAGATAGAGCCGGCCGCGCTGCGCATCTTCCCGCACATCACGGAGAATGTTGGTCAACTGAAATGCGATGCCGGTTTCTTCCGCAAGCTTCTCCGCCCGCGAGTCGAGGTAGCCGAAGATGCGAATGCAGACCAGCCCGACGACAGAAGCGACGAGATAGCAGTAGCGGTAGAGATCCGCGAAGGTTGCGTATGCGGCAAAGCGCCCGGCATGGACGGAGGATGGTTCGAGATCCGTGGCTGTGCCTTGTATCAACTGATCCAGCAGCTGCGGCGGGATCGCGAAGCGGCGCTGTGCGTCCAGTAGCGCGACGAAGACGGGATCGTCGGTGGGATTGCCGGCCAGCGCCTGGTGCCACTCGCCGACCCAACCATCCAGCGCGATGCGGCGCTCGGCGACGGGAAGCGACTCATCATCGGAGAGATCGTCGGCCTGACGCATGAAGGCGTACACCGCGCAAATCGCATCCCGCTTGCTTGCCGGCAACGCGACAAATGCGTAATAGAAGTTCTTCGCCTTCGTGCGCGCGATGGCCCGGCAAGCCGCATACGCCGCCGCCGTGGTCACGCGGCCTGCCTTCCCCTGGAAGCGCCGGGCATGAGTTTGCCGTAAAGCGCACGCGCCACCAGCCCCAGCTTTCTGATTTTGGAGATCACGGGGCGCGCAGTGAGCACGTCGTACTGCCTGCGTTCGATGGCATGCAGAATCTCCAGGCCGCCGCGGCTGAACAGGTCCAGGTCGAGCGCGAGCTCCCGATCCACCAACCCGATCAGGGGCAAGCCCTCGGCAAACATCCGGCGAGCCTCGTTCACCTCATGCCGCAGCAGCTCGCGAAAAGCCGGGGTTGGGTCGCGCCGTGCAATCGTATCTTCGTCCACACCATAACGCTGCATCTCGTCCAGCGGCAGGTAGATCCTGCCCCGCGCGTAATCGGAGCTCAGGTCCTGCCAGAAGTTCGCCAGTTGCAGAGCGGTGCAGGTGAAGTCGGAGAGCCGGAACATCTCCGGGTCGCGATAGCCGCAGGCATAAAGGACGAGCCGCCCGACGGGATTGGCGGAGTATCTGCAGTAACCCAGCACGTCGTCCATGGTTGCGTAACGCAGCACTGTCTGGTCCTGGCGAAAGGCCACCAGCAAGTCGGCGAAGGGCTGCTGAGGGATGTCGCAGGCGCGGATGGTCTCGGCCAGCGCGACGAAGACCGGGTGGCGCGCTTCGCCGCGGTAACAGGCGTCCAGCTCGCGGCCCCACAAATCCAGCAGCGCAAGGGATTGCTCGCGATTCCCCACCTCATCGCCAAGGTCGTCTGAGATTCGGCAGTAGGCGTAGATGCTGTAGAAATGGGGCCGCAGCCGGGCGGGCAGAAACCACGAGGCCACCTGAAAATTTTCGTAGTGAGTGGTGGCCAGCCGCCGGCAATACGCGCGCGCCTGCTCAAGCGTCGGGGGCTGCTCAGGGATACGGTATTCCGGCGGCAGCGCGGACCAGCCGCGTTCCACCAGTTCCCTATCGTATTGGGCGCTTTCCACCGTCATCCTGCTAGGCCTTCTATGGAATGATAGCCGTCTTGATGTCGCTGGAGCGATCGCTCAGGCGGCGCAACACGGTCTCCAGATCCGATAGCTGCGCCCTTCCCGTGATGTATTCGCTGCACTTGAACCGCCCGCTGGCCAGCAGGTCAAAGGCTTTGCGGCACGCGGCGGGCGTATGGTGGAAACTCGCCTTCAGCGTGATGTCGTTGTAGTGCAGGCGGTTGGTATCGATCTCCACTTTGGTGCCC
>Ga0182015_10003843_pt1 | contig 16532 bp, 17 predicted proteins | sample 712P3MmetaG_FD_120478 | JGI IMG/M metagenome (GOLD analysis project Ga0182015, IMG submission 120478) | Permafrost microbial communities from Stordalen Mire, Sweden - 712P3M metaG | ecosystem: Environmental > Terrestrial > Soil > Wetlands > Permafrost | place: Sweden: Stordalen | collected... | reverse complement strand
GGCGACAGTACCTGGGCGCTCTACCAGTACGGCGAGTCCGCCGGCAGCGACCCCTTCGTCGTCGAGCGGACCCTGGATGGCGGCGCGCACTGGGGGCAACTCATGTCACCCGACGGCGGCTCCCTGGTACCCCCCAATCCCATGGTGGTCCTGAACACGCCGAGCGGCCTCGGTGCGACCGGTCCCACCAGCGCGTGGATCTTCGGGTACTGCGGTCCGTGCCAGACCGACTCGCCCAGCGTCGTCACGACCGCGAACGGGACGTCTTTCTCCGGGTCGGTCCTTTCGACGGCGGCGGACGTCTACGCCGCACCCGTGGGTGTCACCTTCGCAAACCCCCAGGACGGGTGGGCCGTGCTCCGCGAGCAGCCGGCGTACACGGGTGCGCCACCCGGTTCGACCGGGCCGGTCGTGACGACGGTCGTCGTGGCCACGAGCGACGGCGGCGCTACCTGGGACGTGGTTGACCCGGACGTGTGATCCGGCCTACGTCAGTTCGGCGTACCGGAAGCAGCTCACCAGGTGGTCGTTGACGAGACCCGTGGCCTGGAGGTGGGCGTAACAGACGGTCGGGCCTATGAAGCGGAAGCCACGAAGCCGCAGGTCGGCGCTCACTGCGTCTGAGAGCGGGGTGGTCGCCGGGAGCTGCTCCATGCGGCGCCAGCGGTTCACCTTCGGCCGGCCGCCCACGAAGGCCCACACGTAGGTGTCGAACGAGCCGAACTCCTCCTGGACGTCCAGGAAGGCCCGCGCGTTGCCCACGGCGGACTCGACCTTGGCCCTGTTACGGATGATACCGGGGTCGAGCAGGATCTTCTCGATCCGCTTCGGGGTGAAGCGCGCCACCTTCTCGGGGTCGAAGTCGGCGAAGAGGCGGCGGTAGCCGTCGCGCTTTTTGAGGATGGTGAGCCAGCTCAAGCCCGCCTGCGCTCCTTCGAGCACGAGGAACTCGAAGTGCACCCGGTCGTCGTGGACGGGGACGCCCCACTCGGTGTCGTGGTAGGGGATGTCCCATGGCCCCTGGGCCCAATGGCAGCGGAGGCGGCCGTCGGGAACGAAGTCGTCGATAGCGGTAGCCGTCGCGGGAGCCGTGGCGGAGGAGCGTTGAACCATGGCCCGACCCTACGCGCCGGCTGTGACACTCGGACCAGTCGCTTACGCGTCAGCTGTGACGCCCCGACGGGCCCGGTACAGGACATGGCGGCGCAGCGGGCTGCCCTGGGGCAGGGAGGGGTGATCGAAGTCGGCCGCCGGATCCCGTACCATGCCGATCCGCTGCATGACCGCCTGCGAGCGCAGGTTGAGGGTGGTGGTGATGGCCACGATCTCCTCGAGGCCGCCGGCACCGAAGCCGAAGTCGAGCGCAGCGGCCGCCGCCTCAGTGGCGTACCCGTGGCCCCAATGGGCCGGGTGGAAGCGCCAGGCCACCTCGACCGCTGGGGCGCACGGCAGGGCGGGCGCGACTCGATGCAGCCCGACCATGCCGACCAAGGGCTCGCCCCCGACCACCTCGACCGCCCACAACCCCCAGCCTTCTCGTGCGAGCTCGTCGGCGAACCGCGCCACCATGGCGTCGCTCTGTGCCCGGGTGGGGGAGGAGCCCAACGACTCCACCACCAGCGGGTGGGCGTTGAGCACGGCGAACGGCGCCAGGTCGGCCTCGGTGAACGGCCGCAACACCAGGCGGTCCGTGGCGATCGACACGGTGGCTCAGCCCGCGACGGCCCGCTCGGCCGCCCACCGGTAGTCGGCCTTGCCCGAGGGCGATCGCTGGACCAGCTCCACGAAGACGACAGCCTTGGGGAGCTTGTAGCGGGCGATGAAGGCCGAGGCGTGCTGCGTGATGGAATCGGCCGTCGTCTCGGCTCCCTCGGCGAGCTGGACCACTGCGACAACTTCCTGTCCCCACCGTTCGCTTGGCCGCCCCGTCACCACCACATCGGCGACGGCGGCGTGACCTGCGATGGCCCGCTCGACCTCCTCCACGAAGATCTTCTCGCCGCCGGAGTTCACCGTCACCGAGTCCCGGCCGAGCAGCTCGATCTGCCCGTCCGCCAGGTGACGGGCCCGGTCGCCCGGGATGGAGTAGCGGACCCCGTCGACGACGGGGAAGGTGCGTGCTGTTTTCTCAGCATCACCGAGATACCCCAGCGGCACATTGCCGGTCTGCGCCAGCCATCCGTTGCCCTCGTGCCCCGGCGGCAGCACGGCGCGGAGGTCTTCGTCGACCACGACCGTCCCCGGTCCGGGGAGGAAGGCCCCGACTTTGCCGCCGTCACCGGAGACGGCGTGCATCTGGGCCCCGGTCTCCGAGGCGCCGGCCGAGTCCGAAATGATCAGATTGGGGAGACGCTCCAGGGCCAGGGCGCGCACGGCCGGGGTCAGCGGCGCCCCTCCGTTGCCCACGGCGAAGAACGAGGAGAGGTCGTAGTCGGCCTTGTCGAGCTGCATGAGCAGCGGACGCAGGACGGCGTCACCGACCACGCTCATGGTGTTGGCCTTCTCGCGTTCCACGGTGCGCCAGACGTCGTCGGGGTCGACCCGGCGCGGGTTGTCCGGGAAGATGAGGGTCGCCCCCTGGGAGAGGAGGATGAAGCCCGACCACTGCGCCGCGCCGTGCATCAAGGGCGGCAGCAACAGCAGCTTCAGAGGGAAGCTGGCCTCCAGCCGCTCGATGATTCCCCGGTAGCTGTTGACGACCTCCCAGGTGCCGATCGTCCGTCCTCCCATAGCGGCGATGAAGATGTCGTGCTGGCGCCACAGCACACCTTTGGGCATGCCGGTGGTGCCGCCCGTGTAGAGGATGTAGAGGTCATCGGGCAGGGGGACGACCGGCGCGCCGTCGGGCGACGAGGCGGCCAGTGCCTCCTCGTACGGGACGGCGCCGGGCAGGAGATCATTGCCCGATTCGTCGTCTACCTGCAGCAAGACGTCGGGCGGCGTATCGAGGGTGGGCAGCACCTCGGCCAGGGTCGGGGCCAGCGACGCGTGCAGAATCAGCGCTCGCGGCCGGGCGTCGTTCAGCAGGTAGCGCAACTCCTCGCCGACGTAGCGGTAGTTGACGTTGAAGGGGGCCACGCGGGCCCGGTAGCCGCCCAGCATCGACTCGATGTACTCGTTCCCGTTGTACAGAGCGAGTGCCACGTGGTCCTGGCCCGACTCGTGCCCGGCCAGTCGGACCCGGCCCTTCCGCACCCCCAGGCCCTGCCCGTGCAGGTAGGCGGCCAGGCGTCGCGAGCGCTCGGCCACCTGGCTATAGCTCAGCCGCCGGTCCCTCCAGACGAGGCACTCCCGGTCGGGCACGGCCCCGGCCAGCGTGTCGAACACCTGGGCCAGGTTGAACTGTTCCGTCGGCTCCATTGGCTCACTCGGGGCACTCGGGGCACTCGGGGCACTCGGGGCACTTGGCTCGCTCTGCTCGCTCGGGGGACTTGGGGGCACGGCCGCACTGTACCGGCGCCCATACCGGCGCTCATGCCGGCGTACCCCGAGGTCCGCGTGCGGATTCCTGGAATGGGGGCCCTCCCGTCATCGGCAATGATCGTTTGGTGCAGAAGAACGAGCCCGGCCTCACCGTCGTCCGCAACCCGGCGACGGGGGAGGAGATCACGACCGTCCCCGCCCTGAGTGAGCCCGAGGTCGATGCTGCAATTGAGCGGGCCGCCGGGGCCTTCGAGGCGTGGAAGGTTGTCGCGCCCGGTGACCGGGCCCGCCTGCTGCGCCGTTTCGCCGCTGCCGTCGACGCCCACACTGAAGAGCTGGCCGGCCTCGAAGTGGCCAACGCCGGCCACGTCATCGGCAACGCCCGCTGGGAGGCGGGCAACGTGCGCGACGTCCTCGAGTACTACGCCGCGGCACCGGAGCGCCACAGCGGCCGCCAGATCCCGGTGCCCGGCGGGGTGGACATCACCTTCTACGAGCCACTCGGCGTGGTGGGGATCATCGTCCCGTGGAACTTCCCGATGGCCATCGCCGGCTGGGGATTCGCCCCGGCCCTGGCGGCCGGGAACACCGTGGTGCTCAAGCCGGCCGAGCTCACACCACTCAGCGCGCTGCGCATCGGCGAGCTCGCACTCGAGGCGGGCCTGCCCGAGGGTGTCCTGCAGGTGCTGAGCGGCAAGGGCAGCGTGGTCGGGCAGCGATTCGTGACCCATCCGGCGGTGCGCAAGCTGTGCTTCACCGGCTCGACCGAGGTGGGCCGGTCCATTATGGCCGGCTGCGCAGATCAGGTGAAGCGCGTGACTCTCGAGCTCGGTGGCAAGAGCGCCAACATCGTCTTCGCGGATGCCGACGTGGAGCTGGCCGCCGCCCGGGCGCCGTACGGCGTCTTCGACAATGCCGGGCAGGACTGCTGCGCCCGCTCGCGGATCTTGGCGCAGCGGTCGGTCTACGAGCGGTTCCTCGCCCTGCTCGAGCCGGCCGTCTCCGGCGTGGTCGTCGGCGACCCGACGCAGGAAGCGACCGAGATGGGACCGCTCATCTCGCCGGCGCACCTGGCCACCGTGGCTTCCTTCGTGCCCGAGGATGCGCCTGTGGCCTTCCGGGGTTCGTGCCCGAGCGGCCCGGGCAATTGGTTCGCCCCCACCGTGCTCGCCCCGGTCGACCCGAAGCACCGGGCGGCCCAAGAGGAGATCTTCGGCCCGGTGGTGGTGGTCATCCCTTTCGAGGACGAGGCCGACGCCGTGCGGCTGGCCAACGACACGCCCTACGGGCTGTCGGGATCGTTGTGGACCCGCGACATCGGCCGCGCCCTGCGGGTGGCCCGGGCCGTCGAGACAGGGACGCTGTCGGTCAACTCGCACTCCTCGGTGCGCTATTGGACCCCGTTCGGGGGAGCCAAGCAGTCCGGCATCGGCCGCGAGCTCGGCCCTGATGCCCTCGATGCCTTCAGCGACGTGAAGAACGTCTTCATCAGTTCCGACTGAGATCCGCCGAGCCACCCAGCCTCCCAGCCTCCCAGCCTCCCAGCCTCCCAGCCACCGCGCACCCACCTACCATTCACCCAGCCACAAGGAGAGCAATGAGCGACGACACCATCCCGTACGCCCACCGTCTGGTCGACAAGGTGGCCGTGGTCACTGGCGGGGCCAGTGGGATCGGCCGGGCCATGTGCGAGCGGTTCGCCGCCGAGGGTGCCAAGGTGGCGGTGGCCGACCTCGACGCTGCCGCAGGCACCGCACTCGCCGACTCCATCGGCGGCATGTTCGTGGAAGTGGACGTAACCTCCGCCGCGGCAGTGGAGTCCCTTTACGACGCCGTGGACGAGTGGTTCGGCGGTATCGACATCTGCTGCAACAACGCCGGGATCAGCCCTCCGGACGACGACTCCATCCTCGACACCGGGATCGAGGCATGGCAGCGCGTCCAGGAGGTCAACCTGACCTCGGTCTATTTGTGCTGCAAGTTCGGCATTCCCCACCTCCTGGAGCGCGGCGGCGGTTCGGTCATCAACACGGCGTCGTTCGTGGCGGTAATGGGCGCAGCCACCAGCCAGATCAGCTACACGGCCAGCAAAGGTGGGGTACTGGCCATGTCCCGCGAGCTCGGCGTGCAATTCGCCCGCCAGGGCGTCCGGGTCAACGCGCTCTGCCCGGGGCCGGTGAACACCGCGATGCTCCAGGAGCTGTTCGCCAAGGACCCTGAGCGGGCGGCCCGCCGCCTGGTGCACATCCCCATGGGGCGCTTCGGTGAGGCGCGCGAGATCGCCGCCGCGGCCGCCTTCTTGGCCTCCGACGACTCCTCGTTCGTGACGGCCTCCACGTTCCTTGTCGACGGCGGGATCTCGGGGGCCTACGTCACCCCGCTGTAGATCGCCGCGCCGTCCCGCGCGTCGCGGCCGACGCACGTCGTTGCCGGCGCACCGTCCCGCGTCCCGCCCGCGGCATTCGCACGCGCCCGTCGGCCACCCCGTCCCACCGGAGTGCGCCGGCATGGGGAAGAGTTGGGGATTTCGCTCGATGCCCTTGGGGATGAGTGGTGAAAAGGTGGGGAGAACGTCTGGATATCGCGAAATGCCATTGACCTTGCGCGAGCAGAGGCGCAAGGTGTGACCAGTTCGGAGACGAGAGCCCGCCGAACCCCAACCAGGCGCCGCAAGGTGTGTGGGCGGGAAGCCGGAAGTGATGCCGCAAGGCGGAGTGGAAGGTGGCCGAGAGAAGGTCGCAAGACCGGATCGAGGGTCGGCTTTGAGTTCCGCAAGGGGCTCGCGGCCGGAGCGGGGAAACGTTTTCGACGACAGGCGGTCCGTGTGACGGAACGGTGGCTTCCCTGGAGCCGCCGAACTAGGCCCGGGCCGGGGTTGTCCGACACGACCCCGGTGCGTGGTCGGCGGTTCGTCTCAGACGTAGCCCCGAGGAGCACGGGAGGCTTCGGCCGAACGGTTACTCGGGGTTGCGTCGCGCCCGGATCCGTTTCCTGGGGCGCCGGCACTCCAGCCGGCGCACACGTGGTGCGTCAGCGGCGACAGCCGCGTCAGGCCTCGGGGGGTGCGGGCCAGAGCGTGGCGGGACGCACCCCTTGGCCGACCTGGCGCGCCAGCTCGGCTTGCACCAGGGGCAGGTCGTCGGGATGCGTCACCCCGATGCAGCGCCCGCTGGCGGGGAGCACCGTGAACGGCGACGACGCCAGCGAGGCACCAACCACTTCGGGCAGCAGCACCTCGGCCTCCTCGGAGGCCCCGGTGGCCGCGGCCATGGCCGCCTCCAAGGTCTGGTGGAACGCCGGGGTGAAGCCCCACAGGTTCATCGACACCCGGGCATCGGGCGGGAGCTCCACCGGCTCCCGCCCGTCCGCCGAGGTGAAGCTCCCGTCGGCGAGGGGGGTGACCTGGCGCCGCTCGTCCACGCCCAGTAGCTCTCCGTCGGGGCCCACCTGGCAGATGCCCCGGGTGACCGGCGACTGGCCCACCACGGCGTCGGCCAGTCGGAACCCCACCAGGGCGTTGGTGGGGTCGGGCTGGCGCAGGTGGGCGGCGAGGCGGGCCATCGCGGCGTGCCCGTAGACGTCGTCCGCGTTGCCCACCCCGTAGGACGCGCTCCCCAAGTGCGCCGACGCGGACAGCACGGCGTCGACCGTGCCGCGCGGCGTCTCTTGGAGGGCGAAGCGGACGTCAACGCGGGAAGGCCAGGTGCGCTCCACGTGATAACGGATGGCCGGTCCGGTGGACGGGCCGAGCACGAGGACGATCGGACCGAAACCGGCAGTCCAGGCGTCGCTGGCCACCAGATCGATGACCGCCTCGCCGTACGGCCCCACCGGGGCCAGGGGCTTGCACCCTCCGTAGCGGCGGGCTCGTCCCGCGGCCAGTATGACGAGAGGAGGCCCGGGCTTCGCCGCGCTCACGGGCCCCAGCGCAAGACGGCGCTGGCCCATGTCATACCCCCGCCGAATCCGGTGAGGAGCAGGTTGTCGCCGTCGTGCACCCGGCCGTCGCTGATGGCGTCGTGCAGCGCCAGGGGTATGGAGGCAGAGGAGGTGTTGCCGTAGCGATCGATCACGACCACGGTGCGCTCCTCGGGGATGCCCAGCCGCTGGCAGGCCGCCACGATGATGCGCAGGTTGGCCTGGTGGGGGACGAGGAGCGACACGTCGTCGGGGCCGAGCCCGGCATCGGCCATGGCCCGCTCGGCCGACTCGACCACCACCCGTACCGCCTTGCGGAAGACCTCCTTGCCGTCCATGTACAACGTGCCGCCGTGCTCGCAGTAGAGCAGGTGGCGCAGTGATCCGTCGGAGTTGAGGTTCCAACTCAGGAGCTGTCCGGGGCCCTCCACCGGCTCGACCACGACGGCGCCGGCCCCGTCGCCCACGATGATGGCGATGGCCCGGTCGTCCATGTCGGTGATGTTGGAGAGGGTCTCGGCACCGATGAGCAGTATCGGGCCGGCCCCGGCCCCGATGAGGCCGGCCACGGTCACGAGGCCGTAGACGAAGCCTGAGCACGCCGCGTTGATGTCGAAGGCCCCGCCCCGGACCCCGAGCGCGTTCTGGACGGTCGGCGCCGTCCCCGGGACGATGCTGTCGGGCGTGGTGGTGGCCAGCACCACGTGCGCAATGTCCGCGCCGGTGCGCCCGGCACAGCGCAGTGCGTTTTTGGCGGCCTCGATGGCCAGGCCCGAAGTCGTGCCGCCGAGGTGGCGTTCACGGATACCCGTGCGCTCGGTGATCCAGGCGTCGCTGGTGTCGAGGCTGGCGGCCAGGTCGTCGTTGGTGACCACCTTGTCGGGCAGCGCGATGCCCCAGCCGGTGATGCGGATGCCGGTCACGACGAGCCGGCCCGGACGGCGTGGATGCCGACGAAACCAGCGTCGCCCTCGATGATGCCGCCCGTGTTCACGGCCAACCCCAGGCGTGCCCCGCGCACCTGGCGCGTCCCGGCCCGCCCGCGCAGCTGGGCGGCCAGTTCCACGACTTGCGCCAGGCCGGTGGCGCCCAGCGGGTGCCCCCGCCCGACCAGTCCGCCGCTCGCGTTCACCACCAGGCCGGGAGCGTCCACTCCGGTGCAGCCGGCTTCGGTGGCGGGCCCCGCCTCGCCCAGAGGAAAGAACCCCAGGGACTCGAGGGCATAGAGCTCCTCGGGGGCGGTGGCGTCGTGCAGCTCGACCAGGTCGAAGTCGTCGGGGCCTACGCCCCAGGCCTCCCAGGCGGCCTCGGCGGCCTGGCGCAACCGGTCGTGGTAGTCGAGCAGTCCATTCCCGGAGCGGGCCACCGAACCGATGATACGGGGGGAGGAGGGCGCTGCTGAAATCGCCGGCCCGGCCACCACCACGGCGGCGGCGCCATCGGTGAAGGAGCTGCACATGAGCCGGGTGAGGACGCCGGCCACCTGCGGTGAGGCGAGCACCTCCTCGATGGTGGCCGTGCGCTGGCACTGGGCCAGGGGATTGCGCGCCGAGTGGTTGAAGGCCTTGACCGCGGCGGCGGCCATCTGGCGCGCCGTCACCCCGCGTTCGTCCATGATCCGCTGGGCCCAGCCGTTGTTGAGGCCCATGAGGATGCTGCCGGCCGGGTTCTCGTCGGCATGACGGCGGTCGTGCAGGTCGTGGCGGTAGTCCGCCGGCAGCCCGTCCTCAATGCCGGCCATCGTTTCGGCCCGGTTCCCCGTCCACATCTTCTCGACCCCGAGGGCGAGCACCGGCCGGTCGGACGCGACGGCCGCCATGGTGGCGAGATGCAGGGCGGAGCTTCCGCCCGCGCACGAGTTGTCCACGTTGATGACGGGGACATCGCTGAGGCCGGCTTTGCGCAGCCAGCTCTGGCCCCGCACACAGGCCTGGTCGTTCAAGCGTCCCGCCGTGGCGTTGGCGAAGATGACCAGCCCGAGCTCGTCCGGCGTGAGGCCGGCATCGGCCAGGGCCTCGTGGGTGGCCTGGTAGGCCATGGTCTCGGGCGACAGGTCGCGCCGGCTCATGTCGGTCATGCCGGTTCCGACAATGGCGATCTCGGGGCCCGTCATGCGCCAGGGCCCGTCATGCGGTGGCGCCCGTCATGCGGCGAGGCCGTCATCGAGTGGAACTCATCCGCGCACGCCGGCGGGGACGGCGGCGGAGCGGGCGACGAAGGCCGACCGCAACGCGGCGAAGTGCGCGACGGCACCGACGGCGGCGACCATGACGATGATGTGGCGGGCCCCGGCTTCGGCGTAGCGACCCAGTGTGGCGGCACACGCCTCCGCCGTCCCGGCCACCAGGTGACGCTCGAAGGCCTTGGCGGGGACTCCGTACATGTCCGATAACCAGTGCGCCCCGCGGGCCGGGGCCTCGTCGTCGGCGCCGACCCGGGCGAAGACGACCACAGCGGGCTCGACGGCCTCAGGATCGCGACCGGCTTCCTCGGTCTCCCGGCGCAACGCGTCGAGGGCGGTGCTGTAGTCGTCGGGAGTGAGGAACAGCGGGGCCCACCCGTCGCCGACCCGGGCCGCCCGCCGGCGGGCGGCCGGGCTCGATCCCCCGATCCAGAGGGGCACCGGCGCCGACGATGGCTCTTGGCGGTAGCGCGACCCCGCAGCACCGCCGCCGCCGGGGCCACCGGAGTCGCCGCCGGCCCAGGCCCGTTCGAGGACGGCAATGCCCTCGTCCATCAGCCGGCCGCGCCGGTGGAAATCGACGCCGACCCGGGCGTACTCAGCGGCGTGGCTGCCCACACCCACACCAAGGATGAAGCGACCCTCGGAGAGGTGCTGGAGTGCGGTGGCCTGCTTGGCCACCGCGGCCGGGTGGCGCAGCGGGAGCTGGAGGATGCAGCTTCCCAGCGACGGGCGACGGGTGGCGGCGGCGGCGATGGCCAGGGTGGTCAGGCACTCGTTGATGGGGTGGGGCCAGAACAGGTGGTCGACGGCCCACAACGAGTCGGCCCCCGTCGCTTCGGCCTGCTGGCAGAGCGCGGAGAGGTTGGTGGACGAGCATGGAGTACTACCAGAGGTATTACCACTCTCATCAGGTAGTTCTCCCTGCAAGCTGGCGGGGAGGATCATTCCGAGGCTGGGATGAGGCGCTCCGTTTCCTACCGGGGTCACACCGTCATGTTACGCCGATGGCATTGCCGTGTCGTGCCTACCCGGCTCGCCCCGCACGGCCAGGGAGCAGCGCGCGGCGCAGATGCCGTTGCCCTCGTCGTCGGTCAAGGTGATGGACCAGACCTGGACGGTGCGCCCGACCCGCAGCGGGGTGGCCGTCGCCGTCAGCATCCCGTCGCGTAGGGCGCGGAGGTGGCTGGCGTTCAGTTCTATGCCCACCACCTGGTGACCCGGTCCGGCGGCCAACGCGGCGCCCAGGCTCGCGGCCGATTCGGCCAGCAGCGCGGACACGCCACCGTGGAGGATGCCGTAGGGCTGGTGCACCTTCCAGGTCACGGGGAGGCGCAGCACGACCCGTTCGGGGCCCGCTTCCACGACTTCGACACCGAGCAGTTCGTGGATGTCGGGGCGCCCGCTCGGGAACGGGCGGGGCTCCTCGGGCGGGGCCGGGGGAGGCGCAGGCACGGCGAGATGTTACCGGGCGCACGGGTAGGCTCAGCGAGAGTGCCCGACCTGGTCGACCTGCGCAGCGACACCGTCACGCAGCCCACGGCGGACATGCGCCGCTCCATGGCGGCCGCGGTCGTCGGCGACGACGACTACGGGGAAGACCCCACGGTGCGCGCGCTGGAGGAGGCGTTCGCCGCGCGGCTGGGCAAGCCCGCCGCCCTCTTCGTCCCCTCCGGCGTGATGGCCAACCAGATCGCGGTGCGGGTGCTGGCCACGGCCGGCACCGCCGTCGTGGCCGGGCGGCGCCAGCATCTGGTGTCCTACGAGTACGGCGCCGCCGCGCGCAACGCCGGCGTGCAGTTCCTCGCCGTTGATGACGAGGACGGCATGCTCGAGCCCGACGACGTGCGCAACGGGCGCGAGGCGGCGGCGTACCATCAGCCCGCCGTGTCGCTCGTGTGCCTGGAGAACACCCACATGGCTGCCTCCGGCGCCGTCTGGTCGATGGAGCGGCTCCGCGCCGTGGCGGCGGCGGCCGGCGACGCGCCGATCCACCTGGACGGGGCCCGTCTCTTCAACGCCGAGGCCGCCACCGGAGTGGGCGCGGCGGCGTGGGCGGCCCCGGCCACCACGGTGATGTGCTGCCTGTCCAAGGGTCTGTGTGCCCCGGTGGGCTCGCTCTTGGCCGGCCCCGAGGACGTGATCACCGGGGGGCGCCTGGAGCGCAAGCGCCTGGGCGGCGGCATGCGCCAGGCGGGCGTCTTGGCCGCTCCCGGGCTCTTGGCGCTGGAATCGATGATCGAGCGCCTGCCCGAGGACCACGCCCGGGCGGCCCTCCTGGCCGAGGTAGTGGCGCAGCGCTGGCCCGACTGTGGCCTCGACCCCGCCGCGGTGCGCACCAATATCGTGTGCTTCACCCATGCGGCGCCGGAGAAGCTGCTGGACCATCTGCACGCAGAGGGCGTGCTGGCCGGCACCATCGGGCCGCAGACGGTCCGCCTGGTGACGCACCGCGACGTGGACGACGCCGGTCTCGACCGGGCCCGCACGGCTCTCGCCGGCGCACCGGACTGAAAGGAGGCACAGAGGCAGATGAAGGTAAGGATCGGCATCGGCGGGGGAGGGGACGACCTGGGGCCCGAGAAGATGGCCGCGCTCGGTCGCGCCGTCTCGGAGGGCGGGTTCGACTCGCTGTGGCTGCCCGAGGTCCTGTCCCGACCGGGTCCCGACCCGCTGGTGGGGCTGGCCTGGGTCTCCGGCGCCTGCCCCGGCCTCAAGATCGGCACCACCATGTTGCTCCCGGGCCGGAACCTGGTCTGGCTGGCCAAGGCGGTGGCCACGCTCGACGTTCTCTCGGGAGGGCGTTTCCTCCTCACGTTCGTGCCGGGGCTCGCCATCGGCGGCGAGCGCCAGGCCGTCGGCGTCCCCCCCTCCGAGCGGGGCGGCCTCATGGACGAGGCGCTCCCGGTGTTGCGCCGGCTGTGGGCCGGCGAGGTGGTCAGCCACGAGGGGCCGTCCGGCTCGTTCACCGACATCTCCGTCTCGCCCCGCCCGGTCCAGGACCCCTTCGACGTGTGGCTCGGCGGCAATGCCCCGGCGGCGCTCGAGCGCTGCGGGCGGATCGGCGACGGGTGGATCCCCGCGCTGTGCACCCCCCAGGACGCGGCGGACGGGAAGAAGGTGATCGACGAGGTGGCCGCCACCCACGGGCGCGCCATCAGCCCCGAGCACTTCGGGGTCAGCATCGCCTATGCGCCAGCCGGTACCGATTTCGCGAGCGCTCCGTTCACTCCCCTGGCGCGCCGGGCCCGGGGCCGACCCCTCGACGAGATCATCCCGGTCGGGCTCGACGCCCTGCGCACCTTGATCGAGTCCTTCCTCGACGCCGGGTTCTCCAAGTTCATCGTCCGGCCGCTGACCCCGCCCCCCGATTGGCGCCCCGAGCTCGACGCGCTGGCCGCCGCCACCGGGGGACTGCAGACGTGACGACGACCGCGGCCGATCGCCGCGCGCAGGTACTCGAATTCCTACGACGGCATGATGCCGACACCACGCCCCACATCTTCGGGGACCTGTTGACCCACCTGCTCGGCACCGAGGAGCTGGTGCGCGCCTGGGATGGCTCCGAGCCCCTGGCCCTGGCGGCGCTCGGTCACGCTACCTACGGCACCGACGGGTTCGAGCCGCACCTCCTCGACCTGGACCGCCGGTCGCAGCTGGTCGCCACCATCGGGGCCGAGCCCGAGGAGCTGGTGTACTTCTACGCCTCGTGCGACCGCCACGCGTTCTATCCGCAACTCACCTCGCCGGCCACCCGCCACGGCGACCTGGTGTTCCGGGACCGCTTCACGGGGGCCGCCTTCACCCCCACCCCCGGGCAGGTCACGCGCTTCGTGGACCTGACCTATGCCAACGAGGTCGAGCTGGCAGCTTCGTCTCCCGGCGGCCCGTCCGAGTTGACCTGGCTGGCGGACTTCTGCCGCGACGCCGGGCGCTGGGCCAGCCCGGGTTTCCATGCCGGTGCCCTGGCGCTCCTGGGGACGGGCGGCTGAGGAGCCGATCGGAGCGGGCCGGGCAACCCCTACGCTCCCTGCGATGACAGATCGACGTCTCACGCTCATGGCGGTGCACGCGCACCCCGACGACGAGGCCATCGGCACGGGCGGCATCCTGGCCCGCTACGCCGATGAGGGAGTGCGCACGGTGCTGGTCACCTGCACCAACGGCGAGCTCGGCGACGCGCCCGGCGGCGTGAAGCCCGAGGATCCGGCACACGACGAGGACGTCGTCGTCCCTTTGCGACGCCGCGAGCTCGAGGCCAGCTGCCGGGCCCTCGGGGTATCCGACCTGGAGTTGCTGGGCTACCACGACTCGGGGATGGAGGGCTGGCCGCAGAACGATGCCCCGGGCTCGTTCTGGCACACGCCGGTGGCCGAGGCCGCACACCGACTGGCCGAATTGATGCGCCACTACCAGCCTCAGGTCGTCGTCACCTACGACGAGAACGGCTTCTACGGGCATCCCGACCACATCCAGGCGAACCGGATCACCCGCGCCGCCATTGCCGAATGTGCGATACCCGAGAAGCTGTATTACACGGCGGTGCCGCGCTCGGCGCTACGGGGCATGCGCAAAATGCTGGCCGAGGCCGGCATCGACAGCCCGATTGAGGTAGAGGAGAACCCCGATTTCGGCACGCCGGACGAGCTGATCACCACGGTGGTGGATTGCTCCGCCGTGGCCGGTCGCAAGTACGCCTCCCTGGCTGCCCATGCCAGCCAGAGCGACAACATCTTCTTCCTCCGCATGGGCGAGGAGTTGTTCGCCGGCATCATGGGCAACGAGAGTTTCGTGCGCGTCCAGGATTCCACCAACGCCGCCACTCCTGAGGACGACCTCTTCGCCGGCCTGCGCGAGAGCTGAGCCGGGCCCGCGTCTCCCTCTAGACGCAGACCCGGCCCGCTATGCGCCCGACGATGCGATGCCGGTTGGGGCAGAACCGGATCGCAGAGTGGACGCCGACCCGTTGCAGCACAGGATCCCGGCCATTGCCAGCACCACCGTGATGGCGACCTCTATGCCGAAGGCCTGGGTGGCGAAGGGGGCGGCCCACGATTCCTTGAAGTTGAAGAGGCCCTTGGGCAGCCCGACGGTGAGCAGGAAACCGGCGATGGTCGAAAGGGCGAAGCCGATTCCCCCGATGGCCACCCACACCCGTCGGACGGCGACAATGAGGATCCCCAGCACGAGGCCGCCGATCGCCTGTGCCAGGAACAGGGGCCCGATGACCGAGAGCTGGCGGTAGCCGTCGGTCTCGTCCCACAGATGGAAATGGATGTAGGCCGACCACACCACGAGGAGGGCCCCCGCCACGAACGCCGCCGTGGCCGCTGTGGCGGCCGGCGTGGCGGCGCGCCCGGGCCCGGAGCGGAGGAGGGCGGTCTTCATCGCCTGGTACTACGTCGCGTCAGCCCTGGGGGATTGCGGAGCGCGAAATCCCCGGGTCGCCCGCACACGTATACCTTGACATGGGAGAATTGCTCGTGATCGACAGCGGGTCCAGCGACGAGGCTCTGCTGGCCGGCATGGCGATGGGGGACCAGGCGGCCGCGGTGGCGTTCGTGCGGCGCTACCAGCGCCGGGTCTTCGGACTGGCCTACTCCATGACGAGCGACTCTTCGGTCGCCGAGGAGGTGGCGCAGGAGGCCCTGATCAGGGTCTGGCGCCATGCACCGGTGTTCGATCATCGCCGGGGCTCGGTCACCTCGTGGGTGCTCACCATCACCCGCAACCTGACTATTGACGCCCTGCGCATGCGGCGGGCCACACCGACCGATCCGGACGACTTCGCGGCGTCGGCCATGATCAGCCTGGAGCACAACCCCGAGGACGCGGTGGCACGCGGCGACATCAGCGACGTGGTGCGCACGGCCCTGGGCGACTTGCCGGCCGAGCAGCGCAGGGCGGTCGTGCTGGCGGCGGTCTACGGGCGCACGGCACTGGAGATCAGCGAAGAGGAGGCCATCCCATTGGGGACGGCCAAGACCCGCATCCGCACCGGCCTCATCCGGCTGCGCGCCGCGGTCGAGCGGTTGCGGGATGCGGAGGAGGAACACCGATGAACGACCCGCGCACTCACCAGTGCGATGCCTACGCCGAGAACCTGTCCGAACTGGCCCTCGGGATCCTGACCGGACGAGAGCGCGCCGCCACCTTGGCCCACGTCGACATTTGCGCGCACTGCGCCGAGGAGCTCGAGCAGCTGGCCCGCGCCGCGGACGCAGTGGTGCGCGTGGCGCCCGAGGCCGAGCCGCCCATGGGCTTCGAGGTCCGGCTGTTCGAACGCATGGGGGTGGCCGACACGCCGCCGCGGCGGCGCGGGACGGCCCGCAGGCTCGCGGCCACTCCCCGCTGGGCCCTGGCGGTCGCCGCCGCCGTGGTCGCCCTCGCCATCGGGCTGAGCATCGGCTGGAACACCGGTCCCAACCGGGGGCCGGGCCCAACGGCACTCACGCACGTGCACGCGCCGGAGGTGGCCGCGGCAGACCTGACCGACCACGGCCGCCCGGTGGGCCGTGTCGTCACCTACGGCGGGAGCAACCCGTGGATGGTCGTGATGCTGGCCGACGCCGCCGGTAACGGACTGGTCACCTGCGAGGTGGTCACCGCCAACGGCGTGACGCACACGGTGGGCACCTTCACCGCACGCGACGGTTACGGCTCGTGGGGCGCAGCGCTGCGCGTGGCGCCCCACGACGTCCGCAAGGCCCTGGTGGTGTCGTCCAACGGGCGGGTGATCGGTACCGCCGCGTTGAGCTGACGCCTAGTAGCGATAGGTGTCGGGCTTGTACGGCCCTGCCACCGGCACCCCGATGTAGTCCGCCTGCTCCTGGGTGAGCTCGGTCAGCTTGACGCCCAGGGCGTCGAGGTGGAGCCGGGCCACCTTCTCGTCGAGGTGCTTGGGCAACACGTAGACCTCGTTGACGTACTGGCCGCTCTGGGTGAAGAGCTCCAACTGGGCCATCGTCTGGTTGGTGAACGAGTTGGACATGACGAAGCTCGGGTGGCC
>Ga0182015_10003842_pt1 | contig 16532 bp, 11 predicted proteins | sample 712P3MmetaG_FD_120478 | JGI IMG/M metagenome (GOLD analysis project Ga0182015, IMG submission 120478) | Permafrost microbial communities from Stordalen Mire, Sweden - 712P3M metaG | ecosystem: Environmental > Terrestrial > Soil > Wetlands > Permafrost | place: Sweden: Stordalen | collected... | reverse complement strand
CGCTCCGCTGCTCATTCTCACGTCGCTTCCAGGCTGCGGTCTCCTGCCGCCGTCGCACCACAAGCCCGATCCCGCCGTCGCGCGCGTATTGCCGCCGCCCACGCCGCGCACGGACGGCGCAATTTATCAAGAAGGCCAGCAAATGGAGTTGTTTGCGGACCTCAAGGCGCGTCGTGTGGGCGATGTGCTCACCATCGTGCTCAACGAATCGACCAATGCCGCCAAGAGCGCGACCACCACGACCGCGAAGACGACGTCGGTCGCGAACACCGGGCCCACGCTCTTCGGCAAGAGCATCACCACCAAGGGCGTTCCCATCCTCGATACGTCGCTTACCGGTGCGGAAGCATTCAACGGCGCGGGCACCAGCGCGCAGAGCAACAGCCTGGCCGGCAGCCTGACCGTGACGGTGATCAACGTGCAATCCAACGGCAACCTGGTGGTGCAGGGCGACAAGACTTTGAAGCTCAATCAAGGCGACGAGTTCGTTCACATCGCAGGGGTCGTTCGGCCTGCCGACATTGCGACGAACAACACGGTGACATCGGACAAACTCGCGGATGCTCACATCAGCTACTCGGGTAAGGGAGTGGTGGACAGTTCCAACAAGATGGGTTGGCTGGCCCGATTCTTCAATTCGCCATTTGCGCCGTTCTGACGCTGGATTCGCCCTATGCTCATGAGAATATTCACGTTCGCGATGCTGCTGCTGACGGTGCCGTTCGCCCGGGCCGAGCGCATCAAGGACATGGCGCAGGTTCAAGGTGTGCGCACGAATCAGCTCATCGGCTACGGCTTGGTGGTCGGCCTCAACGGCACCGGCGATCAAACCAGCCAGGCGCCTTTCACCATTCAGTCACTCACGAACATGCTCGCGCAACTCGGCGTGACCGTCCCGTCCAACGTCACGCCGCAGCTCAAGAACGTCGCGGCCGTGTCGGTGCACGCGGTGCTTCCGGCCTTCATCAAGCCGGGACAGACCATCGACATCACGGTCAATTCCATCGCGAATGCCAAGAGCCTGCGCGGCGGGTCCTTGCTCGTGACCGCCTTGCATGGACTCGACGGGCAGATCTACGCCATCGCACAGGGAAACCTGCTCGTGAGCGGCTTCGGCGCCGAGGCCAACGACGGCTCCAAGATCACGGTAAACGTACCGAGCTCGGGCAGGATTCCGAACGGCGCGACGGTTGAGCGGGCGGTTCCCACGCAGCTCGCTCAGGGTGAGGCGATCATCTTGAATCTCAACAATCCGGATTTCACGACGGCGACGCGGCTGCTCGAGAGCGTCAACAAGGGCATGGGCGCGGGCGTCGCAACCATCATCGACGGCGGCTCCGTACGGGTTACCGCTCCTCCGGACCTGACTCAGCGGGTGGCGTTCCTGTCCACGGTCGAGAATCTTCAGGTGGATCCGGCAAGCGCCCCGGCGCGCGTGATCATCAACTCGCGCACCGGGACCGTGGTGATCAGCAGCAATGTCACCGTGAGTCCCGCGGCCGTGTCGCACGGCTCGCTCTCCGTCACCATCAAGGAGGAGCAGAGCGTCAGCCAGCCGGCGCCGTTCGCCACGGTGGGCCAGACGGCAGTGGTCACCAATTCGACGATCAAGGTCGATCAAGGGTCCAATCGAATGTTTCTCTTCAAGCCGGGCGTCGATTTGGAGCAGATCGTCCGCGCGGTCAACGAGGTGGGCGCAGCGCCCGGCGACCTCGTGGCCATTCTCGAAGCGCTGCGCGAGGCCGGCGCTCTGCAGGCCGAACTGGTGGTCATCTAAATCATGAACATACCTTTGAAAGGCGTTTCGGCCATGCCTGTCCCCGCATCCAATGCCGGCGCCAACACGTACAGCAACCTGAACGGGCTCGCCGCGCTCAAGAAGGACCCGAGTTCGCCGCAGGCGATTGCGGCCGTGGCGCAGCAGATCGACGCGCTGTTCCTGCAGATGATGCTCAAGAGCATGCGGGACGCCAGTGCCGAGGTCGGCCAGGCGGACAGCAATGAAATGGGCATGTACCAGGATATGTTCGACAAGCAGATCGCACTCACCTTGAGCCAGCATCAAGGATTGGGGTTGGGCGCGCAGCTGACGCGGCAGCTTTCCGCGGCGGCCGCGGCGGCGTCATCGCCGGCCGCAGCGGCGCCGACCGGGAATGCGGTCAGTCCGGTGCGAATGGGATCCGCCATGATCGTCGATGCCGATGCCGATGCCGATGCCGATGCCGATGCCGATGCCGATCCGGCGGCGGCCGAGGCCGAAAGCGCCGCCGCGGCGGACCCCGGTGAGTTCGTCAGCCAGGTTTTTCCCTCGATTCAACGCGCAGCCCAGGCGCTCGGCGTGAGTCCCTTCGCGATGCTGGCGCAGGCCGCCCTGGAGACGGGCTGGGGCAAGCGCATGCCGCGCGGCACCGACGGGACCTCCAGCCGCAACCTGTTCGGCATCAAGGCGGACGACAAGTGGGCCGGCCCGCGGATCGCCGCCGACACGGTGGAGTTCAGCGGCGGCGTGGCGGTGCCGCGGCGCACGGCGTTTCGCGCCTATGGGTCCATCGAGGAAAGTGTGAACGACTTCGCCCGGTTGTTGAGCAGTTCGCCCCGCTATCGCGACGCCGTGGCCGGAGGCGCGAACATCCAGGCGTATGTCGAGGGCATCGGGAAATCCGGCTATGCCACCGATCCGCAGTATGCGGATAAGTTAAACGACATCCTGAACAGCGCCACATTCCGCGGCGCGCTGGCGAAGCGCAACGTGCTCCTGTAGGCATCGCATGATTCATTTGAGAACCACGGCCCTTCAGACGCCTGCGATGCGGCCGATACCTCCCCGTAGTGGGTAAATCTCAAGGCAGGGCGTAGTCCCGGAGAAGCATCTTGTCCGATCTTTTTTCCATCTCGATATCAGCACTGCAGGCGTTGCAAACGGCGATTTCGGTCACCAGCAACAATATCGCCAACGCGAATACGCCCGGTTACGCCGACGAGTCCGTGGAATTCACCAACGCGGTGCCCCAGTCGGCCGGATCGACCCCCATCGGCGCCGGCGTCGACGTAGCCGGCGTGAACCGCGCCGTCAACGAGGTGGCGAACAGCCAGTTGAACGCCTCGCAGAGCGCGTTGGGGCAGCTCAACTCCCTGCAGTCATACACCAACCAGATCGACAACGTCGTCGGCACGACGGCCGGCGGCTTGACCACCGCCCTGCAAAATTATTACAGCGCCTGGTCGACGCTTTCGACCGATCCCACGTCCACGGCGTCGCGCCAGGCCCTGCTGAGTGCGGCGCAGGCCGTCGCCACCAGCTTTCAGAGCACGAACAGCCAGTTGCAGAGCTTGAATACCTCGATCAACGGCAACATCACGGCGGATGTGACCCAGATCAATTCGCTGAGCTCATCGATCGCAAGCCTCAATGCGCAGATCGTCACCAGCTCGGCCGGGGCGGGCGGACAGGCGCCGAACGATCTGCTCGATCAGCGCGATGCCGACCTCTCCACGCTGTCGAACCTCGTGGGCATCACCACCACCACCAACAGCAACGGTGAGATCAACGTCTACGTCGGCAACGGCCAGCCGTTGGTGCTGCAGTCATCGAACACGCCGTTGACCACGGTGGGGAATCAATTCAACTCCTCGCAGCTGGAAGTGTCGACCGCGACCAACGGCACGAACAACATCAGCTCGCAAATCACCTCCGGCGACCTGGGTGGATTGCTCGCGGCTCGCACCCAGGCGGTCGATCCGACGCTCAATCAAGTGGGCCAAATCGCAACGGCCCTGGCTCAATCGGCAAATTCCCAGCAAAATTCCGGCATGGATCTCAATGGCAACCTGGGAGCGAATCTGTTCTCGGTGGGCGCACCGCAGGCCGTCGCCTCCAGCGCCAATACCGGCACGGCAAGTGCCAGCGTCAGCATTTCCAACGTGGGCGCGCTTACCGCCAATGACTACCTCCTGTCCTACAATAACGGCGCGTACAGCCTGACCAACGCCAGCACCGGCAGCGCGGTCGCCTTCACGGGCACGGGCGCGGCGGGCAATCCGATCACGGCCAATGGCCTGTCGATCACGCTGTCCGGCACGCCGGCGTCGGGGGATCAGTTCCTGGTGCAACCGACCGCCGCGGCGGCCGGCACGTTCGGCGTCGCGCTCACGAATTCATCGCAATTGGCCGCGGCCGGCGCCGTCCAGACCTCGGCGGCCGGCACCAACACGGGAGGCGCAAGCATCGGCAGCGGCACTGTCGTGGATGCGGCCAATCCCAATCTGTTGAATACCGCCACCATTCAATTCACCAGTGCGACGACCTATTCGATCAACGGCGCCGGCAGCTATGCGTACACTTCCGGCGGCGATATCTCGGACAATGGCTGGCAGGTGCAGATCAACGGGACGCCTGCGACCGGCGACACCTTCACCGTGCAAAGCAATGCAGGCAACACGGGCGACAACACCAATGCGTTGGCCGCCGCCAACCAACAAACCCAGGGTGTGTTGTCGAACGGCACCGTCAGCGTCAACGGCGCCAGCAGCGCGCTGGTGACCGCGGTGGGGAGCCAGGCGCAGCAGGTCAACACGGCCCAGACGGCGCAATCGGCGGTCAATACGCAGGCCCTGGCCAATGTCCAGTCCATCTCGGGCGTGAATCTGGACGAGGAGGCCGCGAACCTGGTGCAGTTTCAGCAGGCCTATCAAGCCTCCGCCCAGGCTTTCTCCATCGGCAATGCGACGTTTACGACTTTCATGGATTCGATCGACGGCACGTACTCCTAAGGACACCAGCTCATGCGCATCACTCAAAGTATGGAGCAAACGCAGTTCCTGTCGCAGTTGGATGCGCTCGAATCGAATATCTCCATCACGCAAAACCAAATCTCCAGCGGATTGGCGTTCACGTCCCCCGCGCAGGATCCGGCGGCGGCGGGTCAGGTCGATGACTACAATCAGGTCCTCGCGCAAAGCCAGCAGTACACGGCCAATGCGAATGCCGCGCAGACCGGCCTGAACACCGAGGACACCGCGCTCTCGCAGGTGACCTCGCAACTGCAGAGTTTGCGCGACTTGGCCCTGGAGGCGGGCTCGGGCACGGAGTCGACCCAGAATTTGGGCGCGATCGCCACCCAGGCGCAACAGATCCAGCAGAGCCTTCTCTCGCTCGCCAACACCCAGGACGGCAACGGCAACTACATCTTCGCGGGATTTGCGACCCAAACCCAGCCGTTCAGCCTCACCGCGACGGGCGCGGCCTATGCCGGCGATCAGGGCCAGCTGCAGGTGCAAATCGCGGCCGGACAAACCGTGGCCTCCGCCGACAACGGCGACACGGTTTTCAACCAGATCAAGACCGGCAACGGCACGTTCACGGTCGCGGCCAACGCCGCCAATACGGGCTCCGGAGTCATCGGCGCCTCCACCGTGACCGATCCGGCCAGCTACACCGCCGGCGACTATTCCATCGATTTCACCGCGGCCGATAGCTATCAGGTCTTAAATTCGCAGAATGTGGCCGTCACGTCCGGAACGTACACCCCGGGCCAGGCGATTTCGTTCAACGGCGTGCAGGTGACGTTGGCCGGACAGCCCGCGTCGGGAGATTCCTTTGCGGTCGCCCCGAGCACCGATCAGGGCCTGTTCACGACCGTGCAAAACCTCGTGACCGCGATTCAGGCCGGCGTCAGCGGCCCGGCTTCGCAAACGCAGCTGACCAACGCCATCGCCGGCTCGGTCAACAGCCTCGATCAGGCGCTCAACCAGGTGTCGACCGTGCAGGCGAGCGTGGGCGGCCGCCTGGACGCGATCACGACCCAATTGTCAGTCGGGAGCAGTCAACAGACCCAGTTGCAGGAATCGATCTCGAACCTGCAGAGCCTGAATTACGCCAGCGCCGTCACCAGCCTGGAGTCGCAAAATACGACCCTGAGCGCCGCCATGCAGGCCTTCAGCCTCACCCAGGGCCTGTCGCTGTTCAAGTACATCAGTTAGGCGCTGCGCGCCACCTTTCAACCGGGTCGAGGCGACCCGGGCCGATGGGCGCGCTGCGCGCGAAAGCAGGGCTTCTAGTGATGATGCCCGCCGGCCCCGTGCACGTGGCCGTGCTCCAGTTCCTCGGTCGTCGCCTCGCGTACGCTCACGACTTCCACGTCGAAGTGCAGCGTCTGGTCCGCCAGGGGGTGGTTGCCGTCGAGTGTGACCATGTCGCCGATCACCGCCGTGACGGTGAACAGGCGCATGCCGTCATCCGTGCGTGCCTGAAACTGCATGCCCTTCTTGATGTCACCGGCACCTTGTAGAGCGCGCTTGGGCACGCGCTGAATCAACTTTTCATCGCGCGTCCCGTAGCCCTCTCCGGGGGGCACCACGACCGCCAGGGTATTGCCGTCCTGCCTTCCCTCGAGCGCCTTTTCGAGCCCGGACACGAGATTGCCGTGGCCTTGAATGTAGGCCAGCGGCTCGCCGCCGGCGGAGCTATCGAGCACGGCGCCGCCGTCGTCTTTGAGCGTGTAGTGAATGGTGACCACACGGTCTGCAGTAATTTCCACGTTAGAGTCTCCGGTTACTCATAATCTGTCACGCCTTCGCGTCCAACTTCGCTTCGAGATCATAGGCGCCGGCACGGGTGATGCGCACCTGTGCCCAGTCGCCGACCGCCAACCCATTCGCTCCCCGGATTTTCACCACCCCGTCGATTTCCGGCGCGTCGCCGCTCGATCGCGCGACGGCGACTCCATCTTCGATGCGATCGACCAGCACCTGCATCTTCCGGCCGACCTTTTGCGCCAGGCGCTTTGCGCTGATTCGGGCCGCGAGCTCCATGAAGCGTGCATGGCGCTCCTGCTTGATCTGCGGCGGGACCCCGGGCTGGCGCAGGTCATTCGCCGCGGCGCCCGCGATGGGGGAATACTCGAAGCAGCCGACGCGATCCAATTGCGCGGCCTCCAGCCATTCGAGCAATTCCTCGAAATCTTCCGCGCTTTCTCCCGGAAATCCGACGATGAAGGTGCTGCGGATCGTGATGCCGGGGACTTGGGCGCGCCATGCGCCGATGCGCTGCAACGTGTTCGCCGCGGCGGCAGGACGCTTCATGAGCTTGAGGATTCGTTTCGACGCATGCTGGAACGGGATGTCCAGGTAGGGCAAAACCCGGCCTTCCGTCATGAGCTCGACGACCTTGTCGACATGCGGGTACGGATAGACGTAATGCAGGCGGATCCAGACACCGAGCTCGCCCAGCGCTGCGGTGAGGTCGTAGAAGTGGGCGCGGCGCTCCTTGTCGCGCCAGGTTTGCGGCGCGTACCGGAGGTCGACGCCATAGGCGCTGGTGTCCTGCGACACGACCAGGATTTCCTTGACTCCGGCGCGCGCCAGTTGTTCCGCCTCGCGCAGCACTTCGCCCACCGGACGGCTGACCAGGTCGCCGCGAAGGGACGGAATGATGCAAAAGGTGCAGCGATGATTGCAGCCTTCGGAAATCTTCAGGTAGGCATAATGACGAGGCGTCAATTTGACGCCCTGGGCCGGAATGAGATCGAGGAAGGGCGCATGTTTTGGGGGCAGATGTTCGTGCACCGAGGCCATGACTTCCTCGTAGCGCTGGGGCCCGGTGATCTTCAACACCTGTGGGTGCCGATCGAGGATTTTCTGTGGCTGCGCACCCAGGCAGCCGGTGACGATGACCTTGCCGTTCTCGGCCAACGCCTCGCCAATGGCATCCAATGACTCATCCACCGCCGCGTCGATGAATCCGCAGGTATTCACGATCACGAGATCCGCCTTGCCGTAGGCGGCGGCCACCTCGTAGCCTTCCGCGCGCAAACGCGTGAGGATGCGCTCGGAGTCGACCAGGGCCTTCGGGCAGCCCAAACTGACGAAGCCCACTTTGGGGCTCTTGCGAACTGCGCTCTTCAATGGAATGCAACCTCGGCGGGGAGGCGCTCATTTTACCCCAAAAGCGCCTCTGGTTACCCCAAAATCGCCGCTAGTCGCCCGTCTGAGTGCTCCCCGCGGCCGCGAGCGCAGCGCCGCGGAGATTTTGAGAAGACGGTTTCCTCGCGAGGGTGGCTGCCGGGTTCATCCCAGCGCCTCGCGATTCTCGGAATGCCGTTCGATACTGCGCTCGAAATGCCGTTCAATCCCCGCCGCGAGGCGGCGAACCGTCTGAGTTCGGCCGCGCGCCACGGCCTTGTAGGCGCCGATGTATCGACGACGCATGGATTCGAATTCGTCGGCATCGTACGCCACCTTCAACACACCGTTTTCCATGTGCGATTGAGCGTAGGGCACCGGCCCGAAATCCGTGTCGAATATGGCCGAGGTAAACGGCGCCAGGCGCAGCACAACCGGAATCGCGCCGCAAAACAGGGCGTCCGTATTGATTTGCGAGATCAAGTCCCAGGTCAGGAAGTAACGCGTATTGCGCAACATGATCGCGAGGCTCTCCTTGTCGGCAGGCCAGTTCCGGTCAATATGGACCGAGCCTGGAATTTTGAAACAATCACCGAGCTGCAAGCCCTTGCCTATATATGTGCAATCCATGGTGCGATCCTGCGCCGGCCTCGTGTCCACATCGTTGAACAGCGGCTCGTCATGCACGAGGGTGGCCAGAAAATTCGGGTTCCTCCAGTAATCCCGCAAGAAACTGACGATGAAGTCCTGCTTTTCCTCGAGCATCGGATAGCCGTTCGCCGCGGGGTAATTCAGCACGTAGCGCACGACCCGGGTCGCTTTCAGGGGGTTGGCCTGTATCACCTCGGGGTAGACCACATAGGCGTCGTCGATCAAGGCGCGGAACTGTTCGATATCGTTGCTTGCGGGCAGTCGCACGATGTGCCGGTGCTGGGCGCAATAGGCGGAATCTCCCGCCGGCGTGTAAAAGCTGGGGCCGGCCACTCCCGCCCGGAACTGATACAGAATCAGATGCGCGGTATGGCCGCAGAGATTCAGCTCCTCGCAGAGACTGTGCATGACGCGGACTCCGGCTGATCGATGGTCGTACGCCGGGGCAAGCACGATATAGGGTCTTCCCCGGGATGAACGCGGATGCCCATGGGCGATCAAGTTCGGCGACGGTGCCTGCGGATCGATGGCCTCCAGCCGCCTCTTGAAATCCTCGACCGCCTTGCCTGCAAGCCCATGTTGCAGGCCGAGCGTGAAAATGTTCCGCGCAGTGGCGGCTCGGCCCGCGAGAATCAGCGCCTCCATGTATCCGAGCCAGTAGTCCGAAGCCTTGAGATCTGCGGAAAGCGCCGCTTTGAGATACGGCAGTCCTTCGAACGGCTTGTGCGCCTGAACGTGCAGCATGCCCAGGCAGTAGTTGGCCGCGGCGTGTTTTGGCGCCGCGTCCAATATTGCACGGTAGAGCTGCCCGGCAAGATCGGGCTGGCCGGCAAGCTGCAGTTCCATCGCATTGGCGCACGCGGCATCGAGCTTCAATGCATCCTGGAGCAGCGACGAGTCCGTGCGGGTCATCGCGGCATCTCCACGGTCGCGCCGGTCGCGAAGGATTCCGGCGGCAGCCCCGCGCACCAGCGCCGCCACATGTGCCGCAGCGCCGCTTCGAAGTGAGCCGCGATGAGCGCAGGTTGTCCACCGGGCGATCGGCTCATCCGCGCGCGGATACCCATGCGCAACTGCGCGAGCTCGGGCAAACGCTCTGCCCAATGGCGGCCCTTCTCGACGAAGCCGTCCGCATCGGCGCCGATGAACTCCGCGAGTCCCAGCTGGCCAAGAATTCCTGCGCAGCCCCTGGCAGCCGGAGTCGCGCCGGCGACCGTCAACGTGGGTACTCCCATCGTCAGCGAGTACATGGTCGTCGTCGCGCCCGCATAGGGCTGCGTGTCCAGTCCGATGTCCACTCGATGATGAAGCGCGAGGTAAATGTCCATGGGGGAGCGGCCATGAAACGCGAGGCGCTGTGGGTCGACTCCACGATTCGCGAATTCCCCGCTCAGTGTTTGCTCCCGGCCGTCCAACGGAATGCCCGCGATCAGCAGCGTCGATTGGGGCACCGCGAGCAACAGCCGGGCCCATAAGTCCATGGTGCCGGAATTGATCTTTCCCAACCGATGGAAGCTGCCGAAGGTCAGGCGCCCGCTCTCGAGCGCCGGCAACGGGTTCACAGGCGGTGTCAGGTGGTACGGTTCGAAAGCCCAGCGATCCGGCAGGTACGCGAGCTTTTCGGTGAATACATCGTCGAAGCGCCCGGGAGGGAGCCAGTGCTTGTCGGCCAGGTAGTAGTCCACGGCGGTGAGGCCGGTGGTGCCGGGGTAACCAAGCCAGCTCAACTGAACCGGGGCGGGCTTGCGCGCGAAAACCGGCAGCCGGGTCTGGCCCGTGTGCCCGGACAGGTCGATCAACACGTCGATCCCGTCTTGCATGATCTGCGCCGCGAGGTGCGCATCGGAAACAGTTTCGATCTGGTTCCAGCGGTTGAAATTCTTTTGCAGACGACGGCTGACATCGTCCTGCACGGTGTTGTTGTAGTACGCGTGCAGCTCGAGCGTCGGCCGGCCGTATAGATTCCTCACGATGGGCTCGAGAAACTTGGCGACCGAATGCTCGTACAAATCGCCGGACACGAAACCGACTCTGAGGCATCGATCCGGGTTGGGGTCATTCCGATGGCGCGGCCATGAGCACCGCAACCGGTCCTCGAAATACTCGCCGTAACGCCGGTGCTCGGCGAACAACTCACCGGCATTCACCGTGGGATTGTGACCCATGAGAAACAGCATGTGCGAATAGCTCAATTCGTCGTCGCCCGCGACGTTGTTCGATTCCAGGCCGATGGCGCGGCCGCGCCGCAAGCTCGCTTCCGCCTCGGCGTACCGGCCCTGAAACTCATAGGTCATGCCAAGGCGGAAATGGGCCGCGGCCAGCCGCGGGTTCAGTGCCAGCGCTGCGTGCAACTGGGTCTCGGCTTCCTCGAATCGCTTCGCCTTGGCCAGCGTCATTCCGAGGTTGACCCGCGTCTCGGCATCTTGAGGCATCAGCCGGATGGCGGTTCGCATGACCGTGATGGCCTCGTCGAAGCCGTCGGTCGTGGGCATGAGCGCACCAAGAATCTTCCACCCGGGACCGCGATCCGGGTGCCGTGCGGTCAGGTCGCGGGCGAGCACCAGCGCGTCGGCAAATTGACGCCGTTCCACCATCGACATCAGCCGGGATTCCATCTGACCGATGGCGCCGTTTGCGCCCCGCCTGCGCTGCGGCTTGCGCCGCCCGGATGACGGCCCCGCCGCCGGTGAGGGCGCCAAATCCGCGCAGCTTGGCCGGGGTGCCGGATCGGCCATGGCTCTCGTGCCTCCCAGCTTGGATACCAGCCGCTGCGCGAAGTCCTCGACGGCCGTGCCCGCGAGGCCGGAGCGGCGGCCGAGCGCCAGGATATTCCGCGCGGTGTCCAGCCGACCGACGAGGCTGAGCGCCTCCAGATATCCGAGCCAATAGTCGGACATCTCAGGTGCGGCTCGCAGGGCGGATAGAAGAAACGGGAGTCCCTCGGCAGGCCGATTCAGCTGCACCTGAAGCATGCCGAGACAGTAGTTCGTGGCAGCGTGTTCCGGCGCGGCCTGCAGAATCTCATGGTAGAGGCGGCCGGCGAGATCGAGCTGACCCGCCAGCTGAAGCTGCATCGCGTCGGCGCACGCGGCGTCCAGTTGCGATGCATCCGAGGGCCGCAAACTGCCGGAGCTCATCATGTGCCCGCCAATTCCGCGCCGTCGGTCGAGAAGGACTCCGCCGACAGTCCCTCGCACCAGCGCCGCCACATGTGGCGCAGCGCCCGCTCGAAGTGAGCCGCGATGACGTCCGGCCGTCCGCAGGGCGAGCGCTGCAGGTCGGAGCGCAAACCGGCGCGCAGCAACGCCAGCGCGGGCAACTGTTCCGACCAATGCCTGCCGGCCGCGACGAAGTCGGCGGCAGACGCGGCAATGAAGCCGCATAACCCCACCTTGCCGAGGATTCCCGCGCCCGCGCGGGCAGCCGGCGTGGATCCGGCCAGGGTCAAGGTGGGCACGCCCATCCATAATGCGTGCAGGGTCGTGGTGCCGCCGTTGAACGGCACGGTGTCCAGGCACAGGTCCACTTGCCCGTAAAGGGAGAGATATTCGTCCATGCCGCAGGGCGGGTGAAACATCAACCGCCGCCGTTCGATTCCACGCTCCGCGAAACCATCGAGCAATTTCTTGCGCTGAAACGGCAACCGAATTGCGCCCAGCAGGAGTTGCGTATCGGGCAATTCGCGCAACAGCATCGACCAAAGGTCGAGGGTCGCGTCGTTGATCTTGTCGATGCGGTTGAAACTGCCGAACGTCAAGCGGCCCGATGCCATCGCCGGAAGCGGGCCAGGCGTCGGGGCGGCGGCATGCGGTTGGAATGCCCACCGATCCGGCAGATACACCAGCTTCTCGGTGAACAGCGCGTCGAAATGCCCTTGGGGGAGCCATTGCCGGTCGGCCAGGTAGTAGTCCACGGCCCTGAGGCCGGTGGTGCCCGGGTAGCCGACGCAGCTCACCTGGACCGGCGCCGGCTTGCGGGCGAACACCGGGAGCCGGTTCAGAGCCGTGTGGCCCGACAGATCGATGAGAATATCAATGCCGTCCGCCATGATGCCATCCGCGAGCCGTACGTCCGGCACACCCGAGATGCCGTGCCAATACGGCACGTGCGAGCGAAGACGGTGCGTCACACGATCCTCGGCGGTGTCATTGGAATAGGCGTGAAGTTCCAGGCGCGGACTGCTGCAGAGGCGTGCGAACAGCGGTTCGATGAAAAACGACACGGCATGTTCGCGGAAATCACCGGAAACGAATCCCACCTTGAGGACCCGGTCCGGATCGCGGCCGGTTGAGCGGCGCGGCCACGATGCATCGTTCTCGAAGCATTCGCCGAACCTGCGGTGCTCTGCCGACAGCGCGCCGGGACCCAGCGTGGGATCGTGGCTCAGGATGAAGAGCAGATTCGAGAAGTTCTGTGCATCGTCGCCTTCCGTGTAGTTGCTGCGCAAGGAGATGCCCTTGCGCAGCCCGGCCGCGGCCTCCGCCAACCGCCCTTGGAGTGAGTAGGTCATGCCGAGCCGGTAGTGTGCGGTCGCAAACGTCGGGTCGATTTCAATGGCCTTGCGCAGGCACGCTTCGGCCTCGTCGAAGCGATCCGACTTGGCGAACGACAGTCCCAGATTGCAGTGTGCCTCTGCGTCGCGCGGCAGCAGCCCCACCGAAGCTTGCATGGCGTCCAGGGCCTCGGCGCAGCGCCCCTCTGCCCACAGCAGCGCTCCCAGGACTTTCCAGGGCACTCCGCGCTCGGGAAAGTCCCCGACCATGGCGCTCGCCAGATCCAGCGCGGATTCCGGATCGCCGTTCGCCAGCGCGGCAAGCAGCGCACGTTGCGCGTTGTCCGCGCACGCGGCCTCGAGCCTGTTCGCGAATTCGTCGACTGCCGCGCCGAGTCCGTGTTGCCGCGCGAGATCCAGCGCGCTTGCGGCCTCTTCCATCCGGCCGCTCAACAGCAGTGCTTCCAGGTAGCCCAGCCAGTAGTCGGGGATCCCCGGATTCTCCTGGAGTGCGGTCATGAGAAAGGACAGCCCCTGCGACGGCCGCCGCCGCTGCACGTTCAGCATGCCGACGCAGTAGTTGGCGGCGGCGTGCTTGGGCTGCGATCGCAGGATCGCCCGATACAGGCACTCGGCCTGGTCGAGACTGCCGGCGAGCTGCAACTGCATGCCGTTGCCGCAGGCCTCATCCAGCGCCGAGCCGCGCTGGTCGCTCTCTTGAAGTGTCCGGTCCATTCCGAGGATCAGCACGAAGCATGCCAGTTGCCGCTCAGCAACCCTGCGAAACGGCCGATACCTGCAGGGCAGGGTGAGAACGCCCCGAACGCCGTCACTTGAAACTGTGACGCAATCCAGGGAAGTCGGGGTTTGGTTCGGCAGGTTTCGCTAAAGAACCCGGCCGATGTTCCGATAAACCTTCTGCGTGTGTCACCGGTCCGCCCGCTACGGCGGGTGAAGAGGACACGACGGCATGAGGGCCTAATGACGGGCCGGTGAACTTAAACTTTATTAGGAGCTCTTAACATGGCTTTAACTTTAAATACAAACATCGACTCGCTCGTTGCGCAGAATAATCTGACGGGTTCGCAGGCGTTGTTGTCGCAGTCACTGACGCGCTTGTCGTCGGGCCTTCGCATCAACAGCGCCGCGGACGACGCCGCGGGTCTTGCAATCAGTCAGCAGTTCACCACCCAGGTGAACGGCACCAATCAGGCGATCAGCAACGCGAACGACGCGGTCTCCGAGGCGCAAACCGCCGGCGGCGCGCTGACCACCATCGTCAACAACCTGCAGAGCATTCGTACTCTCGCGGTCGAGGCGGCCAACGGTTCGAACAGCGCGTCGGATCGTCAGGCGCTGAACGCCCAGGTCCAGCAGCAGATCGCGGAAATCACGCAGATCGCATCGCAGACGTCCTTCAACGGCGCCAGCGTGCTGAACGGCAGCAGCGGCACGACCACCTACCAAGTCGGCGCCAACGTCGGCGACACCATCTCGATCGACCTGGCGCAGGGCGTGCAAGCCAACCAGATCGGCCAGGTGGCCTCACAGGCCGGCACGGTGACGAGCGCGGCATTGACGGGCGGTCTGACCATCGCGGTTGGAACATCGGCGGCCGTATCGGTTGGCGCCAGCGCCAACTATGCGACTTCGAATGCCTGGCAGAATTCCGCTTCGGCATATGCCAAGGCAGCGACGGTCAACGCGGCGGACGTCTCCGGATTGACCGCCACGGCGTCGACCACCGCGACTGAAGGCAGCGCGTTTTCCACCATCACCACCGGCACTGCGGCCGGCACGTATGACCTGTCGATCAACGGCGTGAACATCTATTCGGGTGCGAACGACGTTGCCGCGGGTTCCACGCTGACGGCCTCTGACGTCGTCAACCAGATCAACCTCTACTCTTCGCAGGACGGCAATGTGACGGCGTCGGTGTCGAGCGGCGGCGAGATCTCGCTCACCGCCGCGGACGGCAGCAACATCGCCGTAACCCAGGCCGGCACCGGCCTGACGGGAACCGGACTCGCCGCGAACATCGCGAGCTCGGGCGGTACCACGAACTACGGTTCGGTCACGCTGTCTGCCGACAGCAACATCCAGCTCGGCGGAACCGCCGCCGACATCACCGCCGTCGGCCAGAACCCGGGCCAGATCACACTGAGCGCCAGTACATTGGCGAATCAGAACGTGTTGACGGTCAGCGGTGCCAACAGCACCATCGCGGCAGTTGATTCGGCACTGGCGACGGTCAGCGCCTTCCAAAGTCAGTTGGGCGCCATCCAGAACCGCTTCACGGCGGCGGTGAGCAACTTGACATCCACGGCCCAGAACCTGACGCAGTCTCGCAGCACCATTCAGGATGCGAACTTCGCCCAGGAAACGGCCAACATGACCCAGGCTCAGGTGTTGGAACAGGCCGGTATTTCGGTGTTGGCACAGGCCAATCAGGAACCGCAATTGATTCTCAAGCTTTTGCAGTAACAGCCGAAACACTTCAGTAGAAGTGATTGAAACTCAAGGTTCGGGCGACGGCGCCCGAACCTTGTCTTACGACCGGAGACGGCAGGAACAGGAATTTCGAGCAGATTCAACGCTCAACGGCAGGTGATCACATGGCTAGCGACGGAACCACGGGAAGTATCCCGGTTGCAAGTCCAGTGCAGGGAAGTCAGGCATCGATAGTAAGCAGTGTTCAAACAGCCGGCGGCAGCGTTTTGCCGCCGAGCGGCAGGATTGCGGCATCCGGGGCCAATCCCGTCGCCGCAGAGGCCGGCGACGCCAACACCCTCCCCACGCCTGCCGCCGCCAAGCCGGCCGGGGCCTCGGACCCGCAGACCCTGGTGACCCTGCTGAACAGGTATCTCAACGATTCGGGGCGTCCGGACCAGTTTCGCGTGGATCCCGCCTCGAGCGGCAAGCTCATCCAGCAGGTCAACCCGCAAAATGGCGCAGTCATCGGCGAGTTCTCGGCCAGCGAGTTCCCGGCCCTGGCGCGCAGCGTGGGGGCCTCGGGGCTGTTGGTCGACAGCCTCGCATGAAGGCCGGCTTTGCGCCTGGTACGGCTCTTGCTTAAGTCTGGGTTCGATGAGCCGATAAACTTGGTAACTGAAACGGGACACGCTTTCATATGAGTTCCAGCATATCCGGCGCCTCATCGGCGACGACATCGACCGCTTCGGCGGCTTCGGCCGCCAATACGCTCATCACATCGCAGGGCATCGGCTCCGGGCTCAATATCGGCGCCATCGTGTCTTCGCTCACCAGTGCTTTCGGCGCGGGACAGCAGAATCAGCTGACCACCCAAGGAGATGCACTGGATGCCCAGGTCTCGGCATTCGGCACGTTCACCAGCTCGCTCGACTCGCTTCAGGCCACGTTGGGGACTTTGGAAAGTCCGAGCCAACTGGCCGGATTCGACGCCAACATCGCCGACACCAGCATTGCCTCGGCCACCGCGGCCACGGGCGCCGTGGCCGGCAGCTACTCG
>Ga0182015_10003841_pt1 | contig 16534 bp, 16 predicted proteins | sample 712P3MmetaG_FD_120478 | JGI IMG/M metagenome (GOLD analysis project Ga0182015, IMG submission 120478) | Permafrost microbial communities from Stordalen Mire, Sweden - 712P3M metaG | ecosystem: Environmental > Terrestrial > Soil > Wetlands > Permafrost | place: Sweden: Stordalen | collected... | reverse complement strand
CCGCCTCCCGTAAAATGCGAATCTTGTCTTCCGTCGTATATCGTTTGCCTTTCATCGTCTGGTCCTTTCTTAAGTCCCAGACTAACTCATCAGGTGGCCCGAAAAAGTGAAGTCACGTCACGACACAGCAACTATTGAATGCGGCAAGTTCTAATGATGTTGAAACCGTCAAGTCTTTGTTGAACAAAGGGGTTGATGTAAATGCGAAAGATAATTTAGGCACTACAGTCCTGATGTCGGCGGTCATGTCATGCCAAATGGATATGGTTAAACTTTTGTTGGATAAGGGTGCTGATGTAAATGCGAAAGCTAACGACGGCACAACAGCCCTGATGGAGACATCGTTCCAGATTGATCCGGCCACTGGACTACCCGGATCACCTACGATTGAGCAACAAACAGACGAAATGAAAATCTGTAAACTTTTGTTGGATAAGGGCGCTGACATCAATGCGAAAGATAATCAATACGGCGATACGGCATTGGCTCATATGGCAGCGTTGGGCGATACAAATCGCGTTATGCTTTTGCAGGACAAGGGGGCGGACATTAACGCGAAAGATAACAACGGTGATACGGCGTTGAGTTATGCGGCGGAGCAAGGCGAAACAGAAATGGTTAAATTTTTATTGGCTAGGAAGGCTGATATTAACGCTGTAAACGCGGCAGGAGAGACCGCATTAGGTATAGCAAAACGAATGGGAAATGTGCCTATTATGCAACTGCTCAGGCAAGCTGGTGCAACTGCGCTTTCTGCCGCTGATAGTTCTTTCAACGTCGCGGTTGCATCTGGAACGAACACAGACAGTTCCGGTTATGTGACCAATGAAGCGTTGCTGACACTTTTCACGCTGACCAATTCCGCTGGAGATGTAATCACCAATGCCGTGCTGGTAAAATTAACGGCGAACAAATTCATTTACAAAACTCCGGGTGGTGGCGGAATGATGCCATTGGCTTCGCTTCCAGAAGATTTGCAGGAGAAATTCGGCTACGACCCGCAGGCTGCGCAAGCTGCCGACGATGCCGACCAACAGAAAAAAGTGCGTCAGCAGCAGCTTTACCAGCAGCAACTAAAAGCCGCTGCCCAGCATGCAAACGTGCAGGCGCAGACGCAATCGGCGGTTTCAGATATTTCTCTTTCCATAAAGGCGTATGCAGAGAAAAAATGGCCCAATGATTACGATATGCAGGAATATACCATTAAAGAACAAACCGATGCTTACAATTGGCTGGCAGCTAATGGCTCTTATGCGGGTGTTCCGCAGGATATTTTTAACCAGATAAAATCCGACGCCATTGATAAATGGTCTGACGATTACGAAATGCAAGAATATGAAATCAAGCAGCAGGCCGATGCTTACGTTCGGCTTCACTAATAATTTTTCGTAGACAAAAATTTACTCCGCCCCGGCCAACTCCATGTCGCGCGTGTAATACAAAATCCGGCCGCAGCTTGAGCAGGTCACAATCTCCTTCTGCGCCTGGCACGTCACGATCAACTGCTGCTGCAATTTCATGTGGCAGCCGCCGCACACGCCGTGCTCAATGCCCACCACCGCATTGTCGCCCTTGCTCTTGAGCAGCCGGTCGTAACGGTTGCGCACGGATTCATCCGCGGCGAACGCCAGTTCCGCGCGGCCCTGTTGCAACTCGGCGAGTTCCTTCTTGAAATTTTCCTCGCGCTGGCCGAGTTCCGCGATCTGGCTTTCGGCCAGTTTTTTGGCCTCGTTCGCTTCCAACGTCGCGCGGATGACTTCCTTCTGCGCGGCCTCGGCTTGTTCCATCAAAACAATTTCCTGATCCTCGATCTTGAAAATCGCCTCCTTCGCCATCTCGATTTCATGGGCGAGCGCCTTGTATTCCTCGTTCTTGCGCGTCTGCAACTGCTGGTTGGCGTATTTCTCTATCTGGGATTTTTTGGCCTCGACTTCAAGGTCGCGCTGTTTGCGTTCGGACTCGATGTGCTTGACGCGATTCTTGGCGGCGTCCAGTTGCGTCTGGGTGGTGGAAGCAAGAGCGCGCAAGTTTTCGCGTTCCGGCGCGATCTGGGCGAGTTCCTGTTGCACGCGATGAATTTTGCGGTCGCGATCCTGTAAAACCAAAAGTTTCTCGATGATCTCCAGCATTGATGGATGAAAGCTAACTAGCGAACACGTTCAAGTCAATTCGCAGACAAAAATGTTTTGGTTTCAGAGACGCAGAGGCGCGGAGTAAATTATAAAAGAATTTTTCATTCTCCGCGGCTCTGTGCCCCGGTGGCAAATTCATTTTGCAGTTTCAAGATTCGCCGCTAATCTTGCCCCATGCGTTTCATCGGCAATGTCATCGAAAAATTGCAGCGGCATCCCAAACGGGTTGTGTTTCCCGAAGGCGAAGAACCGCGTATTTTGCAGGCGGCGCGGCAGTTCCACGCGTTGCGGCTCGGCGCGCCCATCGTCCTCGGCGACGCGGCAAAAATAAAAGAGGTCGCGGAAGGCTTGAAGATTCCGCTCGAAGGCATCCGCATCATCAATCCCGCCACGAGCGAAGATTTGGAAAATTTTGCCAGGCGTTTTCATTCGTTGCGCCGTGAGAAAGGCCTGCGCGCCACGGAAGCGCGCGAGGCGATGTTGCAGCCGAATTATTTCGGCACGATGATGCTGGCGATGCACCAGGCGGACGGTTTAATTTCCGGCGCGTCGCACATCACCAGCAGTTTGTTGCGCCCACTTTTCCAAATCATCAAGGCTGCGCCGGACATCAAAACCGCGTCGAGCTGCATGGTGATGGAAGTCGAGGACACACGCATCGGCGAAGCGGGTGTGTTGTTCATGGCGGATTGCGGCGTCATTCCCGATCCAACGGTGGATCAACTCGCCGACATCGCCGTTTCGACGGCGCGGCTCGCACGGCACATGCTCGGCGTGAAGCCGCGCGTCGCATTGCTCTCGTTTTCGACCAAAGGCAGCGCAGCGCATCCATCTGTTGGAAAAGTTCAAGCCGCGACCGCACAGGCAAAACGCAAGGCGGAACAATTATTTTTGGAAGCCGACTTCGATGGCGAATTGCAGGTGGACGCCGCGCTCGCACCGGAGATTGCCGAACGCAAATTGCGCGAGAGCCAGGTCGCAGGACGCGCGAATGTGCTGATTTTTCCCGACCTCAACTCCGGGAACATCGCCAGCAAACTTGTCCGCATTGTCAGTCGTGCAAATGCTTACGGCCAGATTCTGCTTGGACTCAATCGTCCCGCCGCAGATGTTTCACGAGGTTCGAGCGCCCACGATATTCTCGGTGTCGCCGCGATCATCGCGGTACAGGCGACCGATTATCAAAAACTTTATCCGGGCGCGGACGGAAAATTACCCGGCGAGTAAATGAACGCAAATACGCCTCGCGTTTTCATCGCTGCCACGCGCCAGAATGACGGCAAGACCACCACGTCGCTCGGTCTCATCGCCGCGTTGCAGCAGCATTTTCCCCGCGTCGGCTATATCAAACCTGTCGGCCAGCGGTTTGTCGAAATTGAAGAACAAAAAATTGACGAAGACACGGTGCTGATGGATTCGGTTTATCAGCTTGATTGTCCGCTCGTGGACATGAGTCCGATTGCTGTAGAGCCGGATTTTACGCGTAAATATCTTCAGTCGTCCAACAATGAAGCGCTCGTCCGCAAAATCCAGAAAGCCTTTGACCGTGTTTCGTGGGAAAAAGATTTTGTGCTGTGCGAAGGCAGCGGCCACGCCGGCGTCGGCTCCGTTTTTGATTTGTCCAACGCGCAAGTCGCAAAAATTCTCGGCGCAAAAGTCATCATCGTCTCGCAAGGCGGCATCGGCAAACCGATTGACGAAGTTTCCTTGAATCAGGCGCTGTTCGAAAAGGAAGGCGTCGAAATTATTGGGGTGATTTTGAATAAAGTGCTTGGAGAGAAAGTGAGTTACGTCGCCGACTTCGCCCGACGCGGCCTCAAGCGTAAAGGTCTGGACTTGCTCGGTGTGCTGCCTTACGAACAGATTCTTTGCAACCCGTCCGTGGATTTAATCCGCGAGGAGCTGCGCGCCGAATTGCTGAATTCGCCGCCGACGTTGCACGCGCTCGTGGGTGACGTCGTCGTGGGCGCGATGAGCGCGCAGAACGCGATGAGATATTTCACGCCGGGCGTGCTGCTCATCACGCCCGGCGACCGCGAAGACATTGTGCTTGCCGCCTGCACGGCGATTGACGCGCAAAGCACCGAGAAAATGGCGGGCATTGTTTTGACCGGCGGCCTGCGTCCGCCCGAAGGCATTCTCAAAATCATCCGCACCATGCCGATTCCCGTGTTGCTCGCGCAGGCGGACAGCTACGAAGTCGCTTCCAAAGTTAATAATTTGACCGTCAAAACGCGGCCGACCGACGGCGAAAAAATTTCACTCATCCGCGACATCGTCGCCAAAAACGTCAACCTCAAAAAAATCCTGCAAGCACTGTGATTCCAACGCCCACCAATGCCGCGCTCAAAACTTTGCCGACATATCAACCGGGCCGACCGATTGAAGCAGTCGCACGCGAACTGAATTTGTCCGCGAACGAAATCATCAAGCTCGCATCGAACGAAAATCCGCTCGGCCCGTCGCCCGTCGCGCTCGCCGCGATGCAAAAAGTTTTGGCAAATCTCAATTTGTATCCCGACGGCAACGCGTTTTGCCTGAAACAAAAGCTGGCGGAAAAACTTGGCGTCGAACCGGCGAATTTGATTCTCGGCAACGGCTCAAACGAAATCATTGAGTTTGTCGGCCACGCTTATTTTGCGCCGGGCGTGGACGTGGTCGTGTCGCAATTCTGCTTCGCCATTTATCCACTCGTCACAAAATTATTCGGCGCGAACGTCATCACGGTTCCGGCGAAAAATTACGGACACGATTTGCCCGCAATGCTCAAGGCCATCACGCCGCAAACGCGCGTCGTGTTCGTGGCAAACCCGAACAACCCCACCGGCACACTCGCGCCGCGCGAGGAGGTCATCCAATTCGTCAACGACGTTCCTGACGATGTGCTGCTTGTGATGGACGAAGCCTACATTGAGTTTTTAGACGACGCGGTGGACCTGGTTTCACTCGTGCGTTTGGGCGCAAGAAAGAATTTGATTATGATGCGGACGTTTTCAAAGATTTTCGGGCTGGCCGGATTGCGACTCGGTTACGGCATCGGACATCCCGACTTGATTGTTGCACTCGAAAAAACGCGACAACCGTTCAACATCAATTCCATCGCGCAAGCCGGCGCGCTCGCGGGACTCGATGACAGTGAACACATCCGCAAAACGCGCGAGAATAATTTCGCCGGACTGGTATTTTTCAGCCACGCGTTCCGTGAATTGAAATTGGAATTCGTCCCATCGTTCGCCAATTTCATTTTGGTTCGTGTCGGCGAAGGCCAGCGCGTTTTTGAAGCAATGCAAAAGCAAGGCGTGATTGTGCGTCCGATGGGTGGCTATCAACTGCCGGAATGGATCCGCATTTCCGTCGGCACGCCACAGGAAAATGAGCGCGGTCTCGGCGCGTTGAAATTTGCTTCGGGCAAGAAATAATTATTTGAATCCCGCGCGAAACTGATTACTTATTCCTCCACTGAACACAATCATCAACCCAAAGTGAAACTGACCGACCTGCGGGGCATCCTGCAATACATTCCGCAATTCCGCGAGAAGACATTCATCCTCGCGATTGACGGGGCCATCGTCACGGACGAAAACTTCGCGACGCTGCTGCTGGACGTGGCGGTGTTGCGCTCGTTGAACATCCGCGTCGTGCTCGTTCACGGCGCGTCGGCGCAAATCAAATTGCTCGGCCAAGAACAAAACGCCAAGCCGTCCGACCTCGATGGCGCGGGTATCACGGACGCAAACACGCTCAAGCTGGCGCTCACCGCCGCGAACCGGCTCACGCATGAGATTCTCGAAGGGCTTTCGGCCAACGACCTGCGCGCCGCCAGCACGAATGTCATCATCGCGCATCCGATGGGCATCATCCAGGGCGTGGATCATCTGTTCACCGGCAAGGTCGAGCGCGTGGACACCGAACTGCTCCAGTCGCTGCTCGCGCAAGGCGTCGTGCCCGTCATCCCGCCCCTCGGTTTCGACGGCGACGGCAAAACGTATCGTGTGAATTCCGACGGCGTCGCAATCGCAGTCGCCGAAGCGCTCAAAGCGATCAAATTAATTTTCATCACGTCGCAGGACGGCATCCTTGTCCAAGGCCGGCTGATCCGGCAAATGCCGGTGGCCGATCTTGAATCCGTTCTCGCGCTGCAAAAAAACGACATCGCGCCGGAACAGCTTTCCAAAGCGATCCACGCCGTCGCGGCCTGCAAGGCCGGCGTGCCACGCGTCCACGTCATCAACGGCAAAGTGGACGAAGGACTGCTTGCCGAAGTTTTTTCAAACGACGGTATCGGCACGCTGATTTACGCGAACGATTACCAGCAAATTCGCCGGGCCATGAAGAAGGACGTGCGGGCAATCCAACTGCTGACAAAACAGGCGGTGGAAGCGGAGGAACTGGTCAGGCGCAGCCGGGCGGCGATTGAAAAAAACCTCGGCGACTATTCCATTTTCGAGATTGATAAAAACCCGGTCGCGTGCGTGGCGTTGCATGTTTATCCCGAACAGAAAAAGGGTGAACTCGCCTGCCTGTATGTCAATCCGCTACACGAAAACCGGGGCATTGGGCGGAAGCTGATCCAGTTCGTCGAGAATAAGGCGCGCGAAATGGGTTTGAGCGAACTGCTTACGCTCTCGACGCAGGCGTTCACTTATTTTCAATCCAAGGGCGGCTTCGGCGAAGGCACGCCCGACGATTTGCCGCCCGCGCGCCGCGAAAAATACGAACAAAGCGGAAGAAATTCCAAAGTCCTCGTGAAGAAATTGAAATAGAATTTTATGAAGCCACGCGGTTGCTTGCCTGACGGAATTGATAAAAGTCGCGTCGTTCCTATTAAAGCTTGCTCGCATCTTCACTTAACTTACGAAATCAAGCTTGCCACATATTTTGCCAAGCAGACGTCACGCAAATTAGTAATCGCCATTCCTGAAAAATGAATTCTTCGCAATATCTGGCAGGCGAATTTGGAAAAGTTTGCGAGCGATTTGGAATTGCGCCAACTCAATTTATTCTCGTTGTCAGCATCGCCGAACAAACCATTTCACTTTTTGAAAATTCTGCTTTTCACCTCGACGTTGAAGATTGCCAATTCGTAAGAAAATTTCCCTGCTCCACTTCGCGTTTCGGCATCGGGCAGACGGAAGGCTCGAATCGCACGCCGCTCGGATTGCATCGCATCGCGGAAAAAATCGGCGCGGGCGAGCCGGCAGGAACAGTTTTCAAATCGCGCCAAGTCGTCGGCCAAATGTCGCAGCCGGAATTCGCGGACGCCAAAATCACCACGCGCATCCTGTGGCTGGACGGACTCGAACCCGGCTTCAATCGCGGCGGCAGCGTGGATTCGCGCGCGCGCTACATTTATATTCACGGCACGGCGGACCAAAAATCCATCGGGCAGCCCGCGTCGCACGGCTGCATCCATCTCGCCGACGCGGACTTGATTCCGCTCTTCGATTTGCTGCCGGGTGGAACGTTGGTTTGGATTTCTGAAACGTAACCTGGTGGGGAGAGACCACTGGCGAACCGTTTTGAAAATAACAGCTTCGGCTTGCGGGGACGCCCGCCCCACCAATTTATTTCCGCTTGCCGTTTCAGAATGAAGGTTTAATTTGCTTTTGTGTTCATCCGGTTCGGAAAAACCTTTCTCCTCATAGTGCTTGTGGCGATGCTCGGTGCGCATTGGACGTTATTCCAAACCGTCGCGTGGACAACGATGCTCGTGGACAATCTTCATTCAAGTTCATTTCAGGATGCGGTGACAAAAACTTTCGACGGCAAACATCCCTGCTGTCTTTGCAAGGTGATTGCCGCCGGAAAACAATCTGAAAAGAAAACCGAATTTTCGTTCCAGTCGCAAAAATTGGAATTCCTGCCGGCCAAAGAAAATCTTGTCTTGATTGCACCGACGCAATTTCAACTTTTGCCGCTGGAAAATTTCTCCGCAATATCTTTCGCTCAAAAACCGCTGCTGCAGCCGCCGCGCGGATTCTTCGTCTGATTCAATTGCAGTTTGGTTGCTTGCGCCGAGTTGGCGCGGGCGAAAATTATCCCTTTAACTTTGAGGACGCAGTTGTGCGTTCTCGCAACTTTAAAATTTGAAAATGAAGAAGAATAAAAAATTTGATTCGACAGTTTTGAAAACTGGGCGCGGCCTGCTGGCCGTTTCCAGCGCAGTTTTTGCAGTTGCTGGTTTGGGAGCGGCGACCGCTCATGCACACGGATTTGTCGGCGACCGTTTTTTTCCGCCGACGATTGCGACCGATGATCCGTTTGCGACGGACGAATTGTTGTTGCCGTCCGTCTCGTATTTCAAAGACGCCGGCAGTCCGCCGACCGCCACAACGGATGGCGGCTTTGAATTCGACAAGGAGATTTTCCCGCACTTTGCGCTCGGCATTGCGGGAGATTATCTGAATGAAAAACCGGACGGTGAACCGTCGTCCAGCGGTTTTGATGATTTTGTTTTAAGTGCGAAATATCAATCAATCTGGCAAAGTGACGCGCACGAAGCCATTATTTCCGTCGGTGCCTTATGGGAAATCGGTGGGACGGGCAGCAAACAGGTTGGTGCAGATTCGGCCAACACTTTTACGCCGACGATTTATTTCGGCAAAGGTTTCGGCGATTTGCCTGAAGCATTGAATTATGCCAAACCCTTCGCGATCACGGGCACGCTCGGCGAGGATTTGCCCACCAGTGCGGAACCCAACAATCTGGAGTGGGGGTTGGCTTTGGAATACAGCCTGCCTTATTTGCAATCGCAGGTGAAGGACATCGGCCTGCCCGCACCTTTCAAAGACATGATTCCGCTGGTGGAATTTTCCTTTACGTCGCCGGAAAACCGTGATGGTGGCGAAACGACCGGCACGATCAATCCAGGCGTTCTTTACGAAAGCAAATTCTTCCAACTCGGCGCTGAAGCGATCATCCCGGTCAACGGTGCAACCGGCCACGAAGTCGGTGCGATTGTTCAACTGGAAATCTTCATTGATGACATCTGGCCGAAATGGTTCGGCCATCCCCTCATCGGCAGTGATGAATAAAATTCTTGAAACTTAAAAACAAAAACTATTCTAAAAATTATGAAAAAAATTACGATTCAAAGTCTTGCTGCCATTTTATTTTTGGCACTGCAATCCCATGCGTGGGCACACGCATTTTTGGATCATGCCGAGCCGAAAGTTGGAAGCACGATTGCAAATTCGCCCGGCGAAATAAAAGTCTGGTTCACGCAAAATCTGGAACCGGCCTTCAGCACTCTCGAAGTGCAGGACGCACAAGGCAAGGAAGTGGACAAAAAAGACGCGCATCTCGATGCCAAAGACAAGTCACTGTTTTTGGTTTCGCTCCCGCAACTTCCGGCTGGCACTTACACGGTAATCTGGCACGCCGTCTCGGTGGACACTCACAAAACGCAAGGCCGCTTCGAGTTCACCATCAAATAACCAACACCAAAAGCAGGCATGATAACGACGTGGCTTATTTTCGTACGAGCCATTCACCTCGGCGCGTGCCTGCTTTTCTTTGGCTTTTTTGCCTTTGACCGTTTTGTTGTGACGACAATTTCAACGAACAGCAAAACAGAAATCGATAATTACTGGCAAATACGAATCCGGTTTTTCAACCTGATTTTGCTACCAGTTATTCTGTTGTCGGGACTCGCGTGGTTCGCCCTGGTCGCAATGACCATGAGCGGACAACCGCTTCAAACTGAAATTTTGAAAACAGTTTGGACTCAAACACAGTTCGGAATGGTTTGGAAAATCCGTTTAATTTTTTGGCTCGCCGCAGCCGTCGTTACGTTTTTCTATTTTTTCAGAAACCAAACTACATTCCAAAAATTTTCAGTCTGGCTTCAATTGTTTTTCAGCGGCGCTTTACTCGGCAGTCTGGCTTGGGCTGGGCATGGACAAGAAAGCTCGCGCTGGCATTTGTTCGCGGACGTTTTGCATTTGCTGGCCAGTGGGTTTTGGCCGACCGGATTGCTGCCGTTTGCGTTGCTTTTGCGCAAGCTGCGACAAGCTCCCGACCCGGCACGCTGGTATTCCGTCGCCGCGCTCGTCCGTCGTTTCTCGGCTTTGAGTCTGGGCAGCGTTGCTTTGCTGGCGACGACGGGTTTGGTCAACAGTTGGTTTTTGGTCGGTTCATTTTCCAATTTGATCGAACAAACTTACGGACGATGGCTGCTCGCCAAAATCATTTTGTTTTGCCTCGCCGTGGCCATTGGCGCGGTGAATTTGTTGCGGCTGAAACCGCGTTTGTTGATTGAAAATTCGCAGTCGCAAAATGCGGAAGCGACCGTTACCCAACTGCAATTCAATGTGCAAACGGAATTGGTACTCGGCACGGCCATTGTCATCGTCGTGGCCATTTTGGGGATTTTGCCGCCGACGGCACATTGACGCGGCGGTTCATCGCAGCAAGTCACCCAATCCAGCTTCTGGCCATCCTTTCCGCGCAATCTCTGGTGATGAACCAGCCATGATTCCCAGCTTTCCACTTTGGAAATTTGGGCTATTGTAGCCTCCATGACTTTGACGGAACAGATGACGCTACTGGCCAAACAGGCCAAGACCGCGTCGCGCGAACTCGCCAGGCTGACGACGGCGGAGAAAAATTCCTGCCTGCTCGCGATGGCGGAGGCACTGGAAAAAAATTCCGGCGCGCTCAAAGAAGTCAACGCGCTCGACATGGAAGCCGGCACAAAATTAGGTTTGTCGTCCGCCATGCTTGATCGGCTCAAGCTCGACGACAAGCGCATTGCCAACATGGCGAAAGGCTTGTGCGAAGTTGCCGCGTTGCCTGATCCGGTCGGGAAAATTTTGGACGAACGCGTCCGACCAAATGGACTCAGGTTGCAAAAAATTTCCACGCCGATTGGCGTTGTCGTCATCATTTACGAATCGCGCCCGAACGTGACGGCGGACGCGACGGGCCTTTGCTTCAAGTCCGGCAACGCGACGATTTTGCGCGGCGGCAAAGAAGCGTTGAACTCCAATTTGCTCATCGCACAAATCATGATTGACGCCGGTAAAAAAGCGCTCGCGCAATTTCCCGAACATGTGATTCAGGTCGTGCCGACACCCGACCGCGAGGCGGTTCCGATTTTGCTTTCGCTCACACAATACGTTGATCTTTGCATGCCACGCGGCGGCGAAAGTTTGATCCGCGCCGTGACCGAGTGCAGCAAAATTCCCGTCATCAAACATTACAAGGGCGTCTGCCACGTTTTTGTGGACGCCGATGCCGATTTGAAAATGGCCGGGGAAATCGCGATGAATGCGAAAGTCCAGCGTCCCGCCGTTTGTAATGCGATGGAGACTTTGCTTGTGGATGAATCCGTCGCGGAAAAATTTCTGCCGGTCATCGGCGGGAAACTTTTTGAAAAGCACGTTGAGATTCGCGCCGACAATTTGAGCCTTGGGATTTTGAACTCAAAACTCAAAATCCAAAATTCAAAACTGCGCGCAGCAAGTGAGCAGGACTGGTTCACCGAATACAACGACTACATTTTGAACATCCGCGTTGTGGACGGTGTTAAAGCCGCGATTGATCACATCAATTTTTACGGCTCCGCGCACTCGGACAGCATCGTGACACGCAACGAGGCGCACGCGAAACGATTTCTCGCCGAAGTGGATTCGGCAACGGTTTACTGGAACGCCTCGACGCGGTTCACCGACGGCGGCGAATTCGGCATGGGCGCGGAAATCGGCATCAGCACCGATAAAATCGGCGCGCGCGGCCCAATGGGGTTGGACGAATTGACCAGCTACAAATGGCTCGGCATCGGCACCGGGCAGATTCGCGCTTGAACCCCGTGGGCCGGCGGAAAGCACGCCTAGTTTTTCGCAACGAGCTTCGCAAATTCCACGCGATAGGTGGATTCCGCCTGCGTGATTTTCACGGAGTAGCCGTTTTTTCCGGCCCAATCCTTGACCAATTGCGTCCGGGATTCACTGGGCGTGGAGAGTTCGTTGTGCCCGTTGGCAACCATTTTTTCCACGGCGGCCAGCCATTTTTGATCCGCAGCGTTGTCGGTTTGGATTTGTTCGGCTACCTTTCATTTTTGACGCCGCGCGGGAAGTCTTCTATTTTACGGCGTGCAAACCGCCTCTGATCGCGCGCATTTCGTGCGCAGCCAACTGCCTGCCGAAGGATTGTTCGCCGGGCTGGCGTGGAAGATTTCGCCCACGCCGTTTCCGCTGGCTGAAAATCTGGCAAAGGAAATTGAATCGCTGGGACGCGTGCTGCTGCAATTTTATCGCGCGGTGAACCTGCTCTATCGCAAGAGCGTGGAAGGCAAACAGCCGGAGTGGGTCGCGGGCTGGCTGGACTTGGGCAAGCCGCGTGAATTGATAGAACTTCAGCGTTTGGCTGCTTTCAAAAATGAAATGCCGCGCATCATCCGCCCGGACATCTTGCTGACGGAAAATGGTTTCAGCATCATGGAACTGGATTCGGTGCCGGGCGGCATCGGGCTGACGGCGTGGCTGGGGAAAACGTATTCGGAACCCGGAATCCAGAATCCAGAATCCAAGATTCTCGGCGGTGCGGACGGGATGATTCGTGGGTTTGAATCCATCTTTGGCGATGCGAAGCGAGTTCACATCGTCATTTCGGAAGAAGCGGCAACTTATCAGCCAGAAATGGAATGGCTCGCCCAGCAACTCGGCGCACGATTCACGATTCACGATTCACGATTCAACGACTTCACGGATGCCAGCGCGGTTTATCGGTTCTTCGAGTTGTTTGACCTGGCGAATGTGCCGAATGCAAAAAAGATTTTTGAACTCGCGGCAGAAAAGAAAATCAGACTGACGCCGCCGACCAAACCGATGTTTGAGGAAAAGATGCTGTTCGCACTTTTGTGGAACCGGAACCTGCAAAATTTCTGGCGGCAGGAACTGGGCGAAGGTTTTCTGGCACGGCTTAAAAAAATAATTCCCTACACCTGGCTGGTTGATCCGACTCCCGTGCCCCCGCACGCGGGGATTCCTGAACTCCATCTTACGGACTGGCAGCAATTAAAGACGATGTCGCAGAAGGAACGTGATTTAATTTTGAAAATATCGGGCTTTTCGAAAAATGCTTGGGGTGCGCGCGGCGTTTTTCTCGGCAGCGACTTGTCGAGCGCGGACTGGAGCGCGACGGTGGACGCGGCCTTGAAAAACTTCGCAACGTCGCCAAGTGTGTTGCAGCGGTTTCACAAGCCCGCGCTCGTGGAGACACGCTGGTTTGATTTCGCAAAGAACGAGGTTGTGCCGATGAAGGGCCGTGCGCGGTTGTGTCCGTATTATTTTGTCAGTGGCGAAGGAGATTCAGTGCGTGTGCAGCTTGGCGGGGTTTTGGCGACGATTGTTCCCGCCGACAAAAAAATTGTCCACGGCATGACGGATGCGATTCTCGCGCCGGGCGCGGTGTGATTTTGCAAAAAGCTTTGCGTTTCACGAATAGATGATCCCTTTGACGTAAGGAAAATCGTCATTGCAATCTTTGATGAGTCAGTTTCTCCGGGTGCCTCCAAAAAATTGAAAAGATTTTCGACTATGCCTTTGACCGTAACCGGATTAGTTTGGAATGGAAAATCCGAACGACACACAGTGCGACACTTGAATATCACCCGACATTTATTTCCACTGGTCATCAGTCAATCCAGAATAGCTCTGTTCGCCGTTCTCGCTTTGACTTTGTCCAGCAAGCCGGACTGCTTTGCTCAAAACCCGACTGACCGGGAGAGTTCCCAGCCTAAACGGGTCTTGATGTTATTCAGCCAGGCAAGAGATCTGGCGGGAAGCATCGTGCTGGAACAGGCCGTGCGGGCGGAAATGCAGGAGCACAGCACGAACCGGCTTGAGTTTTTGACTGAAAATCTTGATGCCATCCATTTTTCGGACCAAGCACACTTTCGCCTGTTTCAGGATTACCTCGGCAAAAAATATGCCGGGCAGAAGCTCGATCTCATTCTGGCGTTTTCATCAAGAGACTACCGGTTGGCGGGCGAGTTGCCGAATGCGTTGTTTCCTGAGGTGCCGGTTGTCTTCGTTGCTGTCAATGAGATGGAGGTGCCGCAGGCGATCAGCAAGCTCGGGGTCACCGGAATTGTGCAGCGGTTCGATCTTCGAGGCACGCTGGGGCTAATTATGCGTCTGCAACCGGACACGCGCCGCGTGGTGGTCATCGGAGGGGCATCGGAAGCGGATCGCGCGACCCTTGGCCGGATTGAAGAAGCCGGGCAGTCGTTGGAAGGAATCGTGTTCGACTTCTGGACCAATCGCCCGGTTGCGGAATTGCCAATGGCTGTAAGGTCGTTGCCAGAGGGCACGGTGATATTATTGGGCACGGTTCAGAGCGATGTGGCCGGCCAGCGTTTCTTTACGTCACAACTCGCGCAAATGCTGGCTCCTTCGTCCAGCGTGCCGGTGTATGTGCTCGGCGAATCGGCGATCGGCAGCGGAGCGCTGGGCGGGGTGGTGGTGGTTCCTGAAGACTTGGGCGAGAGAGCCGGACAACTTGCGCTGCGCGTGCTGAAAGGCACCCGCCCTGAAACATTACCCATCGAGGTGGTGACGAAAGGAACGCCCATGGTGGATTGGCGGGCATTGCGACGCTGGAACATCAAGGAAAGTCGCGTGCCTGCCGATGGCGTTATTCGTTACCGACCGAAGACTTTATGGGACGAGCACAGAAATTTAATTTGGGTTTTACTGGCGGTTTTTCTGGCGCAGGCGGCCACGATTGGCGGACTTCTGGCACAGCGAAGACAGCGTCACCGGGCCGAGGCTGAAATTCTCAACCAACGGGCAGAGTTGGCGCACGTCACCCGTGTGTCAATGATGGGACAGTTGACATCCGCGCTTGCCCATGAGTTGAACCAGCCGCTGGGAGCCATTTTAAGAAACGCGGAGGCAGCGGAAATTTTTCTTCAAAAAGAAAAGCCGGACTTGGAAGAAATCCGCGCCATTTTGGTGGACATCCGCAAGGACGACCAGCGAGCCGGCAGCGTGATTGACCGGTTGCGATCATTGCTAAAACGCCGCAGTCTCAAATTAGAATCTTTGGAACTCGGCGAATTGCTGAAGGAAACGGTCGCATTGGCCGGATCGGATGCACGTGTGCGACAGATCAACTTGACTTTGCAAATGCCGGCAAAGTTGCCGGTCGTGCGTGGCGACCGCGTGCATTTGCAGCAAGTGTTATTGAATTTGATTTTGAACGGGATGGATGCGATGGCCGACGGCGCGAAGACAGGGCGGCTGTTGGCAGTGCGCGCAGAAATCACGAAAGACAGAGGTGTCGAAGTGTCGGTGAGTGATTGTGGCATCGGAATTTCGCCGGACAAAGTGGAACACCTGTTTGAACCGTTCTTCACGACCAAGCCGAACGGCATGGGCATGGGACTGGCCATTTCGCAGACGATCATTGAAGCGCACGGCGGGAAAATCTGGGGCGGAAACAACGCCGCGCGCGGGGCGATTTTCAAATTCACACTGCCGGCGAATGACAAGTGATTTATGAATCTCCCACCCGAATCCGGCACGGTTTTTATCGTGGATGATGACGTGTCCTTCTTACGGTCTGTGTCTCGATTATTGCAGGCGGCGGGTTACTCCGTGCAGGCTTTTGAATCGGCGAAAAAATTTCTCGAACAACTTGCCACCGGAATGTCCGGCTGTGTGCTGGCGGATCTGCAAATGCCCGGACTGAACGGTCTGGAATTGCAGGAGGCGCTGGCGAAGTCGGCCAACCCGTTGCCGGTGGTTTTTCTGTCGGCGCAGGGGGACATTCCGGCGATAGTGCAGGCAATGCGGCGCGGTGCGGAAGATTTTTTGACGAAGCTCAGCTCGAAGGAGAAATTGCTGGACGCCGTCAGTCGGGCATTGGCACGCGGGGCACAAGAGCGGAAAGAGCGTGAGCGGCTGCGGGAATTGCGCGGGCGATTTGACTCGCTGACGCCGCGCGAACTGGAGGTGCTGGAGCACGTCATGCGCGGCAAGATGAACAAACAAATCGCCGACGATCTTGGAATCAATGAACGCACCGTAAAGCTGCATCGGACGAACTTGACACGAAAATTGCAGGTGCAATCGGTGGCTGAATTGACGCGATTGGTCGAGGAGGCCGGCTTGTTCAAACCCCGCCAAATGGAATGACTTTCCAGCAGCCTAAAAACTTGCGGACGCAGTGCCACCGTCTGATCCCACTGTGGGGTTACATCAACTTCCCTAAAGGGCAGGTTAAATTGGCATGGTTTGGTTTGTGGATTGCTACTGTGATCCCGTTGCGGTTTGCGACGGGCAATAAAGTGGACAAAGCTGTAATCATATAACCCGCCTGTCGTTCTGTTCACACCACATCCAGAAAGAAAGACAAAAAATGAAGACAATGAAAAACATCCGCAAGGCCGGCTT
>Ga0182015_10003840_pt1 | contig 16538 bp, 16 predicted proteins | sample 712P3MmetaG_FD_120478 | JGI IMG/M metagenome (GOLD analysis project Ga0182015, IMG submission 120478) | Permafrost microbial communities from Stordalen Mire, Sweden - 712P3M metaG | ecosystem: Environmental > Terrestrial > Soil > Wetlands > Permafrost | place: Sweden: Stordalen | collected... | reverse complement strand
TTCCTCCGAAAGAAAAGATCTGGGCAATATGCCCGAGGTGAGCGAGATTGAAATCATCCGCCACTTCACGCGCATGTCCACGTGGAATTATGCGATCGATCTCGGGATGTATCCGCTGGGCTCCTGCACGATGAAGTACAACCCGCGCGTGAACGAAGCGGTGGCGCGCGTCGAGGGAATTGCGAACGGGCATCCTTACCAACCGGAGAAAATCTCGCAAGGGGCGATGCAGATTCTGAAAACTCTGACCGAATGCCTGATCGAGATCACGGGCATGGACGCAATCACGCTGCAACCCGCCGCCGGCGCGCATGGCGAGATGACCGGACTGCTGATGGTGCGGGCTTATCACCATTCGCAGGGGCGTCCGCGAAAGAAGGTTCTGATTCCAGATTCAGCCCACGGAACGAATCCTGCAACCGCGGCGATGGTGGATTATGCCGTCGAGAACTTGAAATCCGATTCGCGCGGTATGGTGGACATCGCGGCCCTCGAGGCGCAGATGAGCGAAGACGTCGCTGCGCTGATGCTCACCAATCCCAATACGTTAGGAGTGTTTGAGCAAGAGATCCACAAAATTGCCGATATTCTCCATGCCAAGGGCGGCCTGCTCTATATGGATGGCGCGAACATGAATGCCCTGGTCGGCAAAGTACGGCCCGGAGATTTCGGCGTGGACGTGATGCACTTGAATTTGCACAAAACATTTTCCACGCCGCATGGCGGCGGCGGCCCGGGATCAGGACCGGTCGCCATCAAGAAGAAACTCGAAGCATTTTTGCCGACGCCCATATTAATAACCAAACCTGACGGCACGCTTGGTTTTGATTACAGCCGTCCGCAATCGGTGGGGCGCGTGCGCGCGTTCTACGGCAACTTCGGAATGTTCGTACGCGCGCTGGCCTACATTCAAGCCAACGGTCCGGATGGTCTGCGGCAAACCACGGAAGACGCCGTGCTGAATGCCAACTACATTCGCAAAGGTCTGGAGGGCGCTTACGATCTGCCTTATTCCACTCCAACCATGCATGAAGTCGTTTTCAGCGATAAGGTTCAGGCCAAAAAAGGCGTGCGCACCATGGACATTGCGAAGCGGCTCATCGACTACGGTTTTCACCCCTATACAACGGCGTTTCCGCTGATTGTGCCGGGCGCGCTCATGATTGAGCCGACCGAGAGCGAGTCTAAAGAGGAAATGGACTTGTTCATCGAAGCGATGAAGTCGATTGCCGCGGAGGTGGAAGAAGATCCAAAGATCGCATTGGGCGCGCCGCATTCCACGCGCGTGTCGCGCCTCGATGAAACGGCGGCGGCCAGAAAACCCATCCTGCGTTGGAAACCCGCTGTGTAATGATTGACTAACGATCGTTGGTTCCAACCTTCTGGTCAACAATCCCGGTCAACCCTACTTCGGGCGCAGGGTTCCTCCTTCGACCCGAGCCAAGCAAAGCTCCCGTCAGACGCTCCCTGCAAGGACGAAACAGCTAACCTTCAGCTAGCTTTTCTTGGAGGTCACCGCAAAAAATGCGGCGGCTTCCTGCTCAACGTTCTTGCTGCCGCAATGCGGACACGTCGGCATTTCCTTGTCATGCTCATTCAGGGTCAGAACGGTTTCGAAGGGTTTGTGACAATCGAGGCAAGAATAATCGTAGAGCGGCATGGAAACCTCCCATGAGAATACTGCTGGAAGAATTGTAACTCCGAATGGAAATTGGTGAGGGATGATTTTTGACCGTTGATTGAAAACCAGACCACTTGAGATTTTCAATCAACAATCAGCAATCAGGAAATCAACAAGTTCATGACGCGATCATTTACTTCGCCGAAATGTCTACCGACGCGCGCGTCGTCTCCCAATCAATGTGCATCGCGCAGCCGCCCGCTGACTTGTCGTATGAAATCGTGAAATCTTCCACGGGCGAAAGCAGTTTGCTGACCTTCATGTCCACGCGTGCCAGTTCATCACTCTCATATTTGTAAGGGATGCCCCACTCGCCAGTTTTCTTGTTGATGATTAAGGTCCACTTATCGGCCGTGGGCACGGTAAAAATCGTGTAGCTGCCGGCGGGAATGTTTTTACCGCCGACCACAACATCGGCGCTGGTGACAAACGTGGTAGCGTCATTGGCTCCTGTGCGCCAGACTTCGCCGAAGGGCACGAGGTCGCCGTAGATCTTTCGGCCTTTCATGCGCGGGCTGGAATAATCGGTCTTGACGGTTTTGCCGCCGCCAAGATCGCAGGTGGCCGAGGCGGGGGGACTGGGCCGGCTTTTGCCCATCTGAGCGATGGCCGCTGTGCTGAACACGATGGTTAGAAGCGTGAAAAGAGCAATTCGTTTTGGCATGATTTCTCCTGAGTGATGCAGTTGGCAAATTAGCAGCCGGCACTCGGCATCCGGCGCTCCCCGCAGTCCGATTGGGTCCGCGTCCACCATGTGCCAGTTGCTTGCATTGCTAAGTGCTTTGACGCGCGAAGCAATCTATCGAAAGCAATTATGCTCTCCCGGGCGCGCACGTTACAATCGAGCGATGCCGGTATTCGATGAAAAGCAGGAAGAACTGGAACACTACGAGACCATGATGGGAATTCCGCGAGGTCGGCTGGCTGTAACGATGGACACCATTACCGACGCGATGGCGCTGGTCGGGCAACACGGCGTCTATTGCCAGAGCCAGCGATGGCCCGGCAAGCCAGTGATGGATATTCAAATCATCATGAAGAGCCTGACCGACGCGAAAGAACTGATCCAGAGCGTGATGGAAGAGCTGAAGAAGAAAAATCCTTAGAGGAATTCTGGACAAGGCAGGGTTACGGTTTTACGGTCACCATCACGACATCGTGCGAGGCCACTTGCCCGGAAAACTTTGCGGTGAAATTGCCAAGGTCCCGGTGCAGCCACAAATCGCGAACCGAAGCGCTCACGCCGTTGGGATAACCCAGATCTTCCCAGTTCGCTGAGACCTCCGCCGCCGCACTTCCGCGATTCAAGAGAATCACAGCGCGGCTGCCGTCCTTCAGTTGCTTGGCCCATACTTCCAAATCGCCGTTTTTCCAGACGCGCTCACCCTCACGACCCAGCGGATCCTGATCCACCGCGATCACTTCCTTGTTGGTGAGAATGTCATGGATCGCTTGCTTCATATCTCGCAGGTCGTTGCCCGCGATCAGCGGAGCGGCGAGAATCGCCCACAAGCTGAAGTGGGAGCGATACTCCGTGTCGGTCATGCCGCCGTTGCCGACTTCCAGCATGTCAGGATCGTTCCAGTGGCCGGGTCCGGCATAGGACTGCAGGCCGACCTGCTGATCAACGATGGCCAGCATCCCGTTGGAGCAACAACTGCCGTCCGGCCATTTCAGGGAGCCTGCCCACCGGTCCTGTATGTCGCCCGTGGTGCGCCACAAGTTGCCGCCAACTTCCTTGCCCCAGAGCCACGGCTTGGCAGTACCCCACTCGCAGATGCTCAGGACGATAGGCCGGCCGGATGCGTCGAGCGCGGCGCGAATGTTCGCGTAGGACGCCTTTGCATCCTCAGTGGTGGTATTGCACCAATCGTACTTTAAATAGTCTACGCCCCATGCCGCATATTGAATGGCGTCCTGGTATTCGTGGCCAAGCCCGCCCGGCCGTCCGGCGCAGGTTTTCGAGCCTGCGTCCGAGTAGACGCCGAACTTCAGCCCGAGCGAATGGATGTAGTCGCCAACCGCCTTCATGCCATGCGGAAAGCGCTGCGGATCGGCGACGATGTTTCCGTTCGCATCGCGGTTTACCTGCCAGCAATCGTCGATGTTCACATACTGATAACCGGCATCCTTCATGCCGGATTTGACGACGGCATCGGCCATGCTCTTGATCATGTCTTCGCTGACGTTGCAGGCAAACTTGTTCCAGGAATTCCAGCCCATCGGCGGCGTGCGGGCAAGGTCTTTGGATACGCTGTTATTTTCTTGGGCAACCAAACCGGTGAACAACAGCAAAGCGCCTGCGATCGTGATCAGCACATGCGTAGTCGTCTTCATGGAAGCGTTGTATCAGAAAACGTAAACAATTACACGCGCTTGACCCCGCCGCTAATTTATCGCGGACTGACCAGCTTTTCGTCGAAGAACTTCGCCATCAGTTCCAGCGCCTCTTTGGTTTCGGGCAACTGGAAGTGATACCAGAAGGCGTGCGGCAGTGCCTCGAAGACGACCAGTTGTGAGTCATCCCCGGCCCGCAGAAGGGCGCGGTGAAAAATAGAAGTATCGCTGAGCAATATGTCACGTGTGCTGGTCACCAGCAGGCTCGGCGGCATGCCATGCAAGTCGGCGAAAAGTGGAGACAGCACCGGGTCCCTGCGATCTGCCTTGCCGGGGTATTGATCTTCCGGCGGACGATTGGGATCCATCGGATGAAGTTCTCCGGGCAGTCCGTCGAGAGCGAAAATCTCCCGAGAGTCGCTCGGACGGCTGAAATCCGTCAGCACAGAAAACATACCGAGCGCAGCCGGAAGCGGCAATCCCAGCTGCTTCAGCCGGACGGCAACCTCGGCAGTCAGGATGGCTCCTGCCGATGTTCCGAAAACTCCGATGCTCTGCGGCTTGTAAATTTTCAGCAGTTCTTTATACAGCGCGACGACATCGTCGACAGCGTCGGGGAAGGGATTCTCCGGAGCGAGCCGGTAGTAGACCGAGACCACCTTGATTTTAGCCAAATTAGAAATCGGAATGCCTTCAATCAGCGAGCCCGAATCGGAATTGAATCCTCCTCCGTGCAGATTGATCAGGACGCGGCCGCGGTTGACTTCCGGAGTTTCCAGCGGTGTGATGACGTCGGTGTGCACGCCTCCGATCGTGGCTGACTCAATGTTGACGGGATAAATCCTGCGAGCTTCGGCAGAATTTTGCGCGCGCCAGGCATCGGCGTGCGCCCGCCGTTCGGCCAGAGTCTCCGGCCCGGATTTCTTCTGCGGAAGTGAGGCCAGCCATTTCTGCGCCTCGGGGCTAATGGTCGAGGGCACAGGAACCACGCGCGTGATGTGTGCGGTTCCGTCAGGATCGAACGTGGCAGAATCTTGCGTCGCGGGATTGGACTGCGCAACTAAAGTTTGCGCGAGGAATGCTATCGCGAGAAGGGACAAGACTCTGATTTTCATCGGCACAGTTGCCTCAGATCGAATGGGAAAAATGAAGCAGCAAAGGCCACAGGAGCAACGGACCAGGCCGTGTTACTCTGCGCCCTCTGTGGTTAAGATTTACGCCAGCGTATACTTCCCGCGCTCGATCACCTTCTGCGCGATCTGCTGGCGCAGTTCGATGGTGTTGAATGGTTCGTATTTGGCTAAGCGGCGCAGAATCGCCAGTTGAGTGCGCAGCATATCGCCGTCGGCGACCGCGGCAATCACTTTCTTCGCCGCTGATTCCACTTTCTCCATCGCTTGTGATAGATAAACGCGCGTCATCGCGATGGGAAGAGCGGCGGCAGCTTCGCCTTTCGCTTCCGCGATCTTTTGTGCGCGCAACACGGCCGACTCCATGGCGTAGCTTTCGATGGTCATGTCGGCAATCGCACCCATAATTTCCTGCTGATCCTGAATGGCCTGCATGTATTTCTGCGTGGCCGCACCGGCGGCGAACAGCCCAAGCTTCTTGGCCTGCCCTGCCAACTTTTGCTCATCAGCGAGCGGGCCTTCCGGATCTTCGCCCTCAGAAGGTCCGGAGAGCACTTCCTCCATTAGTTTCTTGATCGCGGTCATCAGCGGCAACTGCCCGCTCATCGCACGCTTCAGCAGAAAGCCCGTGATGATAAGGCGGTTAATCTCGTTGGTGCCTTCGAAAATGCGGTTGATGCGGGCGTCGCGATAGGCACGCTCGGCCGGATATTCCTCGACAAAGCCGTAGCCCGCGTAGATCTGCAAGCTCTCGTCAACGATGTAGTCGACCATCTCCGAGCCCCAGACCTTGACGATCGAGCACTCGACCGCGTATTCCTCGATGGCCTTGCGAGTTTCCTTGATGGCATCAGCGCCGGTTTTATCGACCTCGCCGAGCGCGGCATCCATCATGCCAACGGTGCGATACACGAGCGATTCGCCGACGTAGAGTAACGTAGCCATGGTGGCGATTTTTTCTCGAACCAAGCCAAAGTCGGCGATCACTTTGCCGAAAGCCTTGCGCTGTTTGGCGTAGCCGATGGCATTTTCCAGGGACACGCGGCCGCCGCCCAGGCACATCGCGCCCAGTTTGAAGCGGCCGATGTTCAAAATGTTGAAAGCGATCACAGCTCCCCGGCCGATCTCGCCCAGCAAATTCTCCACCGGCACTTTGCAATCGTTGAGAATGATCGGGCAGGTAGACGATCCGCGGATTCCCATCTTATGTTCTTCGCCGCCGACCGAAAATCCAGGAAAGTTCTTCTCGATGAGAAACGCGGTAAACTTGTCGCCCACTTTCGCGAAGACGGTGAATAAGTCCGCGAAGCCGGCGTTGGTGATCCACATCTTCTCGCCGTTCAGGATGTAGTGCTTTCCGTCGGAAGACAGTTCGGCGCGCGTGCGGCAGTTCATGGCGTCCGAGCCGGAAGTAGACTCCGATAATGCATAGGCGCCCACAATCTCACCTGAAGCCAGGCGCGGCAAATACTTTTTCTTTTGTTCTTCGGTACCGAAATAAACGATGGGCAGCGTCCCAATCCCGGTGTGCCCACCCCATGTGGTCGCGAAGCCGGCATATTTCGCGATGTGGTCTGCGATCACCGCGGCCGTCACTTTGTCCATCTCCAGCCCGCCGTACTCCTCGGGAATTTCAACCGAGCTCAATCCCAACGCCCCGGCCTTTTTCAGCAAGTCGCGAGTTACGGAAAAATCCTTGTGCTCGATTTTCTCCGCGTTGGGAAGGATTTCATTGACGGCAAACTCCTCCGTCGTCTGGCCGATGAGCTGATGCTGCTCGGTGAAATCCTCAGGAGTGAAAACTTCGTCAGGCCGGCGGGATTCAAGCAGAAAGCTGCCGCCGAAAATTCTGGTGTGAGGAGTGGTGGTCGTTGTCGCCATAAAACCTTTCAACCACGAAGCGCACTGAGATTCCCGAAGAAAATCTCGGGCGGAAGCTTCGGGTAACATCGTGAGCTTCGTGGTTAGCGCCTTTACGTCCAGTTTGTCCCGTTTACAAAGCGCCTGATGCCGTCTTTCAAACGGACAACATTGAAGTTTATAAGCAATCCGACGGATTTACCACTGAGCTTCAGATACGAAAGGATTAGCGCGTGATGGACAAAGGAGAGGGCCTCGACCGACTTTATCTCTACCCCCACCAGGTCTTCCGCCAGCAGATCGATGCGATAACCGAGTTCGAGTTTCACTCCGCAATAAACGTCAGGGAGGCCGACCTGCGTTACAGATCGCACCCCGGCTATGCCTGGTTCATATTGCAAGCAGGCTGTGGAGGCGCTTTCCAGAAGACCCGGACCCAGTGCGGTATGGACTTTCATGGCCGCGGCGATGACGGCGTTACTGGCCTCCTGTGTGACGGAAGTTTCTAGGGTTCCGGGCCATAGACACCTCCAGTTTGACAGGTATCGGAGCGCGCGCGCGGAGTTCAGGTCATCTGTCACAGAAGCCAGAAAATTAACCCCGAAGGTCCGCGAAGCGAAGCATTCTGAAGGTTTCTTCGTGAAACTTCGTGTCCTGGTGGTTGGAGACCTTGGCCGGTCGGCTTTAGGGAGTCGCTGCCGGAACTCTGTATTCGATGCTGTGCGTACGGAATCGCGCCGCAGGCTGGCAAGTTGTGTACCCAGCGGCGTGCGTGGAATCCGAGTGTGGATGGTCACGAGCCACCTTGTAGGTCCGCATGGTCAGGCAGACATTATCTTGCGACGACCAACTGTCCTGGTCAGTAAGGAATTTTGGCGGCGGAGCAGCCTTCAGGTTATTCCCGTCGGCGCCAATGCCATTCAGAGGTTTCAGGACGTTCTGCTCAGCGGCTGCCGGGGAATTCAGCTGCAGGGAATCCGCAGGCTGACTTGCCACGAGAATCTTCGCGGGCGAAGTTTGTGCGGTCAATGACGCGGCCCCGGCTGCGATCAATAGCAACAAGGGTAGAAGTCGGAAGATTGACATGGGATCCCCCTGCGATAGATTATAGCGCCGTCCGTCAAAATTCGCGGTGGGGACTAATTCAGATTTTCGAAAATCCCCGCCGCGCCCATTCCGCCGCCAACGCACATCGTGACCATCCCGTAGCGCCCGTTGCGGCGCTTCAGTTCACGGATGATCGTTGCCGTCAGCTTCGCCCCGGTACAGCCCAAGGGATGTCCGAGAGCGATCGCGCCACCGTTCGGATTCACCTTTTCGGGATCCAGCCCAGCTTCTTTGATCACAGCCAGCGACTGCGCGGCGAAGGCCTCATTCAACTCGATCACATCAATGTCGGAAAGTTTCAGCCCCGCCATCTTCAACGCCTTGGGAATCGCAAATACCGGACCGAGTCCCATTTCCTCGGGCTTGTAGCCGGCGGTCGCGAAAGCAACATATCGTACCAGCGGTTTGATGCCAAGCGCCTTCGCTCGCTCGGCTGACATCACGACGGCTGCGGCCGCGCCGTCAGACATCTGCGAAGAATTTCCGGCGGTTACGGTGCCTTTCACGTGAAATGCCGGTTGGAGTGAAAGCAGCGCTTCGAGCGAAGTGTCGCCGCGCGGCCCTTCGTCCATTTTGAAGACAATTTCCTGGCGCTTGGGCTTCGATCCATTCGGAGTCGTAAAGCTTACGGGCACGGCTACAACTTCATCGTTGAACTTGCCAGCCTGAATCGCCGCGAGTGCCTTCTGATGGCTGCGCAAGGAGAACGCGTCTGCTGCCTCACGCGTGATGCCGAAGCGCTGGCCAACTCGTTCCGCAGTGAGCCCCATGTTCAGATATGCGTCGGGATAATGATCTACAAGCCACGGGTTCGGAGAAACTTTGTGGCCGCCCATCGGAATCATCGACATGGACTCCGTGCCACCGGCGACAATCACCTCCGCGCCGCCGCTCATGATGCGCTCCGCTGCCATGGCGATCGCCTGCAGACCCGACGAGCAGAAGCGGTTGATGGTGAGTGCCGAGACTTCGACCGGCAGCCCGGCTCGCAACGAGGCGATACGGGCGACGTTCATCCCCTGCTCGGCTTCAGGCATGGCGCAGCCAAGAATCACATCTTCAATTTCTTTTTGATCGAGTTGTGGCGCGCGCTCCACCGCGCCCCTGATGGCGATGGCTGCCAGTTCATCGGGACGGGTAGCGCGCAGCGTGCCTTTAAAAGCTCGTCCCACGGGTGTTCTGACAGATGATGCTAAGATGACTTCTCGCATAAAGTTCTCATTTCTCAAATATTCGTCTTCGCCCCCTGCGATGCGTACCTCGGATTTCACTTCGCAGGGGCGTAGAAATAATAGTCCGCGTTATAACTGCTCTTGGTTTCGGCGTCGCGGTGCGCGCCGTCGCAGCCCTCAGCCGGAGGCTGTCCGCCGTGCGTGCGGACTCGCTGAATCGTCGTCACATTGCTCAGCAGCCCGTTTCCCGAATGGCTCACAACGTTCACCAGCAGCCAGGGGATGGATTCGGCATCGAGCGAATCGACGTGCGCCACCGCTTTCCCCGTCACTTCGCTTCCATCTTTCAGTTTCCAGGTTGGTCCCGCGGAATGTTGCCCGATCACTTTGTCTTTGCGATCATGCAGCTCAGCGTCGGGTGCCTTGAGCGTCCAAGCGAATTTGCCGTCGGGGGTCGATTGGCACGTGTAGATCTGGGATCCAGTTGCGTGCGCGTAGACGACGACTTGCAGTCCTGCCGGTCCTTGAATCGCATCCGGAACATCGGGTGCAGGCTCACTCTGCGGAGCCGCTTGAGCGTAGCCCAGTGTGCACCCTAAGATCAGGATCCAGATAAAACACACACTCGCCACGGCGGTGTTCAGTTTAGGGCCTTGCATGCACATCAATTGTAGCGCTCATGTCACGGACTTTCCCGCGCAAAAAAAGAGGCGCTCTCGCGAGCGCCTCCGAGAAAAACCAGGCCACCAAAAACTAGGGAAGCAACACGCTATCTACCACGTGAATCACTCCATTCGATTGCATCACGTTTGGGATGGTCACTGTTGCGGTGCCGCCCTTCTCATCTTTCAGGACGATGTTGCCACCCAGCATCATGGCTTCCAGTTTTCCGCCTTCAACCGTGGCCAGTTCCACGGTGCCATTTCCCTCTTTGATTTTCTTCTTGAGATCGTTTGACGTCAGTTTCCCCGCCACAACGTGATAGGTGAGAACCTTCGTCAGTTGATCCTTGTTCTCCGGCTTGAGCAGATTGTCCACGGTGCCCGCCGGCAACTTCGCAAAAGCTTCGTTCGTCGGCGCGAAGACGGTGAAAGGTCCCGGGCCCTCAAGGGCATCAACCAATCCAGCTGCTTTCACCGCGGCCACCAAAGTCGTATGGTCGCCCGAGTTAAGGGCATTCTGAATGATGTTTTTCTGCGGCGACATATCGTGCCCGCCGACCATGGGATTCTGGGCAAAACTGAAGCTGGCGAACGTCATTGCAAACAACGCCAGCAGAATTGCAATATTGCGATTCTTCATGGGAAGTGTTCCTTTCCGTTTTTTACTGCCTCACGGGAAGTACGGGCCAAGGCGTATTTTGGATTGAGTGCGCCGAGCTTCGGTCGGCGCCATGAAGCACGGACAGGATCTCCAAGTCCGCGATCTGGATTTTTGATCCCCGTGACCAAGCCACAAGTAGGCGAGCCCTTGCTTATTTAGCCTTTGCCGCATCTTGACCTGTGTAACATGTATCGTTACAATATACGGAAGTGATCAAAAGCTGTCGGCATCGAGGGGTGGAGAAATTCCTGCGCACCGGCTCCAAAGCTGGAGTTCAGGCGAAGCACGCCGGCAAACAGCGCTTGCAACGGTTTGCTCTCGACAATTCGAGGCGGCCCCCCGGATAGAACCGCTCCTGGGTGGAAGCTCCACCGGCTGGCGGGGGACCTTAAGGATCACCGGGCGGTCAGCGTCAGCGGAAATTGGCGTCTGACGTTCAAGTTTGAAGGCGAGGATGAATCCTCGTCGACTATCACGACTACCACTCGGAGTTCAGGAGTCGTCGAAGCGCATGCACAATCCACCCCATCCCGGTCTTGTTCTCCGCGAATATCTCGCGGGCGTGGGCGTATCGGAGGCGGCGGCACATCTGCGGGTTACACGCGTGACCCTGTCGCGCGTGCTCAATGGCAAGGCAGGAATCTCCGCCGCCATGGCGATCCGATTGGCCGCCGCTCTCGGCACCACGCCGGAGCTATGGATGAATATGCAGTCGCAGTATGACCTCTGGCGGGCGAGGCAGGACCGGCAACCGGCGGTGCGAAGGTTCGCGCACCTGGCCTCCGGCTGAGGCGCAGCCAATCAAGTCTGCGGCTTCGCCCAATCTTGCCAACAAGCCCGGCCGTTTCCGGCCCGGCGCATCAGCCTGTCCGGCTACGAATTCGTGCCGGACAGAAAATTGGCCGCTGATCCCGCCGGACGTAGCGTTCTCCGGCGTCTCTTTAGACCCCACCACTTTCGGGCCGTTTCATTTCCGCCCCGGCAGGTGCAAGATGCTCATCAAAGCAGCGCAACGCCAGCCTCCCTGGCAACATCCAAGCTGTGGGAAGAAAACTTGAGCTCCGAAAAGGGACTTGGTATGAATTTTGGGGAACAACTGAATCGCCAAAAACCTCCGTCCGCCGCCCCATCGGAAGTGAATAAAGGGATAGCCGACGAGGAGGAAGCCCGCAGAATACGTCGCCTGCAGGTGATGATCAGCATGGTTTCTTCCGTCATCAGCCAGGATCCCAGCCTCACCGTCGAAGAAGCCTCGGAGCTCGCTGCCGGCGCCAAGCGCGCCGCCCTCGCCATGTTCCCCGATAAAGAACTGGCCTACGATCTTCTCTACAAACCCCGCCTGCAGCGCCTAATGCGCGAACGCTACCGCCTGCAGTAAGCCCACCTCAAAAGCTGGTCATTCCGACCGGAGTCGGAGCGACAGCGACGCCGCCGAGGAGGAACCTGCTGTTCGGTCGTGCGAGGCGCCTCAACAGCCTGCCCAGAGTCGGATGGGCCGCGCTAGTCGTCAAGAATGATGCGGACTTTTCAGCCCCCGTCGTCGCCTTACTCATCCACCACAGAATTCCTCAGCGTCCCCACACCCTCCACGCTGATCTCCATCACGTCTCCCGCGGCCACCGGTCCCACGCCCGCCGGCGTGCCCGTCGCGATGATATCTCCCGGCAGCAGTGTCATCGCCTGCGAGATAAAACGAATCACCACATCCAAGGTAAAAATGAAGTCTTTTGTATTTCCCGATTGTCGTACCGCGCCATTCACCCTCGTCTCTATGCTCACTCCCGCCCACGGATCGAGCCCATCCACCACCACCGGACCTACCGGACACGACGTATCGAAGCCCTTCGCTCGTGCCCACTGATCCTCTTTTCTCTGGATGTCGCGCATGGTCACGTCATTCAGACAGGTGTAGCCGAGAATGTATGGCCGCACATCCTCGCCCTCCGCCAACAGGTGGCACTTCTTTCCGATCACCACACAAAGCTCGCCTTCGTAATCGACACGCTCGGAAATTTTCGGTCGCTTCACCACCCCGTTCGGCGCTAGCAGCGCGGAGTTTGGTTTGAAGAACAAAAGCGGCTCCGTCGGCACCTCACTTCCGAGCTCCGCTGCATGTTCCCGATAATTGCGTCCCACGCAAACAATCTTCGTCGGCCGCACCGGCGGCAGCACCGCTGCCTCATCGAGTGCAATCGGTTCGATCCGGCGCGTTCGCAGCCCCTCCACGTCACCATCAGATTCCTCCGGCGCCGTCAGCAGAATCCTCAAAATCGAATCGCGTCCCGCCACCGATTCGACCAGCCCGTAATGAGCCTCTCCATTCAGTTGAAACCGGCAATATTTCATATAATCTATCTAACCACGAGACAAGGAAATCCGGCGAGAACTTTTCATGCGCACTCAAGGTTTTGCGTGGCGCTGCCCTTTGCACGCTGCAATTATGATTTTGGGAGCCGCCGCACTGCTTCCACGCCGCTATTAAGAGTGGATCGCGCGATCCCGCCATTGCAAATTAGGAAGTTGAGCGGCTATCCCGCGACTCCAAACTAGGATTTTGGGTGGCGCAGCGCTTCCAGCGCTGCGATTAGCCGCTAGGAAGAATACGGGGCTTTAGCCCCTGGGTTCCCCTGTCCTAGGGCACACTCTCACTCGCTTCCTCCGACCTCGCACTCTCATTCCCACGCTGATCCACCGCCGACACGGAATAGAAATAAGTCTTTCGCGAAACAACAGGACTATCCCGAAACGCCGGCGTGTTCACCAATTCCGTATTGATCTTCACGAAAGCCGCGCCCTCTTCGCGCCGGTAAACGTTGTAGCCCTCAAGATCCGCATCCGAGACTGGCGTCCAAATTAAATCGATAAACGCCTGCTGCCCCGGCCCCGAAAACACCGCCTGCAATCCCGAAGGCACCGCCGGCGGGAAGATGTCATGCGCGAATACTCTTACCCTGGGCGTATCCTCGCCCTCCACCTCTACCGCAGCCCTTCCCGCTGTTTCCATCAGGCTCACTACCGTGCCCCGGTAGAAATATGTTTTCTCCCACTCAACAGTTTGGTCAAGGAATGTCGTGATCTCCGCTGCTGCAGCCGCTCCCAGCGCGCACTCCGTCGCCATCACATCAGCAATTTTGGTTTCGCTCGAACTCGATTCCGGCCGTCGGTAAATTCGAAACAAATACTTGATTTCGCTTTTCCCGACTGACTTCGTCCGACACCGCCATGAGATCAGCACGCCCGGCGCCGTCGCTTGCGCGGAAAAGTCGCCGAAAGGAGGCAGCGTCGGCATCAGCGGTACGCGCACCTGGTTCGAAATTCCCGCACCTCGCCCAGCCATGTTCAGCACCTCGACAGCGTATGTGGCAAAATCCGTTGGATGTTCTTCCTCGAGAGCGGCCGGCAAAGTATCCGTGAAAGCGGCCATAAGTTTCTTGTCAGACCGTTTCCGCACTTGCTCGAAATCCGCTGGCGGCGCCGCTTCTCCCACCTGTGTTCCACATTGCTTGGGCGTCGCTTCCGTACTCCGGCAGATCTTCGTTTTTCCCAGATAGCGCACGCTCTGCCGGTCCGTGGTGCGGGCAGGAACCGTCCACGTCAGCGTCACCTTGTCGCCCTTTCGCGCCGCCCGCAGGTCCGATGGTGGCTTCGGCAGTTCGAGCGAAGGCGCCTCCGGCGGTCCAATCGAAGCGCATCCCGTCAGCCCAGCCACCACGCCCAGCAGCAACAATCCTCGTATGATCTTCATGCGGAAACATCAGAGTACAGCACTTGCGAGCGCCTGAATAAACCCCACCTCACGAAGAAACAAAGATCGAGTCCCGCGGGGACAACCGAAAATAGCCCGCCACTTCGGTGGCGGGAAAAGTTCGAATCGAGATTCAGCGTCCCTTCGGGACGCGTGAGACGCTTCAGGGGACCACCCGAGGTTGTACCCTCGTGTTCACGGTCGGTTCTCGGCAAACACGGGCCACTGGCAACTGTTCTCACCCCACCAACTCCCTCACCGCATCCCGAAACACCTTGTTGTGATGGTCCACATCGTCCTTTTCCGTCTGCGGCGACATCAATGCCATATTATGAAACGGCGTCAGCAAAATCCCGCGATTCATCGCATACAAATGCATGAGCCGCTCCAACTCGAAGTCCATCGCATCGTGCGCCTCCGTCCCATTCTTTGGTGGATTCGCCCCAAACAAATATTCGGCTCGGCACCCCAAACGCGTCACATGCCACGGCAGCTCCATTTCAGCAATCGCCTTCGCCACTCCCAAACTCCAGCGCTCCGCCATCGGGATCATCCGGTCAAAAGCATCCTTGGTAAGAACTTCCGTCAAGGTCGCGCGCATCGCAGCAAGCGACAAAGCGTTACCCGCCAGAGTTCCACCAATTCCCCCAACATCGCAATCTTCAAGCTGTTGAGCCGCAACGATCCTGTCTGCAACTTCCTGCGAAAACCCGTAGGCTGCGCCCGGAATCCCTCCTCCAATCGCCTTCCCGAAAACCAGCACGTCAGGCTCTAAATTGTCCGCCCGCGTGTATCCGCCCGGCCCCACACAAATCGTGTGCGTCTCATCAATAATGAGCAAAGTCCCATGCTTGCGCGTCAACTCGCGCAGCGCCTGATGATATCCCGGCTCCGGATGCACAATTCCCACATTCGTCATCGCCGGCTCGGCCAGCACGCACGCCACATCTTCCGGAGCCAACGCCGCCTCCAATGCGGGCAGATCATTAAACTCGACGATGCGGGTCGTCACCGCCGGATTCACTGGTGGTCCGATATTCCCGCGCCGCGGCCCCGCTTCACCATTGTTGCCGAGCGTGATCAACGTTTCGTCCACCGTTCCGTGATAGCACCAGTTGAACACCAGAATCTTCGGTCGTGCGGTGATCTGCCTCGCCAGCCGAATCGAGAACCGATTCGCGTCCGTCGCCGTCAAAGCAAATTGCCAATAAGGCAGCCCGAACCGCTTCTGCAACTCTTCCGCCACAAAAATCGCATCCTCCCCCGGCAGCATCAACGTAATCCCGCGCCGCGCCTGCTCCTCCACCGACTTTACCGTGGCAAACGGGGAGTGCCCCGTCATTGCCCCCGTATCGCCCAAACAAAAATCGATATAGCGATGTCCGTCCACGTCAAAGAAATGTGCCCCCTGCGCCTCCCGCACAAACGGAGGAAATGCTCCCGCCCACTTCACCATCCAGTTCATGGGAACGCCCGCCAAAAGCGACTTCCGCGCCCTCTCAAACAAAGCCTTCGACTTAGGCTGCTCCTCCACAAACTTCTTCTGCTCGCGTTGCATCAGCGATGCGAGTCGGGATCGGTTCACAGTTCTCATGACGAGGCAGAATACCAGACGGTAGAGGAGACAGATAAACGATGGCAGAGATGCCCCGTGTAGGTCGGACACTCCCTTCGGCAAACTCAGGACAGGCTCTGTCCGACAACCCGTGCAGCATCACGATCCCTCGTGCGTAGGCGAGCAAACCAACGAGGAGTCTTGGATTCCAGGTTACGCAGTTGGATTTTGGGTGGCGCAGCGCTTCCAGATCAGAGCTCCGTTTTTGAAAGGGCACGGCTTCAGCCGCGCTGCTAAATGACGACCAGTCGCAATCCCGCGTACCGAGGTCCTGCCGCTCAGCCCCTTCCGGGGCGGCATGGGGTAGCCCCGGACGTAAGTCCGGGGTCAACCCCGAAAACAGGAACCGAGTCCCGGAGGGACGGCAGAATTTCTCACGCGCACCCTCCGCCCAATCTGGTAATAGGCTTCAGGCCATAATGGCATTCCTCGACTCTATTGAATATCGCATAATAGAGTGACAACTGAACAAGAATGAGTTATGCTGTGGCTATGAACAAGAGAGTTCGGCCACGGCGTGATTTTCAGGCATTAGAACAACGACGCAAACGAGCGGCGCGGTACTTCG
>Ga0182015_10003839_pt1 | contig 16538 bp, 9 predicted proteins | sample 712P3MmetaG_FD_120478 | JGI IMG/M metagenome (GOLD analysis project Ga0182015, IMG submission 120478) | Permafrost microbial communities from Stordalen Mire, Sweden - 712P3M metaG | ecosystem: Environmental > Terrestrial > Soil > Wetlands > Permafrost | place: Sweden: Stordalen | collected... | reverse complement strand
CTCGAGGGCAGGACCTCGTGGTTCCCGGTCACGACCGTCACGGTGAAGATCGAAGAAGCCTCGTGACCGTAGGCCTCGGTCGTCGGGGTCTCAGAGACCGTGGCGGTGGAGCTGTCCTTGGTGACCGTGAGCCCGGTCGGGGCCGTCGCGGTCGTCGCGGCCGAGACGTCAGCGTCGCCGGGGTAGGTGGTCGTGACCGCGTAGGCCGTGGCGCTGTAGGGCAGGGCCGTGTTGGCGATCGAGCAGGTACCCGTGCCTCCGGTGCCCGACGGGGCGACCGAGGCGACGCACGAGGCGGACCCGACGTCGACGGTCGTGTTGTCGCTCGAGGGCAGGACCTCGTGGTTCCCGGTCACGACCGTCACGGTGAAGATCGAAGAAGCCTCGTGACCGTAGGCCTCGGTCGTCGGGGTCTCAGAGACCGTGGCGGTGGCGGAGTCCTTGTTGACCGTCAGGGTCACGTTCTTCGTGGCGGTCGTGTAGTCGGTCGAATCGGTCGGCGTGAAGGTGACGCCCAGTGTCTGGCTCCCGACGGTGAGAACGCTGCCGGCAGTTGGGCTGTAGACGAAGGCACCCGGGAGGGTGTCGGTCGCGTTCAACTGGGTCGCGCTGAGGGCCGTGCCGTAGGTGATGGCCGAAGGTGTCGCCCAGGTGATCGTCGGCGGCGTGGCCTTCGTCACGGTGAGCCCGGTCGGGGCCGTGGCCAGGGCGGAGAGCGAGAGGTCGGCGTCACCGGGGTAGGTGGCCGTGACGCTGTAGGGGGTGGCGTTGGCCGTCAGGGCCGAGTTGGCGATCGAACAGGTACCCGTGCCCCCGGTCCCGGCCGGGGCGACCGACGCGACGCACGACGTCGAGCCGACGTTGACGGTGACGCTGTCGGTGGTCGGCAGGACCTCATGGTTGCCGGTGACGACGTTCACGGTGAAGACCGAGGCCGACTCGTTGCCGAACACGACACTCGTCGGAGTCTCCGAGACCGTGGCCGTGGTGGCGTCCTTGGTGACGCTCAGGCCGACCGGGGCCGTGGCCACGGCGGACGCCGAGATGTCGGCATCCCCGGGGTAGGTCGTCGTAACGGCGTAGGCCGTGGCGCTGTAGGGCAGGGCCGTATTGGCGATGGAGCAGGTGCCGACCGTGGACGTCGTGACCGAGGCCACGCACGAGGCGGTGCCGACGTTGACGGTCACGTTCTCGACACCGGGCAGGTTCTCGCCGTTGGTGGGGTTGACGTTGACGGTGAACTGCGTCGACGCCTCGTTGCCGTAGGCGACGCTCGTCGGCGTCTCAGAGACCGCGACGGTGGAGGTGTCCTTCGTGACGGTGAGCCCGGTCGGTGCCGTGGCGGTCGTGGCGGCCAAGAGGTCGGTGTCGCCGGGGTAGGTGGCGGTGACGGCATACGCGGTGCCGCTGACTGCCAATGCTGCGTTGGAAATCGAGCACGTACCGCTGCCACCGGTCCCTGATGGCGCCACCGAGGCGACACACGAGCTGGTCCCGACGTTGACGGTGACGCTGTCGGTCGAGGGCAGGACCTCATGGTTGCCGGTGACGACGGTGACGGTGAAGACCGAGGCCGACTCGTTGCCGTACGTGACGCTCGTCGGGGTCTCTGAGACGGTGGCCGTGGTGGTGTCCTTGGTGACCGTGAGCCCGGTCGGCGCGCTGGCCGGTGCCGACGCATTGAGTTGAGCGTCGCCGGGGTAGGTGCTCGTCACGTTGTAGGCGGTGGCGCTGATCGGGAGTGCGGTGTTGGCGATCGAACAGGTACCGGTACCCCCGGTACCCGCGGGGGCGACGGCGGCGACACACGAGGCCGTGCCGACGTTGACGGTCTCATTGTCGGTGGTGGGCAGTTTTTCGTGGTTCCCGGTCACGACGGTGACGGTGAAGACCGAGGAGGACTCGTGTCCGTAGACGACGCTCGTCGGGCTCTCGGCGACCGAGACCGTCGTGGTATCGCCGATGACGTTGAAGGAGTACTGCGGCGAGGTGACGGAGCCTTCGGAGGCGGCGACGAGTTCGGGACCGACGAACGTTCCGGTCACCGTGTCAGTAGCAACGCCACCGGACGCCGTGAAGGTGCCGAGGCCACTGACGGTGCCGACCCCGCCGACGTCCGCGAAGGTGATGCCGGACGCGAAGGAGGTGACGGTATTACCCCACGCGTCTTGGACGACGGCCGAGAGCACGCAGGTGTTCATCCATTTCACTCCGGACGAGCAGCCCGAGACGGTGATGGCACTGGCCGGCCCGAACGTCGTCGGCGTGAAGATGGCACTCACGGCTGAGGTGAGGCCGGGTGAGGATGCGACCAATTGGTAGTCCGTGCCCACGAGGCCGCCAAAGGCGCAGGATCCTTCGACGTCCAGGTAGCCGCTCACGGGGATCAATGACACGGCGCCGTTGACCGGCGCGAGCGTCGAACAGTTCAGCAACGAGCCGCCCTGGACCGTCGGGCTGGTGGGGTTCAGCGAGTCATAGAGGTACGAGTTCATCTCGACCTGGGACGAGGCCGACGAGACGACGTTGCCGCCCGCGTCCTCCACGACCGCGACCGGTTCGGTGGTGAACGGCGAGCCGGCGGCCGCGGCGACTGGTTCAACCCCCGGTGACGGTGCGAACACGAGTTGCGTGGCGGCGCCCGGACCGGTCGGCGAGAACGTGCTGGAGTTCGCGGACGTGATCGTGGGGCCGCTCGTCGTGGTGGCCTTCATGGTGTAGTTGGTGCCCACCAGTCCGACGAACGTGCAGTTGCCGGCGCTGATGATCCCGTTTATCGGCGGGAGGTTCGAACACGTGGTCAGTATTCCGTTGGGCGAGACCGTGCTCTCGGTACCCGAGGCGTAGGACGAGGTGTAGGAGACCGACGTCGTGTCCGCCGTCACCACCTCAGGCCCCGTCTCACCGGGATTGGTCCCCGCGTCTTCGTAGGCGAGCACCGGCTGGTTCGTCATGACCGAACCGGACGCTCCGGCAACGGGTTGCGCCGAATCGCCGGCCGCCGGGTAGCCCGAGTACCAGACCAGCGAGTTGACCGGTCCCGAGTTGTTGAACTTCGAGCTCACCTCGGGCGTCACGCCGGCGCTGCCCGTGCCGGTCGCCGTCGCCGTCAACGTGAGGTTCGAACCGAGCGGTGCACCGCACCCGCTGAAGGTGAAGATTCCCTCCGACGAGGACGGCGTGCACGTGGTGAGCGCCGTACCGGTACTGGTGATCGCCACCGAAATCGAGCCGGCGTACGGAGACTGCCCCTGACCGCTCAACACGTTGCCCCATGAGTCTTCGATGGCGACCTCGAATGAGTTCATCGTGACGGTGTTGGCACTCGTCGAGGTCGCGATGCCCCCCGTCGGCTCGGCGATGAACGCCATCTGCGTGGCGGCACCGTAGCCCGTCGCGGCGAACGGTTGACTCGTCGCGGACGTCACGTTGGGGCTCGAGGCCGTCATTGTGTAGGGCGTACCGACGGCGCCGCTGTTGACGTCGTAATAGAACTGACCAGAGAAGTCGCACCCCGCGACCGCGAACGTGCCGCCGTGGCTCGCTGCATCGGTGACCGTGACGACGCCGTTGCTTTCGGTGGTCGTGGAATAGCCCGAGGTGCCGCCACATGAAGAGAGTTGGTGGAAGCCATTGATCGAACCCGACGTCGTCAGGGTGATGGACATGACGGACGTGTCAACGTTGGTCGTACCGCCGAGATACGCCGCAACCACCGGCTGCGTGCTCATCAGCGACCCAGAGTCCCCCGCGGCCGGCTGCGTGGTGAAGGAGAGATAGGAGGATGTCGAACCGGACACCGCAATCACGGCCGACGTCGCCGTGAGGACGGGGCTGGTGGAGGGGTCGGTGGCGACGAGCGTGAAGTCGACTGCCTGCGCTGACGAGGTGGTCAGGCTGATGGTGCAGCCGGTGTAGGTGATGACACCGTTCAGGTCGTTCGAACTACAGCCCGAGAGGGTCCCGGCGCTCGTCGGACTGCCGTTCTGGTCAAGCGTCAAGTTGATGGGCGAGAGGTCGGTCGCGTCCGGACTGTTGCCGAAGTTGACCTCGACCACGGGATTGACGGGGAGTGCGGCACCTGACGTGGCGGTGGTGGGGCTGGTGGGGGCGATGAAGGTCAGTCCCGAGGGGGCTCCTCCGACGTAATTTGACCCGGAGGTGGGACTGTCGACCACGAAACTGGTGGTCTGATTGGACGAACCCGAGCCCACCGACACCGTGATCAGTTCCGATGCGTTCGCGATACAGGTGGTCGTGAACGACGACGTCGACGGATCCCAGTACTGGACACTGATGATCGTCGGATTGTAGGGAGCGGCCGATGGAATAGCGAGTTCGTTCACGTAGTAGGCGGCGTTGGCACTCGCGCCGAGGGCCGGGGTCGGGCACGTGAAGAGGTCCTGGTTGGCCTCGATGCCGGCGATGACCTGCTGTGAGTAGTCGTTGATCGCGATATCGGCGGACGTCAACTTTCGATGCTGCGCCGACGCCGAGAGCGTGGTGGAGAAGGCCACGATGAGGGCGACCGACGTGAGGCCGAGGACGATGAGAGCGAGGAGGATCTCGATCATGGTGTCGCCCTTCTCCGAACGATCGAGTCGGTCGCGCGAGAAGAGGCGAGCCAATGGGCCTGATGGCGGCACGAGAACCCGACTCGCCATTACGTACGTCCGCCCACAACGGCGACGACGGTTGTCGTCGCGATCACGGCAAGTACATCCCGAAGACGATGCCCTGCAGACCGTCATACCCGTTGGCGCCCGAGATCAGATTGACGGTCAATGTGGAGGGCGTCGTGGCCATGACCATCGCCGCCCCGGTCTTTTGGCTGCCGGTCTCCTGCTCGCCGCCGATGGTGGAACTGCACGTAATGCTGTCCGGCGTCGCCGAACCCACCCCGCCCGTGAGGCCCGAGATCGCCTGGTCGCTCAGGCACGCGTTCCCGGCGGGGTACTGCTGGTTCGTCCCGTCCAGCACGGGGATGTCATTGGGTAGCACGGAGAGAGGTGTGTTGGCAGTCCACGTGAGCGCCTCGTCGTCGACCACCGTCGTCGTGTTGGCGTCGGTCGACTCCGCGTCGGCACTCACGATGGCCCAGTTCGTGGCCAGCGCATTGTTGCCGGTCACCACAGTGATGTTGCTGAACGTGACGTTGGTGAGGTCGGCGTAGCTCGTGCTCTTGAGGCGTTCGTAGATGGCGGGATCCCCGGGGATGCCGGTGTAGAAGGCGTAGGACTTGCCACCGACCGTGACCAGGTTCCCGAAGAACGCGCCGCTGTACGTCGGGACGGGCCAAGCTTCCGGGTCCGTCGGCGTCGCGCCGGTCGTCGGATTCGAGCCGTTTGGCTCAGTGATGTTGATGCAGAAGAACAGCTTGTCGTAGTTGTAGTTCGGACCGAGAGATGCCGACATCTCGAGGCACGTGCCCGGTGTCTCCGCCACCGCCAAGTACGCCGGATTGTTTAAGGGTGTGAAATCGACGAAGCAGAGGTTGTTGGCGAGCGGTCCGCTGCCGGGACTCGCCTTGTAACAGTTCGTCGTCGCTTGCGTGTTCACCGGCGAACCAGAGTTGCCGGTCGAACTGCTCGCCGCGGGGCTCGCGACGAGACTATATGTATAGGCGCCGGTGCTCTGTGTCGCCGTGGTGCTCGGCTCCGCGATGGTCATCGACACTTCGCTGACGTTTTGACTCGATACCCACTCTTGACCCGCGAGTGTGTTGCTGCACACGCTCGACGGCATGCTCGCCACGCACGTGACGGTCGGAGAAGGCTGACTCTGGGGAAGGTTGTTCGCGATCGTCGTGATACTGGTCGGCACGGTGTCCCAGGTCGGACCGTCGCCGCTGCATACGAGTCGAACGAGCGCGTACGTCGTCTTCGTACCGTTGACCACCGGCACGCTGACGTACGAGATCATCGTCTGAGGCGCCGACGTCGAGGTCGAGGCAACGTTGGACCAGAGACCCAAGAGTTGCGTGCCAACGATTGTCGCTGAGGTGCACTGCGGCGTGCTCAAACTCGCGGTCGTGATCTGCGCCGTTCCCTGGATGTCGGACTGGTAGTTGGCGGAGACGACCTGCGCGTCTGAGGTGTTGGCAAGTCGACTAGATACGCCGCTCTGCAGAGAGAAGACCGAGATCAATCCGACCGACAACGCGCCGATGATCAACGGCAGGACCGTCGTGACGATCAGGAGCTCGACGAGCGTGAAGCCATCTTCGTGGTCGCGCCAGCGACGAAGTCGCGACGGAGAGCATGCGTGACGTCGTCGCGCGCTCGCCGAACCTTCCCTCGTAGAACTCGATCGATCTGTCATTGCGCCTTGGTCTGTTCGTGGTCCGAGAGTCGACGAAACGCGCCCACGATCAGCCAGTTTCGACACCCCTGCATGGGGTTACCCATCGGACAATCCTTCTGGGCCGACGGCAATGCGGCGACAACTCTGGATAAACAGCCCGACAATATTCATCACTTTGTATTTTAAGTTGATGACACATTCAGTTTGTGGCATTTGAACTGACTATTAATCAGTCATTTCACTGTGAATATGGGACATATCGAATGAATAATGCGAATTAGCGAGACGAATGATCGACGATTGCAACGTTTTTCGCATCGTTTGTTACCGTCCCCATCTGTGCATCGATAGCGCCAGCACCACTCCTCTAGAACTGCGTCGCGGGTCACGCAGGACTACGAATGAACTCGCTGACCTTGATCTGATTGTCGTTACCGAACGCGCCTGAAGTTGTGCGTCGGCGACGTCGGTCACTGGACTGCGAGCGAGTTAGCTGACCTTGACCTGGTTGTAGATGCCGTACATGGCCGAGATGAGAGCGACGGCCACAAAGCCCACGACGACTCCCATGAAGATGATGATGGCCGGCTCGAAGAGCGCGGTCGCCCGTTCCAGCTTGGTCTCCAACTCACGGCCGTAGTAGGCGGCGGCGACTTCCAACTGCTGGTCCAGGGTGCCAGTTTCCTCACCCACACGGAACATCTGTCGGGCCGCGGCCGGAAACAACCCACTCTGGGCGATCGGTTCGGCGAGGCCTTGGCCCTGCATCATGGCCTCTCGGATCTTCTCCAAGGCATTTCGATAGACGGCATTGTTAGAAGATTCGGCCGTCACGGCCATTGACCGGGGCAGATCGACACCTGCCCTGAGCATCGAGGCCAACACGCGACAGGTTCGTTCGATGATCGCGGTCTCCGTGAGGTCACCGACCACCGGCAGCTTCAGCTTGAAGGCATCGAGCCGGGCTCGTCCGCTCTCAGATCGCTGCATCGCCATTAACCCGCCCACGACGATGATGACGGCAGCGAGGATCGCGTACCACCAATGGCCCATGAATGAGGTCGTGTTGAGGAGCATCCGCGTGACCAAAGGCAACTTGGCGTGCAGTGACGCGAAGAAGACCTCAAATCGGGGCATGACGAAAATCGCGAGCACCAGGACGGTTACGACGGACATCGCCGCTACGACCGCTGGATAAATGAGCGCGGCGGTGACTTTTCCCCGAGCCTTGACGTCCCGGTCGATGTAATCGGCGAGCTGGTTCAGGACGTTGTCGAGATTTCCCGTCAGTTCTGCCGATTCCAGGATTCCCACGTAGAAACTGGGAAACGCCTCAGGGTGCTGGGCGGCCGAAGCCGCGAAGGTGTCACCGGCCCGCAGGCTGTCGACCATGTCGCTCAAGATTCCCTTGAGCATCTTGTTCTGGGTCTCTTCCAGGATGACTTCCAGGGCCTCCATGATCGGGATACCAGCGCGCATGAAGACCGCCAATTGGCGGGTGAAATTCATCACGTCCTGGCGCGGGACCTTCTTCTTGGTGATTTCGAACTTCGCCAGGCCCTGCTTGAACTCAACTTCGGTGGGCTGGAGCCCCCGAGCGAGCAGCGCGACGTGCGCGGCACCCGCCGACGTGGCCATCTCGATGCCGCGAACGGACTTTCCGGAGTCATCCAGGGCCTTGTAATTGAATCTGAGGAGGGACTTGTCTTTGCTCATAGTGTGTAGACGCTCCGAATCACTTCTGAAATGGACGTGATGTCCTGGTTGACAAGGTTGACGGCCTCTTGACGTAGGGTGCGCATCCCCTGTTTCACTGCCATGTTGCGCAACTCTTCCTGGGTCGCCCAGCCCACGACGAGGCGCCGCAGTTCGGGAGTCATGATGAGTAGTTCATAGATGCCGATTCGATCCTTGTAGCCCGTGTGGGTACAGAAGTTGCAGCCCGTTCCCTGGAAGAACTCGGTTTTGGCCTGTCCACCGCTCTCCTCGTAGAAGACCAGCTCTTCGTCCGTCGGCTGGTACGGCGACTTGCACGACGGGCAGATCCGTCGCAGGAGGCGTTGTCCGACAACGGCCAGTACCGATGAAGCGATAAGGAAGGACTCGATGCCCATGTCCAAGAAGCGGTGGAGTGCCGAAACCGAGTCAGTGGCGTGGAGTGAAGAGACCACGAAGTGTCCCGTCAAGGCCGACTGGACCGCCACGCGGGTCGTCTCCACGTCTCGAATCTCTCCAACCAGGATGACGTCGGGGTCTTGGCGAAGGATCGAGCGAAGGCCGGTCGCGAACGTCAGACCGGCCTGCTCGTTGGTCTGAATCTGGTTGATGGAGGGAAAGACGTACTCGACCGGGTCCTCGATGGTCATGACGTTGAGCGTGGGGTTGCTCACTTCGCTCAAGGTCGCGTACAGCGTCGTCGTCTTGCCGCTGCCGGTCGGTCCGGCACAGAGCACCATGCCGAAGGGCGCCCGGACGATCTTCGAATAGGCCTCGTGCGTGTCAATGGGCATACCGAGGTCGTTCAGGCGAAGAACCGAGCGGGTCTTGTCGAGGAGTCGCATGACGCAACTTTCGCCCATGATCGTCGCCGTGGTCGCCACTCGGACGTCAACCTCCTTGCCGTCGATGTTGATCGTCAGCTGACCGTCCTGGGGTCGGCGGCGTTCGACGATATTCATGTTGGCCATGATCTTGATGCGGCTCACGAGTCCGGGGCCGATCGCGGCGGGCAGCTGCAGGATTTCCTTTAGCGCTCCGTCAATACGAAAACGTACGCGCACGATGTCGTCGGATGGCTCGATGTGGACGTCGGAGGCCCGGTCGCGCATGGCCTGGGTCAAGATGCGGTCGACGACCTGAACGACCGGCGCGTCGTCGGCGACGATTTCCGGTTCGGCGCTGTCGACGTTTCGCCGACGCGAACCTTCAACGGATTCGAAGACCTGGACGAGTTGCGCGACAGATCCCAACGCGCGGTAGTTGCTGTCGATCGCCCATCGCACGTCGCTCAGTGGCGCAATCAATAACTTCACCGTCTTGCCACTCGCCTTGGCGAGGGCGCCGCGCAACTCTTCGCTCGGTTGGGCGACCGCTATGTAGAGACCGTCCTCCTCCAACCTGACCGGGAAGGCCTCGTACTGTCGAGCGACGTCTTCGGGAAGGTAACTGATCATCGTCGGGTCGACGTTGTCGCGACGCAGGTTCGCCACGTCGAAGCCGAAGAAGGAGGCGAGCGCGTTGGCCAGGCCCTGCTCGGTGATCGCGCCCGAACTCACGAGCACTTCGCCCAGCAGACCACCAGAATTGCGCTGCATGTCGAGGGCCCTCTGCAACTGCACCTCGGTAATCAGGTTGTTGGCGATCAACTGGTCACCCAATCGGAGAGTCTGTCGATCCGGCTCGAGGCCGATCGACGACGAATTCGCTCCTGCCGAACCCGGTAGGGAACTCTGACCGGGCGTGGCGCTCGAGGCGTGATCGTCTTCATCACGCCTTCCCACGATTGTCGTTACGCCACCTTCGCCTCCGCTTTGCGGGCGAACGGCCACGACATCATCGCCTTTGTTTTTCTTTTTGAACGCCACGAATCACCCCAAAGGTACGAAGAGAAAACTTTTTCTGGTCATTAATCTATCCCGAATATCGGAAATTTAGCCTCATAGTGGTTCAATTACCATCACCATAAGAAAAACTATTTGGCGCGATTTCGTTTTAATACCGTTACGTTTCAGCCAACAATGTTGCTTCCTCCGACGCTCAATCAACGAAGTGACAACCAATGGTGCGATCACGTATTCGAGTGTTTGGCTTCATTTTGGGGCCTCGCGCGCTTCGAATCGGGTCGTGGCGCGACCTCTCAATCCGCGCGACGGCCAGTGGATCGGATCCCGGGAAATGGGCTCGTCACAAACCACTCACAACGCCAGAGGTCAGGTGTCGACTATGTTCGGACTTCATTCGATGGCGTCGAGCGGGTTTTGGACCTCGGCTCGATGAAAAACAGGGGTTGCTTTGCAACCGGCGTTGGGATTCCGCACCTTGAGTCGTGGGACCTGCGTTCAGATTCGAGTGTCCGAGACAATCTTCGGGATCGAGCGCGGGTGGCGCCGGTTCGTATTTCTCCCCCGTTTCCCAATGACTTTGAGCAACAACTTGGGACACCGAAATGTTTCTGAGCGAGGCGATTACCGTGTTCGCAACAAGATTGGCGTAGGGGCTAGCGCACGACGTCGTCGGTGGCGTATCGTCATCGGCGAAGACAATCGGAGGTTACGCAATGGACGTCGCATCTTTTGTCGCCACAGTTTTCAACAATGAGCTTCCGTTCCGCGTCGAAGCCTACGACGGCAGCGTCGCTCTACCGAGCGTCGAGTCCGCGGAAAGCGACCTAACACTCAAGATACTTCGCCGCGAAGCGCTGACCCGTGTTTTAACCCACCCCGGAGAACTCGGGGTCGCGCGCGCCTACGTCGCGGGTGACATCGACATCGACGGGGAACTCGACGCACTGTTCGATCTCTCTATACCCCCCCTGCGGAACTTGATGAAAATTGAAAATCTGCGATCGCTACTCTCCGTCGTGGGACTCTCCACGTTGCGACCCATTGCGCCGCCAATCATTGAGGCCAAGCAGCGCGGAACGCTACACAGCCGCTCACGTGATCGCCAAGCAATTTCTCATCACTATGACGTTTCAAACACTTTTTACGAAATGGTGCTCGGCCCTTCGATGACGTACTCCTGCGCAGTCTTTCGCACCCCCGACGACACCCTTGAGCAGGCGCAGTGTCGCAAGGTCGACCTCGTCGCGCGAAAGCTCGAACTCGGCGCGCACACGCGCTTGCTCGACGTCGGGTGCGGTTGGGGCACGATGGCGATCCACGCGGCGCGCGAATACGGCGCGAGCGTGGTCGGCATCACGTTGTCCGAACCCCAACGTCGTTACGCTGTAGAACAGGCGAAGCGCGAAGGCGTGAGCCACCTCGTTGAGTTTCGACTTCAAGACTTCCGCGACGTCCTCGACGGCCCCTTCGACGCGATCAGTTCCATCGGCATGTCCGAACACGTGGGACGAAGTTCACTCCCGACCTACACTCAGCAACTCTTCGATCTTCTTCGCCCCGGAGGACGATTCCTCAACCACGCGATTGGGCGACCGGTGTCGTTCGACGACGACCCCAACCCATCGAAGGTGTCGGAACTCTCGAGGCAGGTGAAGATCGCACTCGGCATGCGTGGACCGTCCAGGATCGGTAGTCCCTTCATGGAGCGCTACGTCTTTCCCGACGGCGAACTTCACGAGGTCGGCACGATGGTGTCGATGTTCCAGGCGCACGGTTTCGAGGTTCGGCACCTCGAGAGCCTGCGTGAGCACTACGCATTGACGCTGCGTCACTGGATGGCGAACTTGGCCAAGCGATTCGACGAAGCCGTCGAAGAGGTCGGCGAGGAACGCGCGCGCGTCTGGCGCCTCTACATGTCGGGGTCGGCATACGGCTTTGATCGCCACCACCTCGAAATCCATCAGATCCTTTGTGCGAAACCGTCGAACGGGCAAAGCGGCTGGGAACTTCGTTCCGATTTCGAACCGGGGTTCTAGCTCGACGCAACCTCACCCCTCGCGTTCGAGCGCCCCTCGGTCAGCACGGGCAAAACACCGGTGTCGATGACGGCTAGATCGTTCTCAATCGCTCACCCAGCGCGTAGGTCCATTCGATGAGGCACCACGCAGAAACACAGCGATTCTGTGATGTGGAGGAAATGTCGGGTCTTGGTCTCTACGAAGAGCGCGGCCGATCCTTCGAGGCTCGACTTTAGCGATCCGAGGCGGTTTAACCCTTGAAACGGGCGATCGAGGCCTCCAACTCGGCCAACGCCTCGGCCCGGCCCACATAATTCTCCACTTTCATCCATTTTCCTTCATCCAAATCCTTGTAAACAGTGAAGAAATGGGCGATCCGGTCGAGTGTTTGCTTAGGAACATCTCCGATGTCAGTGGCTGACTTCCACTTCGGGTCATATCCCGGCACGCAGATCAACTTCGCGTCTTCACCGTTCTCGTCGGTCATATTGCACATGCCCAGGATCTTGGACTCGATCAGGCAGCCCGGAAACGTCGGATATTCGGTCAAAACGAGGGCGTCGAGCGGGTCGCCGTCGCCACCGAGGGTGTCCGGGATGAACCCGTATTCGGCGGGGTAACCCATCGAGACGATCAGGTGGCGATCCAGCTTGATCGTGTGGTTCTCGTGGTCGTATTCGTACTTGTTTTTGCTGTCCCGAGGGATCTCGACGATGACGTTCACGGTGTCCATCTGACGTCTCCTTATTAATAGGGCTCGCGGCGTGGTTTGAAGTCCCGCTAATCGTAGTCACCGCCGGTCATATCGTCACTCGAAAGATCCGAGCGCCAGACGTAGACTTTGCCGTCGCGGGGCCCGCGCCAGCGAAGGAGACTCGAATGGACAGAATTGGCGTCATCGGGAGTGGACTAATGGGTTCGGGCATCGCCGAGATCTGTGCTCGCGCCGGAGCAGACGTCATCGTGATCGAACGTGACGCCGATTCCCTCGCCCAGGGCCACGCCCGGATCGAGCGGTCCCTGGAGCGTGCCGTGGCCAGTGGCAAGTTGCCCGAGGACGAAGCGAACCTCGCGAGGGGCAACCTGAGCTTCGCCGAGGACTTCGCAACGTTGAGCGACCGGGAATTGGTGATCGAAGCCGTCGCCGAGGACGAGAACCTCAAAGTTGAGGTCTTTCGCAAGCTCGACGCGTTCGTTGAGGACCCCACGGCGATATTGGCCACCAACACATCTTCTATACCGATTATCAAGTTAGCCATGGCGACGAAGCGACCCGAGCAAGTCATTGGCATGCACTTTTTCAATCCAGTACCCGTACTGCGGCTGGTGGAGGTCATCTCGTCGCTCCTCACCAGCGCCGACACGACCGATCGTGTCAACGCGTACGCCACCGAATCGCTGGACAAGCTGGTCATCTCGGCGAAGGACCGTGCCGGCTTCGTCGTGAATGCCCTCCTCATCCCCTACCTGCTCTCGGCGATTCGCATGCTGGAATCCGGTTTTGCCAGTGCCGAGGACATCGACACGGGCATGGTCGTCGGCTGTGCGCACCCGCTCGGGCCACTGGCGTTGACGGACCTGATTGGGCTCGACACCACGCTCGCCGTGGCCGAATCGCTCTACGAGGAGTTCAAGGAGCCGCACCTCGCGCCGCCGCCGCTCTTGGCACGGATGACCCAGGCCGGTCTTCTGGGACGAAAGTCGGGCCAGGGCTTCTTCGCCTACAAGGCCTAGGAATCCGCGCCGGAACGCCGAGGGAGACGTGGAGAGTCCGGCCATCCCCCAGATCGCCCAAGTCGTGCTCGATTCGACCGATCCGCGCGTCAGCGCTGAGTTCTGGCGTCAGTTACTCAACCTCGACTACCGCGAGGGCCACGAGCCACCGGGGCCGGGCGTCGACGACCCCGCGGGGCGCGACTGGCTGAACTTGTTGACCAGTGAAGGCAGGCCGTGCCTCGCCTTCCAACGGGTCGACGACCTGCCCCGCTCGACGTGGCCCGAAGCGTCCATTCCCCAGCAGTTGCACCTCGATCTGACAGTGGGGACGCTCGACGAACTGATGTCCGCGCACGCACGAATCGTTGAACTGGGTGGTGCGCTGCGCTACGACCGCTCAGACTCACCCGAAGAACCGCTCCAGGTCTTCAGCGATCGCGACGGACATCCGTTCTGCGTCTTCGTCCATCACCGGGACTGACACTCCATTGGATGACGCGGGGTCTCAGGTGACGGCGTTTCGAATGGCGAAGCGCGGGTCCAGATACGACTCCGCGGCGACGACGTCGCAGATCCGCTCGACGGCGTCGAAGACGTCGACGAAGCGCAGGTATAGCGGCGTGAAGCCGAATCGACAGATATCAGGTGCCCGGAAGTCGCCGATGACGCCCACCTCGATCAGTGCCTGGATGATGCCGTAGCCCTCGGGGTGACGAAGCGCCACCTGGCTACCGCGCCGGTCGTGATCGAGTGGCGTGACGAGTTCGAAGAACCCGGGCAGCCGTTCCCCGACGAGCTCGATGAAGAGGTCCGTCATCGCCAGGCTCTTGGCCCGGACCTGCGCCATCGAGGTGCGGTCCCAGATGTCGAGCGCCCCGTCGAGGGCGGCGAGGGCGACGATCGACGGCGACGAGGTGACGAAGGCCTGCATGCCGTCGGCCGGCTCGTAGGTCAACTCGAAGTCGAAGGGACGGGCGTGGCCGAGCCAACCGGGTAGCGGATTGGCCAGCGTGCCCTGCCAGGACTTGCGAATGTAGAGGAACGCGGGCGCGCCCGGTCCGCCGTTCAGGTACTTGTAGCCACATCCCGCGGCGAAGTCGACGTTTGAACCGGTCACGTCGAGCTCCACGGCGCCGGCCGAATGGGCGAAGTCCCACAGCATCAGGGCGCCGGCCGCGTGGACCTTCGCGGTGATGCCGGCCATGTCGAGCGACTCACCGGTGCGGTAGTCGACCTGGGTCAGCTCCACCAGTGCCACGTCGTCGTTGAGTTCTTCGTCCAGAGCGTCGCGGTCGATGGTCTTCATCGTCACGGGACGGCCGGCGCGCGCGCACATGGCCTCGATGATGTAGATGTCGGAGTGGAAGTTCGCCGCGTCGGTCAAGACGACGTGTCGTTCAGGTCGCTGTTCGAGCGCGGCGCCGATCAACTTGGCGATGAGGAACGTCAGGGTGTCGGCGACGAGCACCTCGCCCGGTTGGGCCCCGATGAGTGGCGCGACGCGGTCCCCCAGTCTGGTCGGCTCCGCCATCCAGCCCGCGTCGATCCAGCTGCGCACCAGTCCCCGACCCCACTCGTCGTCGAGCACCTCGTTCACGCGTCGTCGAACGGACTTCGAGACCGGACCGAGGGAGTTGCCGTCCAGGTAGATCTCGTCGTCGTTCAGCGTGAACTCCTCGCGCAGCGGCGCCAGCACGTCGAGGCCGTCCAAGCGCTCGCACTCCTTACGAGTGGTCACAGGATCGACCGCACTTCCCACAACGCCGGGTAGAGACGCTGGGCCAACGTCGTATCGAGATAGGCCATGCCTTCGCTGCCACCCGTACCCGGGCGTCGACCGATCTGTCGACCGGCCATCAACATGTGCTGATGTCGCCACACCGCCAAGCGCCCGTCGTGGTCCATCAACAGTTCCGCGACGGCGTGCAACGCGCTCAAGTCCGGCGAGTCGTGGGAGTGATACAGCGCGCGAAGGACGTCCAGGAGGTCGTCGTTCGCGGCGCCCATGGTCGTTCGAAGTGCGTGCTCGAATCCCGACCAGACCGAGGGGACCTCGCTCATCTCCTTCAGCCACGCGCGCTGATCGTCGTCGAAGATCTCGAAGCTCAGCATCGCCTCATTGCCCGCGCCACTCAAGAATTCGATCGCTCGGAACTGGAAGGACTGGAACCCCGAGGCGGGGTCCAGCGGATCGCGGAACTGGAGGAAACCCTCGGGCGACATCGAATCTAGGAGCTGCAGGTGCGTGAGCAGCAGGTCCTCAATCGAGACCGTTCGACGTAGGTGCGAGATGGCGAGCCACGGTCGGACCTCGTGCAGTTCCTTCGCGGCGCGACGCAGCTCGTCGACGATCACCTTGAACCAGAGCTCGTAGGACTGGTGCACGACGATGAAGAGCAGTTCGTCGGGCGCGTCCTCGGTGAGGGGAATCTGCAGTTTCAGGAGGTCGTTGATGCGCAGGTACGTCGAATAGTCGGTGCCTTTAGCCACGCGTCCACACTACGACCGGCGCCACGGCACGCCCGGTGTCAGGAACGCGTGATGGGCTTGTAGCGAATGCGGTGCGGTTGGTCGGCGTCGGTGCCGAGGCGCTTGTGACGCTCGGCCTCGTAGTCCGAGAAATTCCCCTCGAACCAGCGAACGACCGCGTCGCCTTCGAAGGCGAGCACGTGGGTCGCGATCCGGTCCAGGAACCAGCGGTCGTGGCTGATGACGACCGCGCAGCCCGGGAAGGTGAGGAGAGCGTCTTCGAGCGCGCGCAGCGTGTCGACGTCGAGGTCGTTGGTCGGTTCGTCCAAGAGCAGCACGTTGCCCCCGGCGACGAGCGTCTTGGCCAGGTGGACCCGGTTGCGTTCGCCCCCTGACAGCTGCCCGACCTTCTTCTGCTGGTCCGAGCCCTTGAAGTTGAACCCCGAGACATAGGCCCGGCCGTGGATTT
>Ga0182015_10003838_pt1 | contig 16539 bp, 14 predicted proteins | sample 712P3MmetaG_FD_120478 | JGI IMG/M metagenome (GOLD analysis project Ga0182015, IMG submission 120478) | Permafrost microbial communities from Stordalen Mire, Sweden - 712P3M metaG | ecosystem: Environmental > Terrestrial > Soil > Wetlands > Permafrost | place: Sweden: Stordalen | collected... | reverse complement strand
GATGTGGAAAACGCTCCGCGTTTCCCACATCTCCACGCCCCCGACGACGACTACGGACAATTGTCCAACGAAGCGTTACACTAACATTCCGCTTGGTACAAAAGATCGGTCACGTCACCGCCAGCGGACCTGATTTGTCCGAGAACTTCCACATCGTTTCTATACTGTTTGTTAACTGTTCCCCACGGCGCTCGACGGCGAGCGTTGACTTCCGTGCATTACCGTCTGTGGTTTCCATAAGCACTTCGTCATTCCCGAGATCAAAGTGCTTATGCAAAAGGCAAATACCAAAACGATGAGTGTACCCATGTCTGACGAGAACCTTTCGTATCTCGTCGAGCACTGCGTAGTCTCTATCACCAACAGCTTCGACTTCATCAATGTCAACCAACGAAGTCCATTGAATAGTCTCGATCGACAGCTTGCGCATAGATTGTCTCCCTTCATATAGTCAGCAACTACTAAGATTGGGAAAGAAGTCGTGCTCGCCGGAATGCTTCGAAATAATGGCCGCCATGTTGTTCCATATTGCGGGTAATTGTCAATACCCGCGAAGATATAGGCACGAGAAGCGTTGTGCGACGGATATGCGACGGATATATGATCCGCAGGACCTATCGTTTCCGGCAAGGTTGATGATTATGCCGGGTGCCCCACTTCTCGCATCCTTTGCGAGAAGTGGGATTGCGGCGCAAAAACCTTCCTCGATTCCGTGCCGTCAGAAAGTGCAAACGGCCCCGGAAATCCCGAGGCCGTTCGCGAGAACCGATAAATCGGTAACCCGCCAAGGTAACACCATCATTATCGAACTGCTTTCGCAGCAAATCAAGTTACTTTAAGGAGGGCCGCACCCTGCCCAGCAAACCCTCCACTCGTCCCTGAGAGACAATCCTTCAGCAAAGAAGGAATGGACCTGGAGGGATTCGAACCCTCACCGTACCTTGGCAGGGAACTGTGCTGCCATTACACCAAAGGCCCACGAACCAAAGCTTACTTCAGCCAGGCTAAGTCTTCGAGGCGCTAGCTTGCATTTATTGAAGCAGCGTTTCGTTTTGGAACAGGCTTCGGGTGCCCACCCTCCGTCCTTTGAACGGCGGGATTCCACAGCAAGCCGCGTGACATCTAACCTTGCCATCCACAGGCTCGTCAGTCGATCATGGTCAAGACCGCGAAGTCGGCTCACAGCGCTCTCCTGATTTTTGACATCCGAATAGCAAGAGATAAGTCCCGTAAATGCAATATTTTACGGTCAGGCAATTGATTCCAAGGCACTTAGCCGAGGCGATATCGTCTAAGTCCTTTAAATATGATATTTTGCGAGTAAGTCCTTTACTCCCAATATTTTAGCCAGATCAGAAAAACGTAAATTGCTGATTCCAGATATTTTACAGGCTGTGATCTGCATTTTTTTTGATCTGGATAGATGATTCGAACCGGGTTAGAATAGCTGGTCGGAGCAACTTGATCGTCCCTCACGATCAAAACTCGACGCACTCTCAGCGCCCCTCCCGCTCTCGAACAAGATGAAGGTTTTTCCCGCAGGTCTGTTGTGGATCGTCGTAATGGCAGCCGCCGCGCTTTCGGCGCAGAGCCCACCTTCATCCGCCGCGCAAACTTCGACGCATGCCCAGGCCACGCTCAGCGGGATCATCACCAAAGACCCCGGCAGCGAGCCCTTGAAGAAAGCGCTCATCGAACTGATCGCCGAAAGCCAGAGCGACGGCGGAAACTACACCGCTCTCACCGGCGCGGATGGCAGCTTTCGCATTGAAAACATCGTGCCCGGCCGCTATCGCCTGTTTGTGGAGCGCAGCGGGTTTCAGGAAATCGACAAGCACCGGCGCCGCACCGAAGGCCGCGTGCTCACGCTGAGCGCAGGCCAGGAGCTGAAAGATCTAGTCATTCGTCTGCAAGCCGCGGCGGTGGTTGAAGGCCGCGTCACCGACGAAGACGGCGATCCCATGCCCGAGTCGCAGGTCGCCGTTCTGCGCCAGACTTTTGCTTCGGGACACACTCACTGGGAGCAGGTCGGGGCCGAGCGCACCAACGACTTGGGCGAATACCGCATCGCGGGCCTCGCCGCCGGAAATTACTTTGTTTCGGTAACGCCGCCGCCCGATTTCAGAAGTCTGATCGAAACCACCAGCAACGCGCCTGCGGCGAAGCCCAGCAACGCAGCTACCGATAAGCCCGCGCCTGCTGCGTACCAAACCACTTATTATCCCGGTACCAGAGATCGCGGCCAGGCCACGCCAATCCAGTTGCATGCCGGCGACGACTTCCCGGTGAGTTTCTCGCTTACGCCCAGCCCCAGCTTGACCATCCGCGGCTCGGTGGTGAATCTTCCGCCCGGTTCTACCGCCGCGATCATGCTGCAATCCAAGGATTTCAGTCTGGTGCTGAATGGCGCCGAGATGCACAAGGACGGCAGCTTCGAGATTCGCGATGTTTCTCCCGGAGCCTACACCGTTGTGGCCACGGTGGATAACTTTGCGGTGCCCATGATGGCGCGCCAGGCGCTGCAGGTTGCGGCGGAGAATGTGGAAGGTTTGCGGCTCGCGCCGCAAACCGGCGGCGCGGTTCGCGGCCGCCTTCGTATGGAGTCGAGCGGCGCGGCCAGGCTCGATCCCAGCCAGATGTTTCTTTTGCTGCGTTCCGCCGATGGCGATGACGACGCACTCAGCGCTATCACCCTAGGGGAAGGCTTCTCCACCCTGGCGCACGTAAACGCCGATGGCAGCTTCGAATGGAAGAATGTGCCTGCGGGACGTTATTCCGTGCAGATTTCCGACGCCAGTGCGATGCCGGATTGGTTTCTGAAATCCGTGGCTGCGGCTGGCGCTGTGGCTGACTCCGGATTCAGCGTGAGCGGCGGCGCTACCACGCTTGATCTCGTTGCGAGCGCCAACGGAGCTATGGTCGAGGGCGTGGCCACCAATCAGGACGGAGCTGAACAGGGTGGAGCTGAACAGGATCGACCTGAACAGGATCGAGTTGAAAAAGACGAACCCGTTGCCGACGCGGTGGTCGTCGCCGTGCCCGACGCGCGCTTTCGCAACTACTCTGACCGTTATCGCAAAGCGGTCACCGATCAAAGCGGACGCTTCACCCTGCGCGGTCTGCCTCCCGGCGATTACACGCTGTTTGCCTGGGAGAGCGTGGATGGCGAAGCTTACTTCAATCCCGAATTCCTCAAGAGCTGTGAAGGCCAGGGCAAAGCGCTGCACGTGAACGAAGGAGACCACGCCAGCGTGCAACTCAAGGCTATTCCGCCGCGAGAAGATCAACCGTAGCCCCGTCTCCTTCTGCGCGGCTTCTGGCTTCTATGGCGTATGCTTTCGGATTATGAGACCTGTACTCACTTCCTTCATTCTGCTTGTAAGCTTGCTCGGTTCCGCGATTGTTCAGGCTGCGGACACACCCGCGAATGCGTTGCTGGTACTCGCCAAACGCGACAGCTTGCTTTTAATCGTCGATCCTTCCAGCCTGCAGGTGATTGCGCGGATACCGGTCGGCAACGATCCTCACGAAGTCATCGCGTCCACTGATGGCAAGACGGCCTACGTGTCCAACTACGGGTCCGGAGCATACAACACGTTGGCGGTCGTGGATTTGATTGCGCAAAAAGCGTTGTCTTCCGTCGATCTTGGGCCTTTGCGCGGTCCGCATGGTTTGGATTTTGTGGGCGGAAAGACGTGGTTCACCGCCGAAGCCGCCAAGGCGATTGGCAGCTACGATCCGGCGACCAAGAGGGTTGATTGGATTCTTGGCACGGGCCAGAACCGAACGCACATGATTTACGTCTCGCCGGATATGAAGCTGATTATCACCACCAACGTGAGTTCCGGCACGGTCAGCATTATCGAGAAGACCATGGGCGGCGGTCCGATGCACCCTGCCGGAGGCGACTGGAATGAGACGGTAGTCCGCGTCGGCAACGGCTCGGAGGGGTTTGATGTTTCTCCTTACGGCAAAAAAATCTGGGTGGCCAACGCCGGGGACGGGACCGTGTCCATCATCGACGTCGCGAGCAAACAAGTGACGCAAACCCTTGCGGCTGATGTAAGCGGCGCGAACCGGTTGAAGTTTACGCCCGACGGCAAGCTTGCGCTCGTCTCTACTTTGCGCGGCCCGAATGTAACCGTCATCGACACCGCGACTCGCAAGGTCGTTAAACGCATCGCAGTTGGACACGGCGCAGCCGGCATCGTAATGCAGCCAGATGGTGCGCGCGCCTTTGTGGCATGTTCTCCCGATGGGTACGTTACTGTGATCGATCTGCATTCGCTGGAAGTGGTTGGCCGCATCGAGGCAGGCCATGACCCTGACGGGCTCGCTTGGGCGTCAAGGCGTTAGGAGCCACGCAGCAGCGGCCCAACTTGCCACGAAAACTGTTTGCCGAAGCTTTGATCCTTTGCGATTTATGCCGCTGATGACTATAATGACTATCATGACCTCTTGAGAGTTAGTGAAGGAGCCACTATGGGTGTACCGAGCTGGACCGTGGCCGAAGCCAAGGCAAAATTCAGCGAAATCATTGAGCGGGCCATGTCCGAAGGTCCGCAAACCATCACTCGAAAGGGCCGCACGGCCGCCATAGTGGTTGGGGCGGAAGAATGGCAACGAAAGACCAAGCGTGCGGGCAACCTGGCGGAGTTTTTCGCGGGATCTCCGTTGCGGGGATCGAAGCTGAAGGTTCGTCGACTCAAGGCGCAGGCCCGGAAAATTAGTCTGTGAATTTTCTTCTGGACACCAACGCGGTTTCCGAATGGGTCAAGCCGCGGCCCAATCCGGGGGTGATTCGCTGGATGGAATCGGCCGACGAGGACCGCGTGTTTCTCAGTGTGATCTCGCTGGCGGAGTTGCGTTACGGCGTAGAGCGCATGGCGGCGGGAGCGCGCCGCAGCCGGCTCGAACAGTGGCTGTGGGACGAATTGCCCTTGCGCTTTGAAGGCAGGATTCTACCAGTCGACCATAACGTTGCCGAGGCATGGGGCAGAACGGTAGCGCGCGCCGAAGCTCTGGGCCGGCCCATGGGAGCGATGGACGCCTTTCTGGCCGCAACCGCGGAGCGTTATCGGCTTACCCTAGTCACCCGCAATGTTTCAGACTTTCCGCTGTTGAAGACGGTGCTCAATCCGTGGATCTAACCTGGCGCTACGAATCCGGTAGAATAAGGGTTTTCACCGGACTCCTTGCTGCGTTCTAATCTCATCCTGTATTCGACGCTGGCTGCATGGGCCGCCCCCAAGGGCGTTGTTATGCCCTATCTCCGCCAGCATCTGTTGGATAAGACTTTTCAGGGTCTTTACCGCACCGATGCGTTCGATCGCGCCCTGCTCATTCCGTATTTCATTGTGTTGATCCTTCTTGCGGGCTACGGGATGCATCGCTATGTGCTGGTTTATCTGTATTACAAGCACAAGGAAAGGCGCACCACCGAGCCGGCTGCGCACTTCGAGGATTTGCCGCGCGTGACCGTGCAACTCCCCATCTTTAATGAGCAATACGTAGTCGAACGGTTGCTGGAATCCATTTGCAAGTTAAAGTATCCGCGGGAAAAGCTCGACATTCAGGTGCTCGACGACTCCACCGACGAAACTGTCGAAGTGGCGCGTAACCTGGTCGAGCGCTATGCCGCGCTGGGAAACCCCATCAGCTACCATCACCGCACGAATCGCGAGGGGTATAAGGCGGGAGCATTGGCCGAGGGGCTGAAGACGGCGAAGGGCGAGTTCGTCGCCATCTTCGATGCCGATTTCACGCCGCCGGAAGATTTTCTGCTGCGCACCATTCATCACTTCACCGAGCCGAAGGTCGGCATGGTACAGACGCGCTGGACGCACATCAATCGCAATTATTCTTTCCTTACCCAGGTGGAAGCCATCCTGCTCGACGGTCATTTCGTGCTCGAGCACTCCGGACGGGCGCGCAGCGGCGTCTTTTTTAACTTTAACGGCACCGCTGGAGTTTGGCGGCGCGTGGCGATCGACGAAGCGGGCGGCTGGCAGCACGACACGCTCACTGAGGACACCGATCTTTCCTACCGTGCGCAGCTCAAGGGATGGAAGTTTATCTATCTGCAGGATGTGGAGTGTCCCGCCGAATTGCCCGTCGAGATGACCGCGTTCAAAACCCAGCAAGCACGCTGGGCCAAGGGGCTTATTCAAACCGGAAAGAAAATCCTGCCCCGCGTGATGCGCAGCGACGCGCCGCTGCACACCAAGATCGAAGCCTGGTATCACTTAACCGCGAACCTCAGCTATCCGCTGATGATTGTGCTCTCAGTGCTGATGTTGCCGGCCATGATCATTCGCTTCTACCAGGGATGGTTCCAGATGCTGTTCATCGACCTGCCGCTCTTCATGGCCTCGACGTTTTCTATTTCGAGTTTCTATCTGGTTTCGCAGCGCGAACTCTTTCCCAAAAGCTGGCCGCGTGCGCTGCTGTATCTGCCATTCCTCATGGCTCTCGGCATTGGATTGACCATCACCAACACCAAGGCGGTGATCGAAGCGCTTATCGGCAAGGAGAGCGCTTTCGCGCGCACGCCCAAGTATCACGTGGAATCCAAAAAAGACAAAATCGGCGCCACTAAGTACCGCAAACGCTTGGGCTGGGTGCCCTGGCTCGAACTGGTGATCGGCACTTACTTTGCGCTCACGGTGTACTATGCAATCCAAAACGAGAACTACGTCACGATTCCTTTCCTCCTGCTGTTCGTGGTGGGCTACTGGTATACGGGATTGATGTCTCTGCTGCAGGGACGTTTCGGAGGCACCTCACTCAGCACGACGACCCACACCAAGCCATTCCCCGTGGGAGTGTAGATCCTATAGCGCCAGCGGGACGCCGGTGCTGCGCTTTCATTCGCTGTGCCGCTGAATTACAATCCACTCGCTAAAAGTTCTCGTCGGGCCCGGCACGCGGTCGAACTCCGCGAGATTTAACCGCGGTTCGAAGGAGGATCCGATGTTCCGCTCACGCAAGCTGCCTTCTGTTCTCACTCTGGTTTTCCTTGGAACTTTGCTGCTCAGTTGCGGGCCTCATGACTCAAGCGAGTACTTCGTATTCGTAGCGGCTAACCTGCAAGTGCCCTACTGGCAGGCTGCTGGCGCGGGTTTTACCAGGGCCGCAGGACAATTCAAGGTGCGTGCCGATTTCGTCGGCCCCAACAGCTACGACCCCAAAGCCGAACGCGATGCCCTGAACAAGGCGGTGCAGCAAAAGGCTACCGGCATCCTGCTGGGCGTGACCGATCCCGCCGTGCTCAAAGACAGCATCGACAAGGCGATCGCCGCCGGCATTCCGGTGATCACCATGGATTCCGACGCCCCCGCCAGCAAGCGACTTTTCTTCATCGGCACCAACAACTATGAGGTCGGGGTGAGCGGAGGCCTGCGCCTGGCGCAGGAGTTGAAGGGCAAAGGTAATGTTGTGGTATTCACCATGCCCGACCAGCGCAACATGCAGGATCGCCTGCGCGGCTATCGGGATGCGCTGGAGCGCACGCCCAACATCAAGATCACGCGTGTGGTCGATATCCAGGGCGATCCGCGCATCGCCTTCGATACCACCATGCAAATCATCGGCAAGGAAAAAGATCAGGTGGATGCTTTTGTCTGCCTGGAGGCGCAATCGGGAAAGGAAGTTGCCGGAGTGCTCAACAGCTACCACGTCACCGGCAAAGTGGTGATGGCCATGGACACCGATCCGGAAACTTTGCAGTTAATTCAGAGCGGGAGCATCGCCGCTACCATTGCGCAGAAGCCCTACACCATGGCTTTTGTGGGGATGCAGATGCTCGACAACTTGTATCACCACAAGCCGCCTGCGCTCGATACCGACTGGTCGAAGGACAGCTTTGCGCCGATTCCGTCTTTCGTGGATACTGGTTCTGCCCTGATCGACAAGAGCAATGTGGAATCGTTCCTGCAGGCAAAGCAGAGCGCGACCAGCGCAGCAAAGTAGCCTGGAGAATTTTTGTTAAGAAGCGACCGCCGTTCCACAGGGAGCTCAGGGATGGACACATTCTCCAAATTACTGGGATGGATTACACGATGCGAAAGCCGAAGCTCTCTTTTTTCCTGGCAGGTTTCTTTGCCGGTATTTTCTTTCTGGCCTCGATCGAGTCGAGTTTCGCGCTTGATCGCCAGCCCAACTCCGACTATCACGTCCGCCGCGAAGCGTTAGCAAGGAAAGAGGGAGGCGTGGTGGTTCTGTTCGCTCCCTTGGAAAGCGAAGGGTCCAATGACCTTTACGGCTTCCGCCAGGACGATAACTTCTTCTATCTCTCTGGCCTGAGTGAGCCGGGTGCGGCGTTATTGATTGCGCCGGCCGCCGAAGCCAAGGGCGATGCGGCGGCACGCTCCTACACTGAGATTCTTTTTCTGCCTCCGCGCAATCTGACCCAGGAGAAATGGACTGGGCCCAAGCTCGGCCCGGAAAACCCCGAAGCGCCGAAGATCACCGGCTTCGACCGCGTGGACGACATGGCCAAGCTGCCCGAGGACGTTATGAAGGCGATTTCTGGCGCGCATCCCGTGATTTACACCGACGTCGCTTCGCATGACCAGACTTCTGCCAGCACCGGTCCGCTGGAATTTCTGAAGAATGTAAATTCGTTTCTCGGCTTTCAGGATGTGAAGCCAATGATCTCGTCGCTTCGCACAACAAAAGACGCCGGGGAAGTGGCCCTGATTCGCAAGGCGGTCGATGCCTCGGCGGCGGCACACTTCGCCGCGTTCCAAACGGTGAAGCCGAATGTCAACGAGCGCGAGATTTCCGCACTCATGCAATATGAGTGGGGCAAGCGCGGCTGTGAGCGGCCGGCGTACGCGCCCATCGTAGGCTCCGGCTACTATTCCACGGTGCTGCACTATTCCGACGATGACAACATCATGAAGTCGGGAGATGTGGTCGTCATCGACGCCGCCGGCGAATACTCGATGTACGCTTCCGACATTACGCGCACGCTTCCCATCAATGGCCACTTCACCGCTCGCCAGCGCGAAATCTATGACATTGTTCTGGGAGCGCAACAGGCGGCAATGGACGCATTCCAGTCCGGCAAGTCGAGCATCACCCGCACGGGAGCGAATTCGCTCTATCAGGTCGCCTACGATTACATCAACACCCATGGCAAAGACCTGCACGGTCAGCCTCTGGGACAGTACTTCATCCACGGTCTGGGCCACTACATCGGGCTCAACGTGCATGACGCCGGGGACTATAGTGTCCCACTTGGTCCGGGCATGACGTTCACGATCGAGCCGGGCATTTACATTCCCGAGGAAAACCTTGGCGTGCGCATCGAAGATGATTTCTACGTGGACCAGGACGGCAAACTGATCAAACTGAGTGGGGCATTGCCTTCGAAGGCGGAAGATGTGGAGAAGGCGATGGCAGGGAAGTGAGAAGCAGTGGTCAGGGGTCAGTAAGAACGAACCAATAGCGTCGCTCTTACTGGCCACTAACCACTGGCCACTGCTACGAAATATATTCCCGGATGTATTCATCCTGCGTGTGGGCGAGTTCCTGCAGGTCGCCGTCGAAGATTACCTTGCCGTCGCGCAGGATCAGAAAGCTCAACGGCACTTCGCAGCGTTGTCCGCTGGGAAGCGGCACCATGCGATTGGTTTGTTTGTCGAACTGGTGAGTGGCCATGGTGAAAGCGTCCTGCAAGCGATGCGTGACCAGCAGAGCACTCGTCTTATAAACATCGCGCTGCTTTACGATTAATTCGATGATGGTGTTCGACGTCACCGGATCGAGACCGCCGGTGGGCGAGTCATAAAGCAGCAGTTCCGGCTGTGTGATTACCGCGCGCGCGATGGCAACGCGCCGCCGCATGCCCCCGGACAATTCCGAGGGATCGAGATCCAGCGTATGTTCAAGCTCTACGAAGCGCAGGGCCTCACGCACCCGGCGGTCAATGTCTTCGTCATAGACGCCGTGCTCTTCCGTCAGGCGATACGCAACGTTCTCGCGCACAGTGAGAGAATCGAAGAGCGCGCTCTCCTGAAACACCATCCCAATTTTTCCGCGCAATGCGAACAGATCTTCTTCCCGCATCCGCGTCACATCCTGCCCGAGCACGACGATGCGTCCTGCGTCAGGACGGATCAGGCCCAGGGCGAGCTTCAAAATCAGGCTTTTTCCTGAGCCCGCCACGCCGAAGATTGCCTTGGTCTCGCCGCGGGCCAGACGGAAGGAAACTCCGCGCAGCACGTCGTTCTCCGCGAAGGAGAGCGCAACATTTTCAAACACGATGGCCGGTGAGGATTGTTCCGTGGTTGTCACGGCAGAGGAATCGAGGGGCAAGGTCGGCGCCGACATGGGATTAGTGGAAAGAGAGCACGGCCATCAGGAATCGAGTCACGAAAAAGTCGAGCACGAGAATCAGCACGGAAGAAGCAACCATCGCCTGCGTGGTGGCGCGGCCCACGCCCTGGGTCCCGCCGCGGGCGTTCATTCCGTAGAAGCAGCCGATGGTCGCGATCACGAAGCCGAACAGAACCGGCTTGATCAGTCCCATGAATACGTCCTGAAATACCAGGGTTTGCCAGGCGCTCTGCCAGTACTGCTGGGCATCCAGGCGGAGAAGCACTTTGGCGACCATCAGTCCGCCAGTCAACCCCACCAGATCAGAAATTATGGCCAGGAAGAACAGCATGAATACCGAAGCCACGACCCGCGGCGTGACCAGTTTTTTCATGGGATCGGTGCCCAAGGCACGCATGGCATCGATTTGTTCGGTCACCATCATCGACCCTAACTCGCTGGCCATGCCGGAGGAATTCCGGCCTGCAACCATCAGGCTGGTCAGCACCGGCCCCAGTTCGCGCACCATAGAAGTCGAGACCAATTGTCCCACCAGATCGATCGAACCAAAACGCTCGAGCGTGTTGGAAGCCTGCAGTGCCAGCACGGCTCCGGTGAAAAAGCCGGTGAGCAGGACAATGGGCAGCGATCCCACGCCGATCGTGTCGGCCTGCCGCACCATGTCGGCGAAGTAGAAAGGCTTTCGGAAAAGATTGGCGACCGCGTGAGTGGAGAACAGGATGTAATCCTGAACCGTCTGGACTTTCTCTTTGGCGAGATCCGTGGGCGAAATGAATTCCATGCGGTTCGGGAAAAGCGTAGCAAGGCAATGCTGCGCTTTTCCGAACTATAACAGAGAACGCCACGAGCCTTCAGGGAAGAAGGGGCAGCCCGTCTGGAGCTTTATTGGAAAGGCCTGGTGCGAGGCTTCTCGTGGCGGGTAAGCTTCGCGGCTGCCAGCTTTCTGAGGCGGTCGTTGTGCTCGCGGAGGGCGGATTTAAGGTCCGCGATAACGGGTTCTACTGCGTTCTCATCTGCGGCAATCACCTTGGTGCAGAGGTCCCGGATACGGTCCTCCAAGCGGCGCGAAAGCATATCCGCAGAATGCTATATTCTCGCTGGGTAATGCCATACAGCGTTTTGCGTAGGCGGGAAGTCGAAGGTGAGCCTAAGGCCGCTTACTGCATGGGCTGATCGTTACCCTATCCCCGTGTTTTCTTCTTGATCTCGATATTCAACCGGCGGATTTTCTGATTCAGCGTAGAGAGCGGCACCTTGAAGTGCTCGGCGGCTTCGGTCTGGTTCCAGTTGCACTTCTCCAGCATGTCGGTGATGATGCGCCGTTCTACGTCTTCCACGATTTCAAACAGCGACGCATCCACTGGCGGATCATGCAGGGTGAACGACGATCCGCGGCCCAGCAGATTGTCGGGCAGCAGGTCGAGGGTGATATCGGTGCCCGAAGATAATACGACCGCGCGTTCGATCACATTTTCCAGTTCGCGCACGTTGCCCGGCCACGAGTAGGACATCAGGGGTCGCAGCGCTTCCGGCGTGACGCGCCGCACCGGGCGATCGTTCTCTTCGGCATACTTCTTCAGGAAGAATTGCACCAGCAGGGGAATATCTTCCCTGCGCTGGCGCAGGGGTGGCAGCTCAATGGTGATCACGTTCAGGCGGTAAAATAAATCCTCGCGGAAGCGGCCTTCGCGCACTAACGTTCGCAGGTCCACGTTGGTGGCGGCAATGATGCGAACATCCACTTGAACTTCCTGCACTCCACCCAGGTGCATGAACCGGCGGTCTTGCAGCACGCGCAGAATCTTGGCTTGGGTTTCCAGGCTCATGGTGGCAATTTCGTCGAGAAACAGCGTGCCTCGATCCGCGATCTCAAATAAGCCCTTCTTGGAGGCGATGGCACTGGTGAACGCACCCTTTACGTGGCCGAAGAGCGTGGACTCCAGCAGGTCGGTCGGCATGGAGCCGGTGTTGACCGGGACGAAAGGCCGGTCGTGGCGCGGCGAATGCAAATGCAGGGCTTTGGCGATGATCTCCTTGCCCGTCCCGCTTTCGCCCTGTAACAGCACGGTGGAGCGGCTGTTGGCGACTTGAGCGACGAGGTCGAATATCTTCAGCATCGGCTCGCTTTTGCCGACAATGTGCTCGAAGTTGTAGCGCTGCTTCAGGGCGCGTTTCAGTTGGACGTTTTCTTCTTCGGCGCGGCGCCAGCCCACGGAGGCGCGCACATCGGCTAGAAGCTTTTCGTTATCCCAGGGTTTCTGAACGAAGTTGGCAGCACCGGCCTGCATGGCGCGCACCGCATTCTCCACCGTGCCGTAGGCGGTGATCATGATGACGGGCAATCCCGTTTCGTAGGAGCGAATCTCGGCCAGGATTTCCATGCCATTGCGGCCGGGCAGGGTAAGGTCAAGCAAGATCAAGTCGAAGGGATGTTCGCCAATGCGCTGCAGCCCCGCTTCGCCGCTGGCTGCCGTCTCCACGGCGAAGCCCTCCATCTCGAGCAAGGTCTGCAGAGATTCGCGAATTTCGGCTTCATCGTCAATGATGAGCACCGCACCGGTCAGACCCGGATTTCCATTCATCGCCGTGCGCGAAATGACTGCACCTTCAGACATATTTTTTCTCGGAGATACTCTGCCTAGACGCGCTCCGTCTAGACATGCTCTTTCTAGACATGCTCTTTCTAGACATGGACTGCCTTTCTGCTCAAGGGGAAATCCAGGGTGAACGTCGTCCCCGTGCCGGGATGGCTTTCCACGCGAATCTTGCCGGCGTGTTCCTGGATGATGCCGTAGGTGACGGAAAGGCCAAGGCCGGTCCCACGGGCCTGGCCTTCACGAGGCGAAGTCTTGGTGGTAAAGAACGGATCGTAAATACGCTGGATATGCTCGGGTGCGATGCCGCTTCCGGTGTCGGATACGCACACGCTGACGCTCTCTCCATTCATCGTGGCCACGCGCAGCGTGCCGCCGCCCGGCATGGCATCTTTGGCGTTGAGAAACAGATTCAGAAATACTTGTTGCAGTCTCCCGGGGTTTCCCTGAATGGGGGACAACGCGGGCGCGAGCGTATTCTGCACCTCGACTTTGGCCACCTTGAACTGATGTTCCAGCAGCGCCAGGGTGTCGGCAATCACTTTGTTCACGTCCACGTCGCCGATTTCGCTGCCGCTGGTGCGGGAGAAATTCAGCAGATTGTTCACGATCTCCGAGGCGCGGAAGGTCTGCCGCGTGATCTTCTCCAGCAGGCCGGACTTCTGCGGGTCGCCTTGCAGTTGTTTGCCGAGCATCTGGGTGTAGGAGGAGATTACGGCCAGGGGCGTGTTGACTTCGTGAGCTACGCCGGCCGCCAGCAATCCGATGGAGGAAAGTTTGTCGGCCTGGGAAAGTTGAGCTTCGAGATCGACACGCTCGGTGATGTCATCCATGATGATGAGCCGGCCAATCACCTGGAACTTGCGCGTGACCAGCGGTGCGATGGCCACATTCACGGTGCGGACTTCACCGGCGGGCGTCTTGAGGCGGAACTTATACAGGTTGCGAATGCCCGGTTCCTGGCTTATGCGAGCCAGTTCTTCGACGAACTCCGCCGGGAAAATGGCTTTCAGCGGCTGCGTCAGGGTTTGCCAGCGGGGCAGCGCGTACATCACTTCCATCTGCGCGTTCCAGCTTTCGATGCGGCCCTCCATGTCGAGCGCCATCACGCCCACATTGATGGATTCGACGATGTTCTCGTTAAAGTCTTTCAACCGCTCGTACTCCGCGGCTTTCTGCTGCAGCGAGGCATAGAGCTGACCGTTCTGAATAGCGACACCGAGGTAGCCGCCCAGAGTTTCCAGCAACTCCATGTCTTCGCTGGAGAGAAAATCGCCTTGCATGGTCTTGCCCAGGCCGAGCACTGCGATAGTTTTCTGCTGCGCGTGGCAGGGAATGTAGTAGTTCAGATCCAGACGGGCAATAGTCTGCTGTGCGCCCGGCGCCTCGCGGGGCACCAGGTGGGTGTTCTCGAAGAAGAGATGCCCAGCCTGCTCGGGGCGCGATACGCTCAGGAAGGAGAGATCGAGGTGGCCGCTGGCCGACACACCAAAAGCCTTAGCCAACGCAAACTGCTCCGCATCTTCGCTGGTGCTGGCGAGGAAAATCGCGATGTGGTCGACGGCGAGCGTGCGCGATAGTCGGTCCATGACCAAGGAGAGCAGGGCATTCAGATTAGTCTCCGAACTCAGCTCGCGGCCGAACTCGAGCAGGGTGCGGCGATAGTCATAACGAGTGCGATAGAAAAACTGGTCGATGCGGTCCTGGATCCACTTGCGCACGGGATCGAACAACAGAGCGGTGACCACGACAGCCAAGATCAGGCCCATGGGGCCGGAGCTGGGCTGCCAATTGTGCACCAGCAGCGCCACGCCCGCGACCAGCCCGAAATACAATCCCACGACGATCGCGGCCGCAAGGGTGTAGACAACGCCGCGCTTGAAGATGAGGTCCACGTCCATCAAGCGATAGCGGAAGATGGCGTAGCCGAAAGTCAGCGGCAGCAGGGCCAGCGAAAGGGCAGAAACCTTCATCGCCGCGCCGGGTAGGGAACCCATCAGATAAGGGACGACATAGAACAGCGTGTAGGGAATGATGGCCAGAATGGTGCCGCGAGTGACCCACTTCAACTGCTGCCGCAGGATCGTAGTGCTGGCGCGGCGGTAGCTGTACCACAGGAGGATGGCCGCAGCCACAAAGAACAGCGATCCGTAGGACATTTCCATACGGTCGAGGTTCCAGCGCAACCTCTCGCTGGCTTGCAGCCAGCGCATGGCACCAACATGGGTGGCCAGCAGGACTGTCCCCGGCAGGTAAACCAGCGCCAGCAGCCAGGGATGCCGGCGTACGATCTCACGTTTTTCCGGAAAGGTGAGAACGAAGTGCAAGAACAGGGCCGGCTGCAAAACTCCGGCGGCGATGTTGCCCCAGTAAATGGTCCAGTCGAAATCGTTCAGTTTGCCGGTGTACTTGAAGGAATAAGCAATGAACGATACCAGGCAGAAAATATAGAAGTGCGTGGATCCGGGTGCGGTCCAGCGGCGCAGCAGAACATAAAGACCGATGCCAAGATAGATGAGCGCAATCAGGCGCAACCAGCTATTGAGCGAATGATCCGCCGGGACCAGGATTACGCTGGAATCGAGCGGAACCGATTGCCGGACCAGGGAATACGCGGCCTTGGACCAGATGCCTGTGCGGTAGAGCTGGCGCTCCAGGCCCGACATGCTCTGGACCTCTTGCCCGTTGACGGAAATCAGTTGATCGCCGGGCTTGATGCCGCCCTTTGCGCCCGGTCCGCTGGGGTCAACCCGGTCGGCTGTGAGGCGCCCGCCGTGTTCGACCCACCAGACTCCATCGTCGGGAACGGCCAACCTCCATTCCGCGTCGAAATTGAAGCTGGCGAAGACGACAGCAGCCACTGTCAGCAGGAATAGAAGAACGGCAACAAAGCGGACTTGGCTTTCCCGGTTCATGGGTTGCGACGGTGATCCCGAACCTGTGGGCTGGACAGGCGTGGGAATCAGACCCTGCCGGTCATCAATGAGCAACTTCGCTGCCATGTCGTTTCCCGCTTTAGTAATGCTAAGTGGCACATCTCAAGCCACTTCCGAGATTATAAATGGGTTTTCGAACATCAGTTACGGCTTTTTGGAGGTTTCTGTGAAATTCTGTATCCGGACCAAAGCCTATATGTTACGGGATTTTCAGGGCTAGGCAGACGAGCAGGGCAAGAAAACGGGGGACGGGGAGCGGGACGGAGGAAGACCGTGGACGCGGGCGTAGGTCTCCTATTTACTTCTGTGTGGCCGGAACAAAGAACACGTCGTAGGTATATCGACCGTCTTTGGATTCGCCATCCGTAGCATCGGGATTTAGGACTCCCCGGCAGCGGAACTGGTTGCCGTATTCATCGACGAGAGGCTCATGCCGATATTTCAAACTGATCGAGAACACGCCCAGCTCTGGAAGATGGTGTAGTTCGTTGGGCTGTGAAATACTATCGTGGTTTTCGTCGATCCACAAAAGCACAATTCCCCACGTTGGCGCGTTGGCCTTAGCAAAATTCATGTGGAGGTAGCACCTGGAAGCACAAAAAAATGAAGCGGCGCAAGCAGCGCTGCCCCATCTTCTAACCAGCTTCCCGTAAAGTCTCGTTCCT
>Ga0182015_10003836_pt1 | contig 16543 bp, 12 predicted proteins | sample 712P3MmetaG_FD_120478 | JGI IMG/M metagenome (GOLD analysis project Ga0182015, IMG submission 120478) | Permafrost microbial communities from Stordalen Mire, Sweden - 712P3M metaG | ecosystem: Environmental > Terrestrial > Soil > Wetlands > Permafrost | place: Sweden: Stordalen | collected... | reverse complement strand
GGATGCAAAAGCATTTCGCCAGGCGGTGAGAGACACGGGCAAGATCGTACAGGTGGGCACGCAGCGCCGCAGTACGCCCAGCTATCAAAAGGCGGCGGAGTATATAAAGTCGGGTAAGTTTGGGGACATCGTGATGGTCGAGATGACCTGGAACGTCAATCAGCCTGGCCGTTGGCGGCGGCCGGATCCGAGGGTACGGTTTATTTGCCGCCAATCCCTTGGGCCGCAAGATCTTTGACCCAAGCCAGCCCGCGTTCAACTACAGCCTCGACAAAGGTCAGACCACGACGTTTCGCTACCGCATATTGCTGTACCCGCATGCAGTCACCCCGGAAGAGATGAATCACCAGGCAGACGCCTTCGCGGCAGACTATCGCTAGCGCCTATTCCCTGCTGCCGCGCCTGTCGGAATGAGCATCAGCACGGAGCCACGTAATAGACCCGCGTACTCGCTTCCCCTCTCTCTCCTTCTCACGCAGCCCGGTACGACTGAATCGTCGCTTCGATTTCGCAGCGAAGCTGCTCATTGACTCGGGCGGAGTTGATCCAGAACGGTGTACTGCACTGTACCTCCAGGATTTCCAGGTGTGGGTCGTAGTTCCAGTGAATGCCGATACCGTCCTTCTTCGCGCTGCCAACGCGTTCGGCAACCGAAAAGCCGATTTTTAATGCCTTCTTGCGCAAACGCGCAAAGATAGCACGTGTTATTCCCCGAAATGTTTGCTTTGAATCCGTGAACATCCATTCGCTCCTGCTGCGTGCTCCTAAACAACTGGACGCAATCATCGCCGAAATAGTTCTGGAAAAATCGGAGTTCGAGAAAACAATCGGTTCCCCAGAACCGAATTGGAACGCTTGACGATATTCAACGGAGACATCGATTATGAGAATCGGATGTTTCCACGATGGATCGTCTGCCGAGGGCTTTGCTGTAAGCTAATGGCGATCGACAGTTGCGCTTCTTCTTCATGGGAAGGAGGCCGCAGGAAAGGCGCCTATGCGAACCGTGTCCATGTTTCGACTCTTCCCCACTCTCGTTTGTTTTGCCGCACCGCTTGGTTTCGGGCAGACCACGCAGTTGCCGAAAGTCTCACCAGAGGCACTGCAGCACATCGGACTGGCTCGCAGCATCGACGGGGTTGATTCTCGGCACGAACAACGGATCGTTCGCGACAAAGGGGACGTCGGGGAACTGGGAAGTAGAAAGTCCGAACCCGGTTGAAGAGAAAATCTCCTGTGAGAGTTAGGAAATCCCGATGCGGCCGAAGCCACACCCAGACAACTCATTGCGATTGCCGTTGCAAGTCCAATCTTCAGCCTTACTTTGGGCCTGATTGGCTTCGTTAAGAGCTCTGTTCCTGGGCTCCCCTTGGTTTAGCCGGAGCAAAGCGATTCTTTGTAACACGGTTGGTCCTTGGCTGATCGGCACAATCCTCATGACGTTGGTTTACTTGCCATTCCCTATGTTTCTCTTCGTTCCCAATTTGGTAGGCTCGGTCTTTTGGGTTTTCGCGGTAATCGGAGCTATCTGCGCCGACCGGACAATACCGGTGGCGCGTCCGATACGTTCGCTAACCCAGGCCGATCTGATCGTGACTGCTGCTGCTCTCCTGATGGTGAGATTTCTTAATCATGGGGTGCGACTGACTCCTTGATGGTCGCTCCATTCACGACAATTCGCCGATCCACGGATTAGGCGGTCGTAAGAAATTTACCGAAAATGTGCTTTGCGGGCGGTTCGATAGAGGACGGAAACCAGCCAGCGGCGAAATCGTGGACAAAGCCTTCGTGGTCTAGATGGCGCAGAGGAGATCGGCGCCTGAGGCCGCTTCGCTCTCCGCGTACACGATCGCGTCCGTCAGGACCTCAAATATGGTGCAGTAAGGTAATGTGCACACTGTTCGGCCCTTAAAATGGGAAAAGCGAACAGGATATTCCCCGAGCTCCATCCGTTTTTCCAAGTCCCGCGAGGGTACCCTTGTTCTCTTCATAGAGTAGCAAGTCGTGAGGGTACTCCATGCTTTAGAGTTTAACCAACGCGTTGCTATGCTCCATTTGACAATGTCCCCAGGTCGCTTCGCTTTACCCATGCGCTGCACGTGCATCGACACGTCCGCGCGTGGTCTCGTCAGCTTTACAACAATACTTCGGATACCTGCCCTATGAGGCTCCTTAGCCTTCGCCTCATTCTTGCGTTAATTGTCGGTGTGACCCTGGTGTCGGTCGCGTCCGCCTGGTACGAGGTGCGCGAGGCGAAAGACAGTCTGCGTTTGGATTTGGAACGCAAGGTGGCGACTTTCGGTGAGAGCCTGGTCCTAACGAGTGAGTCGTACCTGCAGGCCGGTGACCGAGGTTCTCTTGAGCGAATTCTTCGCCAGTTGAGTAACCGCGATCATCTACTTGGCGTGGGTATCTACGATCGTGAGCTTTTCCCTCTAGTTGCGCCCCCTGAGCTTTATGGGCTGAACCCGGCGAAGCTGCCTGCGTTCACCCAGGCGATGAGCCAGAACCGAACGCAAACCGTTTACGTGCGATCGCACTTCCATCGCATGTATGCGCTCGCCGCCCCCCTGCACAACGCGGCGGGTGTGGTGGCCGGAGGCATCGTTCTGGTTTACGACTCTGACTACATCCGAACCCAGATTTTCCGTCTGTGGGGCCGCGCCTTTGTTCACATTGCCCTGCAGGTTTTGGTGATTGTGGCCATCACCCTGCTCATTGTTCGCTGGAGCTTTTCCGGGCCCATTGCCCGTGCCTCCCAGTGGATAAAATCCATGCGCACCGGCGGCAAAGTTTCCCAGCCTTCGGGCAAGGACCTGGACTTCCTCATGCCGCTCGCTCGCGAAATGGCTCCCTTAGCAGAGAGCATGCGCCAGGCCCGCGCGGCCGCAGAGATTGAAGCCCGGCTGCGAAACAGCAACGAGTCACAATGGACCGCGCAACGCCTGGCAGATCACGTTCGCCAGAAGCTCAATGGCAGTAATATTTTCGTTGTCTCGAACCGAGAGCCTTACGTGCACACGCGGCAAGGCAATTCGATAATCGTAACTGTCCCCGCCAGCGGATTGGTGACGGCAATTGAACCGGTTCTTTGCGCCTGCCGCGGGACTTGGATTGCTCAGGGCAGCGGAAGCGCCGATAAGGAAACCGTCGATAGCCACGATCGCATCCAGGTTCCTCCAGAGGAACCGCTCTACACGCTGCGTCGCGTCTGGATCACCGCGGAAGAAGAAGAGGGCTACTATTACGGGTTCGCCAATGAAGGGATGTGGCCACTTTGCCATATGGCGCACGCAAGGCCGACCTTTCGCAAGTCGGATTGGGATGATTACGGTCGGGTAAATGCTCGCTTCGCCGACGCCCTGGCGGAGGAAATCGGCACGGAGAAAGATCCGGTCGTGCTTATCCAGGATTACCACTTCGCCCTGCTTCCGCGCATGATCAAGGAACGTGTTCCGCATGCTCGGGTTGCGATTTTCTGGCATATCCCCTGGCCAAACCCAGAGGCGTTCAGCATCTGCCCCTGGCAGCAAGAACTACTGGATGGACTGCTTGGAGCGGATCTTATCGGTTTTCATGTGCAGGCGCACTGCAACAACTTTCTCAGCACGGTGGATCGCACGCTCGAAGCACGGGTTGACTGGGAGCACTTCGCCGTCAAACGTATGGGCCACTGGTCCACGGTTCTCCCATTTCCTATCAGCGTGGACATGATAGAGAGCCCTCACTCGTCAACCTCAGCGGAGGCCCCCGATTTGCGCAGCAGCCTATGCGCAGAGCTCGGCATCGAGGCTGTGTTTTTGGGCGTGGGCGTCGACCGAGTCGACTACACCAAAGGGATTATCGAGCGATTTCAGGCAGTGGAGTCCTTCCTGGAACGGCATCCACGCTACCAGGAAAAGTTCACGTTCATCCAGGTCGGTGCTCCCACACGGACGCACATCCAGCGCTATGCGGATTTTCAGCGTGAGGTGGAGTTGGAAGCGCTGCGTATCAATGAGCGTTTCCGCCGTGGCAGGTGGAAGCCGATCGTTTTCATCAACCGGCAGCACAGTCACGCGGAGGTAAGCCGATATTATCGAGCGGCCCATCTCTGCATGGTCACGTCGCTGCATGACGGCATGAACCTGGTCGCAAAGGAGTTTGTTGCCACACGCGAGGATGAACGGGGCGTCTTGATTTTGAGTAGCTTTACCGGCGCTGCACGCGAACTGCTAGAGGCACTGATCGTGAACCCCTACGATGTGTTAGCCACCGGTGAGGCGATTGCAATAGCGCTCGAAATGGACCACCAGGAGATATCCAGCCGTATGCAGCGCATGCGGCGATCGATCCGTGAACACAACATCTACTGGTGGGCCGCAGCCCTCATCACAGAATTGTGTGATATGCGCATCGAGCCACCTGCGTGATCCTAAACAACTGGACGCAATCATCGCCGAAATAGTTCTGGAAAAATCGGAGTTCGAGAAAAACATCGGTCCCAAGAACCAAATTGGAACGCTTGACGATCGCTGGGATAGCGGCACTTCGGGAAGTACGTGGAAGACGCAGCCATCACGCTGATGCGACGGTGAAACCGTCAGACCGTATCGCAGCCCAGTGAGAAACGTAACGCGGCACAGATTTCTTTCATCCGCATCGCATTCAGCCGGGTCACGCGTTTTCCCAATCGGTCCTGGGAAACCGTGATTGTATTGTGGAGATTCACCGCACAGGGGGTCTTCATGCCATCGTCCTCGCCCAGGACAACCTCGGACGGCACTCCTCGAATCGCTGACGTTATGGGCGCGACACTTACAGTCGACAAATAAGAAATCGCGCTATCCCGTGTGAGTATAACGACCGGCCTCCTCTTGTCTAGCGCAGCGAAGCGGTATAGGCGAACATCACCTCGAACTATTCCGCCGGCCACGCCGCCTCCCCCTCCCAAAGGGCCGATTCGCCGGCTGTTTGCGGCTGCCTCGAATAACCTTCGCGGTCGCGCTCTTCGCTGGTGTGCACTTCCAATCTCCTGAGGTGCTCTCGCAGTGCTTCGCGTACGAGCGCAGAACGATTCCGTTTCATCCGGCGGGCCGCCCGATCCGTCGCCTGCAGAAGATTTTTGTCGAGAACAACCTGGATCGTTTCCATATGTGGACCTTACTCCACAGTATACTCCACACCCCTCAATCCAGGTCCGGATTGTCTGCCGAGGGCTTTGCTGTAAGCTGATGGCGATCGACAGTTGCGCTTCTTCTTCATGCGAAGGAGACCGCAGGAAAGGCGCCTATGCGAACCGCGTCCATGTTTCGGCTCTTCCCCGCTCTCGTTTGTTTTGCCGCACCGCTTGGTTTTGGGCAGACCACGCAGTTGCCGAAAGTCTCACCAGAGGCACCGCAGCACATGGAAAAGGTGACCTCGTGTCTTCAACCTATGGTCGTAGTCAAAGACGAGCCCACGCCGTGCCCCACGCTCAGCAAGCGAATGACGGAACTCCATATTCCCGGAGTCAGCATCGCCGTCATTCACAACGGGTCGATCGAGTGGGCGCGCGGATTTGGAGTGAAGCAATCCGGAGGAGAGCCGATCAGCGCGGATACCTTGTTCCAGGCGGGATCCATCAGTAAGCCCCTGGCGGCGATGGCCGCGCTCCGTCTGGTCCAGGAAAAGAAGCTGACGTTGGATGCGGATGTGAACTCGGAGCTGGTTTCCTGGAAAGTACCCGCGAGCCCCGCTGCAAACGGCAAGCCGGTCACCCTGCGTGAGCTGCTTACCCATACCGCCGGCTTTACCGTTCATGGATTTCCCGGATATGCTGCCTCTGCGCCAGTTCCTACGTTGATCCAGGTACTGAATGGAGAAAAACCGGCCAACACTCCCCCGATTCGCCTCGAAAGCGAGCCGGGTAGCCGATGGAATTACTCCGGCGGCGGATTCACGGTGATGCAGCAGACTGTGTTGGACGCAACCAAAGAGCAATTCCCAAAACTGCTGCATGACACGGTGCTCGCGCCCATCGGGATGACGCACAGCACTTACCAGCAGCCACTTCCCGCGGACCTGCTGCCGGAAGCCGCGACCCCCTACGATGCAAACGGAACGGCGATACCAGGGGGCGCCCATACTTATCCGGAAATGGCTGCTGCGGGATTATGGACCACTCCAGCTGATCTGGCCCACTATTGTATGGAGGTAGAACTTTCTCTCCAGGGGAAAGCCAATCACGTCCTGTCGCAGGATCTCACCCAGCAGATGCTCACTCCGGGTAAAGGACAGTGGGGTCTGGGGCTGCAGATCGGCGGTTCTGCCGGCGATCCATATTTCTCTCACGGCGGCGTCAACGAGGGTTTTGAAAGTCTCTTCGTAGCGTATGAGCATCATGGCGACGGTGCGATTGTCATGACCAACGCTCAAGGTGGATCACGCCTCGCAGCGGAGGTTATGCAGAGCATTGCGACCGAATACAACTGGCCGGATTTTCGTCCCGTGATACACACGCAGGTTAAGGTGGATCCGGCCGTGCTTGCCCGCTATGTCGGGGGCTACGAGCTGGCGCCGAATTTCAGCATCGCCTTTACCCTGGAGGGCGACCAGCTTATGGCACAAGCCACGAATCAACCGAATGTTCCTGTTTTTCCAGAATCGCAAACCAGATTCTTTCTCAAGGTGGTCGATGCCCAGGTCGAGTTCTTCCCTGACGATAAGGGGCAGGTTGCCTACATGATCCTGCACCAGAACGGCAAAGACACCAAAGGTATCAAGAAATAGGCGGCGTTCTGCGCCAGGGACGCAAGCGATTGTGCCTTTGGATGAGGGAAAAACATCGTGGAGCAGGGTACGTCCGGGCGCGTCGTGCATAACGTCGCGGGCTTTTTCGGGTACCGGGTTTTTATTGATTGCCCGGTCGGCGCACCGGCTATCGGGTTTGAACAGTTTTCCTGTCGCTCTGCCCCGCAAGTGAGACAGCATGGACGGAGCCATTGAGCGCTTTTCCTATCTCGAATAGAAATTCACGCGGGGGAACAGGTTTCAGTAGCAGATGGAAGTTGTGACCCCGATCGCGCTCCTCGTTGACCAAATCCCTGGTAGACGGCTTTCCGGTAAAAAGCAGGATCTTGCAGGCGGGATACTGTGTTTTCATTTGGATCGCCAGATCAATCCCAGAGAGGCCGGGCATCTCAACATCCGATATCAGCAAATCGGGAGATTTCACTCTGGCGGCGGCCAGCGCTTCTACTGGAGAGGCGAAAGCATGAGCGGTGTATCCGTGAAGTTGCAGGATCGCGGCGAGCGTGGATGCGATGACGGGTTCATCGTCAACAACGAAAACGCGTGTAGGAACCACATATTCCTCTTTCGAGTATGTTGCTCGCGGATGAAATAAACGCCAACCCCGGAGGAGGGCACCGCCGGCATCCCGAGTGATTTCCGTGGACTGCAATACCTGGGGGGGCGGCAGTAAAATGAGTATGCGCTTCGCCTTGACCGAAGAATGGTCAATCCGGCTCACCGGGAGCGGGCCAGTGGACCGTCAGGGAGACTTATAAGCCCGTCGGAGCCAAAAATCTGCTTCCGACTCGCCCGGACCGCCGTCGGGGGCCCCGCAGTGAGCAAAATTGAACAGACAGTTGCTCAACCGTAGGCGATACTGGGGGTGGCAAGGCCGGTTTGCCCCAGACGGAATGGCTATTTGGTTGATATCATTCGGGTATCCGGTGATGGGCGCGTTCGGGGCCGCTATACGTGGTCGCCGGCGGTTTTCTCCTGATGTATGAGGGGCCGCCTTTCTGCCGGAACTGGCCACTAGGTCATGTCATTGTTTGAGCGTGAACGGAACAGGAGGAAATATCTGATGGCCGAGTCAACAAATAGCGCCTTTGATCCTGCGACCTTTCTCAAGACCGCAGGCCTGGGACGGCGGACCGTCAAACTGAAGCCGAAGGATGTCTTTTTTGCCCAAGGCAATCCGGCTGACTCCGTGTTCTATCTCCATGCCGGCCGCGCGAAGCTGACGGTTGTTTCGAAAAATGGCAAAGAAGCCACGATTACAATTCTCTCTCCCGGAGATTTCATCGGAGAGGAGTCGATCGCCGGAGTGGTGGGGCTGCGTATGGCGGCGGCCACGGCCATCACCAACTGTATCGCCCTCAGGATAGAGAGAGAGACGATGATACAGGTTCTACACGAGGAGCATGCGTTCTCCGATCTCTTCTTAAAGTTTCTGATTGCCCGCAGTATGCGAACCCAAGCGGACCTTATCGATCAACTTTTTAACTCCAGCGAAAAGCGCCTCGCACGAATATTGCTGTTGATGGCGGAATTTGGGAAACCGGGAGAGCCGGAGACGCTCATCCCGCAGATCACCCAGGAAACTCTGGCAGAGATGATCGGTACGACCCGGTCTCGCGTCAGCTTCTTCATGAATCGCTTTCGTAAGCTGGGCTTTATTGAATACAACGGCCGCATCAGAGTGCATAAGTCGCTGCTCAACGTAGTGCTGCACGACCAACTTCACGTGGAGAGTGCCGTGAGCGCCTCTCTGCCGGGGACCCGGCACAACAAACTGAAACTATCCGGACGCCGATCAACGACTGCGAGCAAGACTGCACAAATTGGAGCTTAACCGGAACTCCTGGCACCGTGTTTAAACCAATTCCGGCTATTGTTGGACGGCGTGTTGACGGCTAGGTCCCGCCTCTAGAGCAGTTTCGCAATTACTGTGGCCTGATAAAGATCGCGAGGTGTGGTTTTCCTTGAGGGAAAACCACGAAAAGGCCTATCACTTCGGTCTACACCAATTGCGAAACTGCGCTAGTCCGTCCAGCAAGGTCACACGCTGAGCAATCCGACACAGTAAAAGCAAAAACCCTTGGAAGCATCAAGAGAAGTGCTGCGCGTTCGGCTGGCAATTCTGGGACCCTCTCGGACGGTTTTTGCATTCCCAGGGATCGCGGGGTACAGCGACGACGCCGTGATTCGATATGTCGATATTCCCCAGCAACACACCGCAGTGGAGGAGCGCGCACCAGACGTCGCTTCCCTTTTTCGGGGAGCCGGATTTCGGGTAAATCAGGTGCGGGACATGGACGCATGGTTACAGCGCCACGCTGTCTTCATTGCGGCGATCGCAGGAGCGCTTTATGAAAGCGACTGCGACGCACGCCTCTGGCGCAGAATGCCCAAGCGGTACGCCGCCTCATCGTTGGCGTGCGGGAAGGGTGGGCTGCCCAGGACCGCAAGGGGGTAGGAACTGCGCCCTTGGCGCTACGAACGATTTTGTGTTCGGTTCCTCTGCGACTGTCCGCAATCTACTGGAGCCGGCTTCTCGCCTCTCCTCGTGGAGACCTCTACTTTGCGCGGCACGCGCGACATGCTGCGGCTGAGATGGCTTCGCTCGCGCACGATGTTCGAAGTTCCCTCTGCGAGAACGAGGCCCCAGAGCTCAAAAGGTTGCTTGCGTCAATAGACACTTGGCGGCGGACTTTCAGCAATGACTCCCAACGGGTTTCTATGGGGCGAGCGGACACATTCGATCAAACCGATCAGGCGCCTTAGAGCGTTCGGTAAACAAACACGAAGTTGATGACTCAGCAAGGACCAGAGTTCACAGTCCTTTCGCTCGAGCAGAACGTACTTCGACGAAAGAGGCTACCTTTTCCTCCTCGCTTCTGCGGACTGACTCCGTCAAGCGCGGCATTTGCATCTCTCTTTTAACGCTGGAAATGATCTTCCTTGCGCGTTCTATGCGATCTTGTTTTTTCTTCATCATCCCAACAATATGACCTAGGTGACCCGCGGAATCTGTTCTCAACGGCTCACAATTTCTCTGTAACAACGTGTTCGTCGCGGTGTGTGAGCAAAACTGAACAGACTCTGTATCTCAGCTGGCGCGATACTAAGATTAAGAGTCCCGAAATGGCTCGGCAACGTTAGTCCATTCGGTATGATTCGAACAGGCGACACAGACAGCACCTAGGCATCGCCCAATGACAGCACTCGCGCCTGAACGTTTGGGGTCCTTACGAGGCCGTTGACACTAGTTAAATATGTGCGGATCTCCAATCGCCGCCTGTTCTTTCCAGTGCAACGGCACGACTTTATCAAGGTGCTACGGTAGTTTCCGGTCAATGCCCCGCATGCTTAGAAAGCTTAGCCAGCACTCGCACAGTTCAGATCGGGTCCCGATCTGCAGGGTCATGAGGGTGCCCAGCCGTCATAGATAAATCGAGAGGATCAACCATATACCTCTCTGCAGAGGAAACAATTCCAATCGACCAGGACGGCCCACCCAAATTAGGGTCAGCGCCCGGAGAAGTCCGTCACCCTGAATAATTTTATCTTCGATGTGACGTTTTCGACCGTTGTCGTGGCGAGAATGGAGAGAGATGAAGATTAGTTCTGAGCAATTTCGTGTGCCTCCCGGAAAGGAATTCAAACTCGGTGACAGGCAAACGGTTGTCAAACCTTTCTATCAATCGAAGAAGCATTATCAGGAGCTCCTGCAGAAGCACGTGGCGGAGTTAAGTTCCCTGCAACAGCTTCACTACGCCTCCAATCGCTATGCGTTGCTGCTGATATTCCAGGGGATGGACTCCGCCGGCAAGGACGGCGCCATCCGTCATGTCATGTCCGGGGTCGATCCGCAAGGATGCCAGGTTTTCAGTTTCAAACAGCCTAGCGCTGAAGAACTGCAGCATGATTTTCTCTGGCGCACGACGCGCAAACTTCCTGAACGCGGGCGAATCGGTATCTTCAATCGTTCCTATTACGAAGAAGTGTTGGTTGTCCGGGTGCATCCCGAGATTCTGCGCACCCAGGGTCTTCCAGCAGAACTCCGTGACGAGAAGAACATCTGGGAAGAGCGATACCGCTCCATCGTCGACCTGGAGAGCCATCTCTATCGCAATGGAACGCGGACCATCAAGATTTTTCTTCATCTTTCGCAAGAAGAGCAGCGCAAGAGGTTTCTCAAGCGCATTGACCATGCAGACAGGAACTGGAAATTCAGTCTCGCGGATATTCACGAGCGGGCGTTTTGGAAGCAATACATGGAGGCGTACGAGACTTGCCTGAATGCGACCAGCACCCATCAGGCACCCTGGTACGCCGTTCCCGCGGACGATAAAGAGAATGCCCGGCTGATCGTTGGCCGCATTGTGCTCGATGCGCTCGGGGGCCTCAAGATGGCCTACCCCGAAACTACGGCAAAGCGGCGCGCGGAACTGCGATCGATCCGCAAACAGTTGGCGAAATAACTTCCACGAGCAGCGGCACCGAAAATAGAGAGGAACCATCCGCATGACCCCGAACGAGCAAGCAGTCGTTGATCAGGAAAGTAGCCCGATATCCCCCAGCCAGAGCTTGGCGATGGTCGCCACCCCGGAGTTCCTCTTCGATGCGACCTTGTCGACCGCTGTTGCCGCCAATGGCAAGCGCGAGCTGAACGCCCCACTCCCCCACGGTCCGCTCACCCCGGAAATGCTCGACAGGATGAACCGCTATTGGCGCGCAGCAAACTACCTGTGTATCGGCCAAATCTATCTCTTTGAAAACCCCTTGTTGCGTGAGCCGCTCAAAGCGGAGCAGATCAAGCCACGGTTGCTCGGACACTGGGGCACGTCTCCGGGGCAAAACCTCATCTACATTCACCTCAACCGGCTCGTTAAGGCGCATGATGCGAACGTCATTTACATTGCCGGTCCCGGGCACGGCGGTCCCTCGCTCAATGCCAACTCTTATCTGGAAGGCAGTTATACCGAAGTGCATCCGGAGATCACGCCGGATGAGAACGGCATGCGGCTGCTTTTCAGGAAGTTCTCGACGCCAGGTGGCGTGCCCAGCCATTGCGGCCCGCACGTTCCCAATTCCATGCACGAGGGCGGCGAACTTGGCTATTCCCTGGTCCACGCATTCGGGGCGGCGTTCGACAATCCAGATCTGATCGTAGCCTGCGTCATCGGCGACGGCGAATCTGAGACCTGCCCGCTCGAAGGCAGCTGGAAGGGAGTGAACTTCCTCAACCCGGTGCGCGATGGCGCCGTGCTTCCCATACTGCACCTCAATGGCTACAAGATTTCTGGTCCAACCGTGCAGGGACGCACCAGCGACGAAGACCTGAAGGCCTTATATATCGGTCGCGGTTACAAGCCTTACTTTGTCGAGGGCGACGATCCTGAAGCCGTGCATCAGCTTCTTGCGGGAACCCTGGACGATTGCTATGCGGAGATTCAAGGCATTCAGCGAGAGGCGCGGAGTAATGGGTTCAAGAAGCAGCCCATCTGGCCTATGATCGTGCTGCGCACACCGAAGGGCTGGACTTGCCCCAAGGAAGTGGATGGGATTCCCATTGAAGGAACCTTTCGTGCTCACCAGGTGCCTCTAGCCACTGTCCGGGAAAACCCCGAGCATCTGAAGATCCTGGAAGCCTGGATGCGGAGTTACAAGCCGCAAGAGCTCTTCGACAAGAATGGCAGGTTCATCGGCGAACTCGCCGAGCTCGCTCCGCGGGGCAATCGGCGCATGGGTGGAAATCCTCACGTGAATGGCGGCCGGCTGTTGACAACACTCGCGCTGCCGGACTTCTGCGACTTTGCGCTGGAGATTCCCGGCCCCGGCCAGGTCGTCGCGGAAGCTCCGCGCAAGCTGGGAGACTTCTTTGCCCAGGTCTTCCGGCTCAACCCGAACAACTTTCGCATGTTCTGCCCGGATGAAACGGAATCGAATCGCCTGGGTTCTGTACTCGAAGCGACCAAGCGGTGCTTTATGGCCGAGACCGTTTCCATTGATGACAACCTCAGCCCCGATGGGCGGTTGATGGAAGTGTTGAGCGAGCATTGCTGCCAGGGATGGCTGGAAGGTTACCTGCTGACTGGGCGGCACGGCATGTGGTCTTCTTACGAAGCCTTTGCGCAGGTAGTCGATTCCATGCTGACACAACATGCTAAATGGTTGGAACAGTGTCTCGATTTCCCCTGGCGCAAACCGCTTGCGTCGTTGAATGTGCTCTTGACCAGCCATGCGTGGCGCAACGATCACAATGGCTTCAGCCATCAGGCGACCGGCTTTGTCGACAATGCACTCGCACGCAGAAGCGAAACCATCCGCGTGTACTATCCACCGGACGGCAATTGCCTGCTCAGTGTGTTCGACCACTGTATGCGGAGCCGCAACTACGTCAACATCGTCACCTGCGGCAAGCAGCCTCAGCTGCAGTGGCTGAGTATGGACGAAGCCCTCGAGCATTGCTCACGAGGCGCATCGACCTGGAAGTTTGCCACCAACGACGGAGGCGGAGAACCGGATGTTGTGCTGGCGTGCGCCGGAGATGTACCGACCATTGAAACCTGCGCCGCGGCATGGCTTCTGCAAAAACATGTTCCAGGTATAAAGGTACGCGTTGTCAACGTGGTCGATTTGACCGCCTTGATGATGCCGGATAACCATCCTCATGGGATGGACAACATGTCATTCAACGCGCTCTTCACCGAGCTTGCGCCCGTCATGTTCGCCTTTCATAACAACCGGTGGCTCATCCACAGTATGGTTCACGGACGTTCCAATGAAGGCCGCTTCCACGTTCGGGGTTACATGGACCGCGGAACCACCACCACACCGTTTGATATGGTCGTTCTCAACGAGATGAGCCGGTTCCACCTTGCTCTCGAGGCGCTCAAGCATATTCCACGGCTGCGTATCGAAGCCGCGGATGCAATCGATTTGTTCAACCGCAAGTTGTTTACGCACCACGAATACATCCGGCAACACCTCGAAGATATGCCGGAGATAAGGAATTGGCATTGGACCGCCGATTTCAGTGAGCCGAGTGCACCCCCGCCCCTGGCTAAGGGACATCCGCGCGCTGCTTTGTTTACGAATAGCTGACGGGATTTCTTGCCGGTTTTTCCAGATGTGCTGGAAGACGGGGTGCATCGCGATTTTCCGTTTACCAAATCTCGCGCAAAAGAGCATGTAGGTGGACGCGCACATCTAGTTGGATTCTTTTGCTTCTCAGGGAGACAATTTGAGCGACGAAAAGACAGTCAGGGGCTGGCCAAAGGTTGAAGGGATGGACGAGCTCGCCGAGCTCGCGCTCAACCTTCATTGGTCCTGGAACCATCGGTCGGACGAGATCTGGGAGAGCCTCGACTCTGAGCTCTGGCAGAGCACACAGAATCCGTGGGTTATTCTGCGCACCGTTTCCCGAGAGAAGATCCGCTCGCTGCTGGCCACCCCCGACTTTCGCCAACGTCTGGAGAAGTGTCAACGCCACAACCACAAACACTTCACCGAAGAAGCCTGGTTCCAGAAGAAATACCCAGGCGCCGCACTCTCGTTGGTCGCGTACTTCAGTATGGAATTCATGTTGACCGAAGCGTTGCCAATCTACTCCGGCGGGCTCGGCAATGTCGCCGGCGATCAGATGAAGGCCGCGAGCAACTTGGGTGTGCCCGTTGTCGGGATCGGGCTGCTCTACGGCCAGGGATATTTTCGCCAGGATTTCGATTTGGACGGCAACCAACAAGCACTTTTCCCGGTCAACGATCCGGACCAGTTGCCCATTCGGCCACTGCGTCAGACGAATGGCGAGTGGTTAAGGTTCCAGATTCAGTTACCGGGATCGAAGCTCTGGCTTCGCTGCTGGGAGGCCTGTGTCGGCAGGACCAAACTCTACCTTCTCGACACCAACGATTTCGCCAATAGTGCAGCCCATCGCGGCATCACCAGCCAGCTCTACGGCGGCGATGGCGAGATGCGGCTTAAGCAGGAGATCGTGCTCGGTATAGGCGGTTGGCGGCTGCTGCGGGCTTTAGGGTTGGAACCTCAGGTATGCCATCTTAACGAGGGTCACGCAGCGTTTGCGGTTCTCGAACGGGCTCGCTCCTACATGGAGGATCATAAGGTAGCCTTCGATCTCGCCATGGCCGTCACCCGGTCTGGGAACCTGTTTACTACCCACACGGCGGTCACCGCGGGATTCGACCGTTTCGATCCACAGCTCATGCGTAAGTATCTACGGCATTACGCGGAAGATGAACTCGCAATCCCCATGGAGCAACTGTTGGCCATGGGAAGGCAGACCGCAGACAACGCTGCGGAAGACTTCAACATGGCCTATCTTGCTGTCCGTGCCAGCGGCCAGATCAATGGCGTGAGCAAACTTCACGGGCAGGTGAGCCGGCACATCTTTCAACCGCTCTTTCCCCGATGGCCAGAGGATGGGGTTCCCATAGGCTCTGTGACCAACGGCATTCATGTGCCGACGTGGGATTCGGCGGAGGCCGATGCACTCTGGACCACGGCCTGCGGCAAGAGACGCTGGTTCGGAGACGCTCAGCCGGCGGATTGCATCCGTAGCCTGAGCGACCAGCAGTTATGGCAAATGCGCACCATCGAGCGCAAGAAGATGATCGACCGTGTGCGCCGGCGCTACGCATGTCAGCTTGCTTCCGCGTACGATACCTCGCAGGACTTCACTCGATTCCTTGATGAACATGTGCTGACAGTGGGATTTGCACGCCGCTTCGCCACATACAAGCGGCCCAATCTTCTGTTGCACGATCCTGAGCGGTTGATTCGCCTGCTTCGTGATCCGCAGCGTCCGGTACAGCTGATTCTCGCTGGGAAAGCACACCCTCAGGACCGGCCAGGACAGGCCCTCATCAAACAGTGGAACGACTTCCTCAAGCGTCCGGAAGTTCGACATCATGTTGTCTTCCTGAGTGACTATGACATGTGGATGGCGCAGGAATTAGTGCAAGGTATGGATCTGTGGATCAACACCCCGCGGCGTCCCTGGGAAGCCTGCGGAACCAGTGGAATGAAGGTCCTGGTCAACGGAGGGTTGAATTTCTCTGAACTCGACGGCTGGTGGGCAGAGGCCTATTCCTCCCAGGTTGGCTGGGCGATCGGCGACGGCCAGGAACACGGTGAAGATCCGGCATTGGATGCTATCGAGGCTGACGCGATGTATACCTTGCTGGAGCGAGAAGTCGTGCCTGAATTCTATGACCGGTCTGACAACGGCATGCCGTCCAAGTGGTTAGGCCGTATCCGCGAGAGTATGGCCCGGCTCACGCCAGAATTTTCCGCCAGCCGCACCATTCAGAACTACACCGAGGACCACTACCTTCCAGCCGCATCCGGATATAGCCAGCGTGCAGCCAAAGACAGCGCCCTTGGTGTTGAACTGCTGCAGTGGCAGCACACAATCACCCGAGAATGGAACACGGTGCGCTTCGGCACCACGCAAGTTGAGACCCGCGACGGCCTGCATTTCTTCCGGGTACAAGTTTTGCCGGGTGCTCTTACCGTAGGTGACTTAAAGGTAGAGCTCTACGCCAGTCCGCCGGAAAAGGGTTTGGCCGTCATCGAAACTATGACTGCATGCGACCGATGCGAGAAGTCGAACGGAACCGTAACTTACTCTACCCAGGTAAGTGCGGTTCGTGCGGCAAGCGACTACACTCCCCGCATCCTCCCCTATCATCCGATGGCTTCCCTTCCCCTGGAAGCTGGACAGATATTGTGGCAACGTTAATGGAAAGACCGCGCCTTATTGGCG
>Ga0182015_10003835_pt1 | contig 16543 bp, 10 predicted proteins | sample 712P3MmetaG_FD_120478 | JGI IMG/M metagenome (GOLD analysis project Ga0182015, IMG submission 120478) | Permafrost microbial communities from Stordalen Mire, Sweden - 712P3M metaG | ecosystem: Environmental > Terrestrial > Soil > Wetlands > Permafrost | place: Sweden: Stordalen | collected... | reverse complement strand
TCGTTCACAGCGTAGATGCGGCCTTGTCCAGCCAAGTTCTGGCCGGCAAAGAGGAACTTGAACGGTAACCACCCGCCGTCGCCAACGGTTACAGGATCCGAGACATTACCGGGAGTTCCGGCATCGCCGTAGGACAGCAGTAGGCCCTTGTCGTTCACAGCGTAGATGCGGCCTTGTCCAGCCAAGTTCTGGCCGGCAAAGAGGAACTTGAACGGTAACCACCCGCCGTCGCCAACGGTTACAGGATTCGAGACATTACCGGGAGTTCCGGCATCGCCGTAGGACAGCAGTAGGCCCTTATCGTTCACAGCGTAGATTCGGTTTTGTCCGGCCGCGTTCTTGCCGCCGAATAGGAATTTGAATTGTAACCATCCGCCGTCGCCAACGATCACAGGATTCGAGACATTGCCCGGAGTTCCCTTGTCGCCATAGGACAGCAGTGCGCCCGCCGGAGCTGCCATTTTGTTTCCTCCATGTTCATCGCAGGAGCTGTAAGTGTTAGGCTCCCAAAATAAATTGCTTTGTCCGCACGCGATGCTAAAAGTGTTTACAGTGTCTGTCAAGCATATTTTCAGCATATTTTCTGAGGCGTTTAACTCCTGCTCGCCGCGGTCACAAGTAGGTTCATCCGCACATTTCTCGGTCCGCTTCAATTTCGACCGGAGCCGCTAAGTATAAAGCGCTCGAAGTGCGTCTCTCGGATGCAATGCCGTCTGGCTTTATTGAAAATGACGGCGTGGTACAGTGTTCGGCACAAAGGAGCGGTGTTCTCATGCCTTGCTACTTTTTTTCCTTCAATCGATACATCCGAGTGAATCGCGGCGACATTGGACCAGGGATCGTGGATCTACAGTATCCGGCCCCGATCTCAAACTGGGGATGGGGAGAATTTGGGAGGAACGGGATTGACGCGGCCCTCTACAGTGGCAGCAAATGCTACTTCTTTTCCGGCAACCAATACATACGCGTAACTCGCGGCGACACCGGTGCTGGCACAGTCGACGGCGGTTATCCGGCCCCGATCTCAAACTGGGGATGGGGAGAATTTGGGAAGAACGGGATTGACGCGGCCCTCTACAGTGGCAGCAAGTGCTACTTCTTTTCCGGCAAGCAGTACATACGCGTGACTCGCGGCGACACCGGTGCTGGCACAGTTGACGGCGGCTATCCGGCCCCGATCTCAAACTGGGGATGGGGAGGATTTGGGAAGAACGGGATTGACGCGGCCCTCTACAGTGGCAGCAAATGTTACTTCTTTTCCGGCAACCAATACATACGCGTGACTCGCGGCGACACCGGTGCTGGCACAGTTGACGGCGGCTATCCAGCACAAATCTCACAATGGGGTTGGGGCGAGTTTGGTGCCAATGGCATAAGGACCGCATTGTTCAGCGGCACAGACACGCCGATCGGTAGCATTGTTTCTCCGCCATCACGTCTTGGTGACAACTCCAACTACTTCATCCATGCCGGCGGTACGCCACTCACTGGGGTAGTCGTCACCATCAATATTCAGGAGGACCTCGCCTTCAAGTCGGCGACGGTGACGGACGGCTTCTCTTTCCAACTCAATTCCTACGGCCCAAAGGGCAGCCAAAGCCAATTCCAGCAGTACGTGCTAGCGCTGCGCGACATGCAATATTACGGCGCGATCAACAACTACGGGCCAACACAAACATCCCCCAGCGGGCTGATCGACAGCAACAATCCAATGCATTCACTCAGCGCTTACATCTTGAAGGCCGGATGTCAGTCGAAGATCAGCCTGCTTAGTAATGCCGCGAGCGCAATTACTGGAGCCACCTTCTCCGTGATCGATGAAAATGGCCAGAAAGTGGTGGAGAGCACCTTCAATATCCCACCGGGTGTGCCAATCTCTCCCATTGTCGCCTTCGTACTCAACATTGTGGGTGCCGATGACAAAGCCCATGCGATATTTGCATCCGGTTCCGGATCGATCATTTACCAGGCCGATAATGCGCTCGCCGTGATGAGTGACTTTCCTTCATTTGTCGCTAGCGACGGGTTCAGCGTTGAACTTTCCACGTCTGTCTACGGTGAGCTGAACGCAGGGCCAGCATTTGGCCTCTCGCAACATTTTGGCGTCACTCCGGACGGCAGTTTCATCTAACACAGGCCTGTTCAGAGTCGGCTCGGCCATTGACCTGACCAACAGCAACTTCCATGCTTTTAAACCTGACCCGTGCGACGGCGATGGCAGATAGCCGCGCGCGCGTCGGTACGATGTGCGCCCAAGCGCCCAAGTCAAGCCGTTTGGGTAGGACTGTTATATGACACCGTTTTTTCGTAACTGTTTTCGTCGGGCGAATGACATCCCCAGTTTGGCATCGGAGGTGATTGTCGCATGAGTGCTTCGTAACGGCCTCGGTAGTAGGATTATTTCGTATCCTCGGCCAGGCGAGAGACGGTCTTGCGCCCAACCGTTCAGGAGAGCTGTGATGAGTGGAACTGTATTGTTTCTCGGCGCAGGTGCAACGAAGTCGGTGCAGGGATTGTCGACCGACGAGATACTGCCGGCTTTGGTTGCGGCGAAGGCGAGCCTGCAGCAGCAGGATCCAAGCGGGCGAGTGAACACTCTATTTGATTTTCTGACGCAAGAGTTTCACGTGGATCCCAATAACGTCGACAAGTATCAGTATCCCGGACTTCCGTTGCTGATGAGCCTGATCGACACTGCTCTCGATCGTAGGGAGCCCTTGTACGGGCGATGGAGCCTGAATACTCTTGCTCTGTTGAGGGAGGCGATCGAGTTCGGCATCTTTGACGCGCTTGAAGAGAATCTCGTGAAGGTTCCCACGGACAATCATTTCGAAATGTTCCAGAAGTTCTTTCCGAGCCCCGATCAGCCGTGCGTGATTTCGACGAACTACGATCTGATCGCCGACTCGGCCATGATGTTCTTGAGTCAGATCAGACAGGCGCCTGGAAGCTTGCCGGACTATCATTGCGGAATTGCCAACCTTTTGCCGATTGGCCCGGAGGAGAAGCGCTTTGGAACGCTGCTGAAGCTGCATGGATCTTTGAACTGGATGTTGTGCAAGAACTGCCTACGTATGGAATTGGGAAAGACCGACTTCAGGCCTTACCTGGCGATTCTGCAAACGGTAGCTGGGCCGGATCTAAAATCCAGTCTGCTGTCCGATGGAGCCCAGTGCCCGGTTTGCCAGTCGGTATTACGGCCGCTGCTGGTGGCGCCGTCTCATCTGAAGGACTACCGGAACCCGCACCTTGCGCAGGTCTGGTACGAGGCGCAGCGAGTGCTGCGGCAGGCCAGCCGGGTGATCTTTGTGGGCTACAGCATGCCCGATGACGATGTTGAGGTGGTTTATCTGGTTAAGCGCAGCCTGGGCCATATCACCAGTCCAAAGCAAATTACCGTGGTTGAGTACTGCGCAGAAAATCCTCAAATCCCTGCCGCCGAGCACCCAGTTGGCAGACGCTACCGGACGTTATTCGGAGATATCGACTGGCACGCAGGCGGATTGGATCAGTGGTTCTGCACCCTTCCGTGAGGCATCGGCAGGGCGTGTGCAGGCTCAGACGGGAAATCTTTCCAGGCTGCGGGCTCGTGCTTTCGCGGCTTGTTCGTGGCGGTTGCGCGAGGGGCGCGTTGGTTTCGAGGGACGAGAAAAGTTGGGTCTAGATGTCAAGGGGCGTACTCTACGGTCCGATTGCGCTCAGGTGTTGGATCGGAACTTCTGCCCCCAAAGGGAGTTGCAAGTCATGGAGCGGGATTTTTGGGGCGCGAGTAGCGGATCGAAAGACGGGCCTGTAGCCGCTGTCAATCCCGACGACCTTCGAGCGGCCTGGGCCATTTATCGCGATGTTCAGGCCCGCCAACCGAATCGGCAAACGGGTGTCAGTGTCAACGTATTTCAAGGTGTTTGCAGCCCTGGCGCAGATATTGCGGCCGTTGTCTATCGTACCTGGATGCTCCTATGGCTAGGCAGACATACTCTGCTCTCACCTTGGCTGCACGATGGCGAACTCGACCGTGCGGTATTCAAAGTTGCCGCGACATTCCCAATCCACAAAATGCAAGTGGGGATTGTCCAACAAGGATATCCGTTTGACGTGCAGAAGTTCGTAAGACAGATCGAGGAAGACACCCAGAAGTAATCGGATCCGAAGAACTACGAACCACGGATCTCCTACGATCCGGTAGTTGTTGTAACAGTGCGCCGTGAAAGGCTTCGGGCGCGGAGGCAGACCGAGGTAGCCAACGCCGAGGCGGCAGCACCAGGCTCGGCACCAGTTCGCTTTCGCGGAAGGATCTCTGGAGGGCCGAAGACAAAGCTACGGGTTGCCAGCAAAAGCCTCCTTCACGACACAGTATTTGGAAGTCAGATCGAGCGCGCCGCATGTGTGGCCGGAAGGCGGAGCTTGCAAGGTGTAAACCGTAACCCCGGCCATGTTGGAGTTTTTAAGCTCCAGTTGCGTAAGTTCGAGGTCGTAGAGTGCGGAGGGCGTCCCGAGGGCACTGTGGCCGCTGTAGTAGATTCCGCCCTGCAACTTGCGTCCTGGTGGAAACAAACCCACTATGTCGGCGATTTCGCCGGGGGCATTCGGAACGGTTGCTTCCGCGCATGTTCCTGCCAGACATCCAAAATTGTTTGGCTTAGCAAATCCGCGTGGACACACGTTCTCTTTTCCCTTGCAAGGCCCTTCGCCTTGCTTTTCGTTCTTGAAGTAAAAAAGCATGGAGTCAAGCGTGGTTGCCAGGTCCTTCCAAGGCTCCGACTTCACTTGGTAATACACCGTCGGTACGAAATTCATCCAGGGGGCTTGCGATCGCATTCGAGCTTCGATCTGCGCGATCTCATTTGGTCCGTAATCTCCTGTTGAATTTCCTCCGAGGTTCAGTCTAAAGGAGAAGTCATCAATATCAAGAGCCACTAGCTGCGGGAAGTCCTGCGCCAGCCGCCCCAGGGTGGATGCCCATGCCAGCGTATCCGCGCATTCTTGCAGAGTCGTGGCAATTGGAGTGGATCTTTGATCGCTCTTGAAAAAATCCACGGCGTTCCAGGTAGTCAGAGGTCGGGTATCTTCCGGCTGCGAGCAATCTCCGGCAGGCGCTCCATTTTCGGTGGTTACGTAGTCCTTTGGTACCACCGTTACCCAGACCCGAAACTGCTTGCCGTCCACTCCGTAGTTTCTCGTCGCGATCAGGAATTTCACCAGTCCGGTGTAGTCTCCCGGGCCGTTTAAAAGCCAATTAAACGTGTTGCTATGCGTGTCTCTGAGCCAGGGGAGTATCTGTGAGGGTGCCGGAGCCTGACCGTTGGGGTTGACCCCAGTTTGCGCAATCTGAGACTTGGTTCCTTCCAGGGCGGTATCACGTGAAATTCGGTGATATGGATTGCCGTAAACGAAAATGTTTGTGCGATAAGGGCTGTTCACCGAGCGAACCGCGATCAACTCATCCGCTCCCTGATCGCCTCCCAGCCAGTCCGTGGCCACAGCTCCAGTCCAGTTCTGCCCGCTAGTCGAGTCCAGATCGGAGGACGTTACTTTCTGTAATTCCGTGGAGCCCTTAGGCCACACGAATACCGAGAAATCGGAGTGCTTGTTCTTCACCACAACGATTGCCTTTTGCCCATCGCCGTTGAAGTCTCCAACGGTTACTCCCGTCCAGTCTGAGTTGTTGGTGTTTCCAAATCCGGTTGACGCGACGGCGTGAAAAGAACCATCGTCGGCATTCCACTTGTAAACGAGAATTGTCGGACTGTGCTTGTCGGTCACTTCTCGAACCGCGATCAACTCGTCCGTACCGTCACCGTCGAGGTCCGCCGCCGCCAGTGCTTTCCATGTCCCTGGTGAAGGATTTCCATCAAGGTCTTGGCGATGAAAAATGGTCAACTTCGGGGGAACTACATCCAACAGAAAAAGATTCGAGTGCTCCGCTTTCAATACGGCAATTCTTTTCGTTCCGCTTCCATCAAAGTTGCCTACTGCCGCGCCTACCCAATTGGAGTTGTGGGGATCGCCAACGATTCCCTCGGCTACCAGTCTGGCGGTGTTACAGTCTGGCGTGACTTTTTCCAGGAAGACATCGGCAACCGGCGAAGTAGTGACATTTCGCACCGCCACAATAGTGTCGTAACCAGAGGTGTCCAACCTGCCGGACGTTATGGCGTGCAGTGTGCCAAGGTCGTTTGTTTCCACGTCAATGGAACCCAGAGCGCTGGGCGTAGGGCCGCCCAAGACCGAGAAATCGATCCGCTGGCTGCTGGAGACAACCAGTTGTTTCCCTGATCCGCAAAAGTTACCGGCAGTCACTCCGACCCAATTCGTGTTGGCCACTCCTGTGTAGCCTGCGGCCTCCAGTTGCGCCCCTAGAGCCGCACCGTCATCCGCAGGCTTGGCGTATGTCGGCGTCTGATACGGCGGGATACACTTCCAAGAAGCACCATTGACAACGCCGGCCGCCTTCGATGACAGGGCTGAGAGCGGCTCTTTCGGCGGCCCTCCAGGATAATCACAGTCCGGGATGACCGAAATCGGCGGTCTTTCGATCTGTCCACGCGCTGAAGGACAAATAATTACGATGCCACTAGCCAGAATCATCCAGTGAATCGCACCGACTAAGAATGCACCCAAACAGGCCACGGATTTCCTCACGATTCGCCCTCCCGATCCTCCACGTTGACCGCAGAAGTCTACATGGACCACATTCCGTAGAGTCTACGAGAGGATATAGACACACGTATAGCGCAATATTCAAACTTCGCAAAAGCGGTCGATCCCGATCTGCCGCGCAGCTGCCGAGAGAGGCACGTCTAACCTCACCCAGGATTCTCCGGGCGCGGTGAAAATCACCGCTCGCTGCCGCGGCTGCTGGTTTCCGTGAAGCTTGCGAACGAAACGCTTGACCGTCTGATAGCCGCCACTGAAGCGCATCGGATCGAGCGCCGAGGGTGGCGGATACGCATATTTCGACGGCGTGATCGATAATGTCTCGTTTTACCAGAGGGCGCTAAATGGCCGCCTCATCGAGGCCCTTTGTACCGCTACCAACGGAGATGTTCCTTGCCACAAGGAAAAGCATCAGGTCGGGCTCAAAGGTTCTAATGTGCAAGGTTAGGGTGACAGTCATCCGGAATTTCTGGCGCCGGAAACTCGCACTCAGATTGGTGCTTTAAACGGGGCACTTCACCAGAACTCCGAAACGTAACTTCTTGGGTCAGGTCAAGTTCATCGACCAGGTTCAGGAGGAACTCGTTGAACTCCGGTGCAGACCTTTCCTTCACCGCCAATGGGAGAATCTTTGCAGAACTTTACGAAGCGTAGCTTCGATTTGTGATCTATGCGGTGACGCTTCTTGAGCGGACAGGCACTCATCACCATCGCAGGAAGCGTTCTTGACGTGGGACAGCGTTATCCATTTCCTCGGCGGTGAGCGGCCCTCGTGCAACTAGGTTGCACAAACCGGGAGCTGCCTGTCCCCGTTGCCAGATCCCACGCGCTCGGTCACAGAGCAATCCCATGTTGTTTGTTGCAATAATGCATGCACAAACTCGGGCGCTGCAACGCACCAGGGGGACTTCTCCGAAATAGTCTAGGTGCCCGAAAGTCACACAGGTCCTGTGCCAGTTCGCGGATCGCTAGGGCTTTGCCCATAAGCAACCATATTCGCCTTTTGTTCGCTCGATGTCAAGTTCCTTTTTTGGACCGGCAAGAGGCGCGGCGCGCCGCGAGGTATCAACTCACAGCAACGATTTAGTTGAAGTATGGGGAATCCGGTCGAAGGCGAACGCGATTCCGGTTTGAAGCCGAACAGCATTCGTTATGAATCCGAACAGCATTCCGGTCTGAAGGCGAACAGTTTTTGGATGTGGCCGGAATGGCGTTGGGATTGGAGCGGAATGTTTTCCACTTTTCCCCAGGCGAACGGCAGTAGGAGACTCACGGCAATCAAACCTTGCCCAAAGTCACGGGAACCGGCGACGTGCGTGATCCGTATCCTTCCGCTATGAGAGTTCACATGTTGTCTTGTTGCGGAGCTTATGTCGTCCTCTTTGCCTTCCTGTCAGTCGCAGCACCAGCACAGAATCCAGCGCCGCAACAATCCGCGGCACGAGGGAGCACGACGGCGGCCGATTACAACGATGCAGCCTATCGAAAGTTCGACCAGACACTTTCGTTCTTGAGGGAGCGCAACGCGAGGCAGTATGCGATTGACCCCGCAAAGGGTGTTGACGAGGCCAGCCACGTTTCCATCGGAGGCATCGAGCAGTGGGTTACGATTCGCGGTGAAGACCGTAGCAACCCTGTCCTCTTGTTCCTTCATGGAGGGCCGGGCGACGTGACGAATCCCTGGTCGTTCGCAATGTTTGCTCCATGGGAGGCGTATTTTACGGTGGTGCAGTGGGACCAGCGTGGCGCAGGGAGAACGCTCAATAAATCAGGCCCTTCGGTTGCTCCTACGATGACGCTGGATCGCATGACGCAGGATGGAATCGAATTAACGGAATACCTGTGTAAACATTTGGGAAAGCGCAAAGTAATCCTGGTCGCTCATTCGTTTGGCACGCTCCTTGGCCTCCGCATGATTCGAGAAAGACCTGACCTTTTCTTCGCCTACGTTGGTACCGGGCAGGTCGCCGACGAAACCCAGAATTACACAGCGGCTTATGAAGCCTTATTGAAGAAGGCTCGGGCTGCAGGCAACCAACAGGCCCTCGATGAGCTGAACAGCATTGGGCCGCCGCCCTACGCGAACGGTGAGGGCTACGGCGTACAGCGCAAATGGGCGAATCGTTTCGAAGGTGCGGATCGATTCCTCTACGGGACCCTGGGACTTGCTTTGGTCGCTCCCGGTTATTCCGTTCGAGATCTGAACGATTCTATCGATGGCCAGATTTTGAGCGGAGAACGCCTCGTCCCCCAAACGCGGTCCGAAACGATGAAGGAGCTCGGACTCAAATTTGCAATTCCGATGTTTTTCTTCGAGGGAACGGAAGATTTCACCACACCGACGGAGCTTGCCCGGAAATATCTCGAAGCGATTCAGGCACCGCGAAAAGAATTTGCGCCGATTTCTGGAGGCCACTTTGCAGTGTTTATGAACTCGGATCAGTTTCTCAGGGAACTGGTCGCGCATGTTTTGCCCCTTGCGGGCGGACATTGAATAGGCTTTGCCCATTCGGGTACCAGGATGGCGTCACAGCCTGTCAAGATCTTATCGCGATCTATGTGAAGGATGGATAGCGGTGTGGGCGCGAGTCCGGTCTTTGGGTCCGCCTCCGTACTGTTGTCATAAAGCAGAAGTCCCGTCAGCTGGGGAAGCAGATGGATGAGGTTGAGCCGACTCGCTGTGTAACGTTGCCGGATCTGTTTTGTTCGGGAATGTCGTGTCGGCCGTGCTCCACTCTGGATTGCACGCGCCGAATGTATAAGAGTGAATTGCCGGGATTAGACGGGCGGAAGGCTACAAACACTGTCCCTATGAAAGGGACAAGATCAGCGGGAACGCTACAGAAGTCTGGCTAAATGCAAGCCGCGCAGCACCAGATTTCGAACGCTATTGAGAAGTTCGGCAGCCTCGAACGTAAAGAAAAACAGAGCGGCGTAGAAGATATCCGGCCGGGTATCCATCCAGTGCAGTAAGGGACGGGTAGCCGCTTTCCGCAGGTTGGCGATCTTGCACAACGAGGCGACGCCAATGCCCAGAACAGCGCCGGCAATGACGTCGGTAGGGTAATGAATTCCAAAATAGACTCTCGGCAGCGAAACCACGAAGATAGCGTGGAAGAAGGCCAAGCCGCCCAACGGCTTGGAGACAAACCACAGGGTCGCAGCCAGACAGAAGAACACCGCGGCGTGGTCGCTGGGAAACGAACTCCATCCTACAAGGGTCGAAGGGTCGGCCCCGTGAGGGAGCATGAAACTTAGCGCCGGATTGTGCAGCGGCCGAACGCGAAAGGGCAGGGCTTCCGCTATGACTCTCGCGATGAACAATGACGCCATCGCTGCCAGGAGCCCAAAAATGAGGAATTCCCGATTCTCCGAGCGAGCGTCCCGGTCATGAAACCAGGCATACCAAAACAGCGTAAAGGGAACGCCTCCCAGCACGAGAACGTTGCGCGTGAGGGTCCACAGGACTTCATCGGCAGCCATGTTGCGCTGTGCGAAGGTGTTGAGAAAATGGAGGATACCTAGATCAAAGGTGTTCAAGGATCTGCCTTGCTGCGTAATGCCATTGGATCATAGGGCCGGGCACTGTGGGCAGATTACTAGAGTAACCGCGATCGTAAGCTACCCTCCATATTAGTGTGACTGGGGCAAGTCTTGCCACGGCCAGCACAACTACCCTCGGAGCAGTAAATCTTCCGACTGGATTCTTGAATTCTTTTGGAAGAACGACTCGGATGTGCGGGACTGGGATTGCTCGCCTCCAAGACTCACTAATTCCGTCGTGTCTCCCTCGCAGTGCATTGAACAATTCCCGATGCTACAGCGCGGCACTTAGAATGCAGTCGCCTGTGGATCCGGTCGTGCTCCAATGGCAGAGTCTTTTCCAATCGTGATCGGGATGTCGAAGATGATCGTGTAGCGCGTGTACCGAAGCGTGACGGTCGAACCAGGTCGGTACTTGTGAACTTGTTCTTTCAATTCGTTAACAGTGAAAACGTAATGGTCCGCGAGGGCAAGAATAACATCGCCAATCTTCAGCCCTATCTGGTCGGCGGGCCCGCCTGCGTCGACGTACGATACCGCCACTCCATCGTGCCGAGCCTCTGGGTTTCCGGTCGCTGAAGCCCCAATGGAACCATATTGGACCGGAAGTGCAGGCGCACCCTCCATTTCCTCATCGAGGCTGGACCTGGCGTTAGCGCCCGCGGGATGCTGCTTCTCCTGGGCTATTCCAAACGTATACATCTTCCCGGATGATGAAATGCTGCTGGAATATACGCCGGGCGGGAGAAATCCGTATTCGCCGGCCGTCAGTTCGCCAAGCGCAATCTCCCAAGTCCTCTCACCAATGTTTCGTGGTTCGAAATGAATCGTGTCTCTCTGTGCACCTCCTGATCTGTGAATCACTCCACCAGTCACTGCCCGAAATTCGCGCCGATTACTCCTCCCGTGCAAATGAAGAAGTTGATATTCGGTCACCGAAGTTCCTTCTGCAGTGCGAATGACCAGCACCGCTGGACCAGGCACTTGAGTCGGGCTAGCCGTTCCCGAAATCTTGCCGTTGAGATCGCCCTTGACGAGTCCGAGCGTAGCGTAAGTCTTGACGAAACCGCCGGTTTGCCAGTTAACGATTTCGGGCTCCATTTCAACAAGGGATCCGTTAACCCTAATGTAGACACCGATCTCGATCGGGAGTGGGCCTGTTGACGATCCGGAAGGATTCACGGGGAGAGTAGCACCGGTCTCGTCCTGCTGAGCATTGATCATCGCCTGGATCACGACGTCGGAGACCTTTGCGGCCCTCAATTCCTTAAGCGCGGGAATGCTGGTATCAAAGTCCGATCCCTGGGCAGTACGGATCTTATCGATGATCACCCCGTCTGAAAAACCGAGGGATACGAGTTCGATGACATCCTGGTTTGTCATCCGGGACTGGAGCTTCTGGGAGCCCCACAGAGAGGAGACCAGCAAGGACATGCAAAGAAGACAGAGAGACCCGCGGCCCATATAGAACTCCTGGAAGCCGAGGCAAGCGCCGCTACGGTACACCATCGAAGACGAAGAGTAAATGGCACCGGTAGGGGGGTAGTGGAGTGCCCCGCGTTGCCGAGCAAAACGCGAAAGCAAGCTGCGTGGAGGACGGGCGTCCTCGCCCGTCGGGTGCGCGCCTAGTCGTCCTCGGTCGGATTAATGGGCTCCCCGACACTGTTGTAGTAGACCTCTTGGGGAGGCTTGGGCTTCGCTGGCTTGGCTGGGGCTACAACCGGGGATGGCGTCGGTTTCGACTGCGGTGGCGCCAGCACCGGAGGAGATGAAACGGGTGCCTGCGAAATCTGCGGTGCTGGGGGCGGAGTCACCGCTGTTTGGGTCGGGGCGGCAACTGGCTCTGGATGAACCATAATGGAAAGCGGTCCGGCAGCCGGTTGCGCAACTTTCTCGGTCACCCGCATCATTTTCACTCGCACCGGCGCGGGCTTCCTCCGTGACCACTCGTGCAGCAGCACAAACACAATTCCAGCCAGGCAAAGCGCCAAAAAGGAGTTGAACAGCGCCGGAATGTTCAACTCACCTTTGCCGAGGTACAAGGGAGACTGAGGGTCTCCACCCATCACCCTGGCCAGCAGCGGCACCAGTAAATTGCTGGTGAGAGAAGCAAGCAATCCCCAGATCCCCTCTGCCAGAATAACAGCGGCCACCAGCTGACCGATCCATTTTGCGGGATTCAGGGTGGATTTGGGGGCGGAAGTCTGATTTTCGTCCATACTTATGTGATGCAGATTGTGGCATATCGGAGAATGCCAGGGGAAGGCATAAGTGAGAAACAGCGTTCGCGCATGATAATTATCGCCGTAATCAAATTGTTCTCCATCCGGACCGATCAAAAGCACTTCTGTCACGGCAAAGGTCAGCATCGCTCGGACCCTTGGGGCCTACTCCAAAGGTCATGCAAAATCAGCCCGAATCGGCTGCTTTTTAGGCAGCCATATTCCTCAGTGTTCAGTCGTTCGAGCCAACGATGCGGATTACTTAATTTTCCAAATTGCGAGCATTCTTAGCCCGTCCGACGGGTCACGTGCGCCGTTTCTTTCTAGGAGAGGCCGCCGGCTTCTCCATAAACGGAGAAGTGACGAGGACAACCGGCTCCTGATCTGGAAACGTCGCAATCATCGTCAGGTGACCTCCCATCGCAGCGAGCGTGCGCTGCATGGTAGAGAGCCGCGGGTCCTTCCGTTTCTCCAGGCGCGAGATTTGCATCTGGCCGATCCCAAGCGCCTCGGCCATCTTCGCCTGGCTGATCCTCCGCCCTTTCCGTATCTCGCTCAGGGTCATGCGCCGCTGCACCTTTTCCAGCAACTCGTTTCCCCGCGCAGCAATCTTCTTCTGCCGCTCCTTTGGCAAGGAAGCAATCACATCGTTTACTGCAATCATTCCACGCATCGTGGTCACTCCATTGACTAGAGATTGTCGAGGTGTTCCTTGTACCTCTTGTCGACTTTGTCGATCAGCCGCTTGTAAAACCTTTTCTCGCTTACTCCGGATTTGTCTCCCGCGACCAACAGAATCGCGTTTCTCTGCGGATCGAAAGCAAAGGCGACACGCCAGACCCCTCCGTCAGCCTACCTCCGGTCTTCCGAGCGACGGCCCGTACTTTCGCAAAGGAACGAGCGACGCGAGGAGTTCAATCCTGGACTACCACGGACAACTCATCGAACTCGGCCTTGAACTTGGGATGGAAGTACGCGGCCCAAGGCATACGAATAGTATGCCACATAAGGCATAATGCTTAAAAGGGCATAGTGGTTGTGTCGCGTGCGGGGATCGCCCGAGGCAGCCTTGCCCAGGCAAGGGTTGTCGGCGTGCGGGGATGCGCGGTCTGGTGCCGTTTTTGGCGGGGGCTGCACGCTTCACACGGCAGAGACCACTCGAAATTGATGCTCGCTCGGTGTCGCCTAGCAGGCTGCTGAAAAATTGATGTGCACGACGTATTTTTTGTCTTTCTCGGTCGCTTGTTGGCTTTGTTGATGAGTTAGGAGACTTTAGGCTGTGTCGAGACCCTCATTTCAAATCTCACAGTATGCTAGAACTAGCATATTCGATAGTTGAACGTGACAGCTACCTCGATGTTAGCGCCGATTCGAAAGGGAGCCAGTCCGGCCGGTTTTGAACGAGCCAGGAGGCTGGCCGCCAATACGCTCGACATAACGCCGAACGGCAAACAACCGGAGATCGAGAAGAGGAGATGCTTTATTCACGAGCATTGCGAAAGGACAGAGCCTTACTCGCTATCAGCCCGAACCCATTCTTACGGGCGGCATTCTCCAAGCTCAACGATTCTGCGCGGGCTGCGACCGACTGTCCTGCCGTGTTTCTCAACTCCGCCATGGCTAGCCGCGTTTCGAACTCAAGCTCCAAAAGCTTATGAGAATGAGCGCTTCGAAGTGTCTTCTGCAGTTGTGCGCTGGCTGCTGGGAAATGGCCTGACAAGTCTTGCACGCGACCAGACACCATTTCAAACTGCAAACGGAGCAGCGTGTTCGCACTCTTATCGGCCAGTGATTTAGCCTGTCCCGCCTCAGACTCGGCCTCAGGAAGCTTGGATTCGGCCAGCAAGGCATCGATCAGCACAATGCTGGCGGCCAATTCGTCGTCGGCCTGCTGATCTTGATGAAACTGTTCTTTGCATTTACGGATTACAGTTTCGGCGTCTGAGCTCCGCCCTTCTTCAATTGCCAGGTGCGCCAGCGCAAGTTCACTTTCTGCCGCCGTTTGTTTTTCGCCAGTTTGTTTGCGTATCGCCAGTGCTTCGTCGTAGGACTTTCGAGCAGCGACCAAATCACCGCGATCGGTGAGAACGTCTCCTCTTCCAGAAAGAACATATGCGACAGCACTTTTGTCATCAGCTTCCTGAGCTACAGTCTTGGCTTGCTCGAAGGTTGTTAAGGCCTTCTCAAGCTCTCCTCGACGCCGAGCAACTTCCCCAAGATCGTTTAGCGTAAGAGCGACGCCGTCCTTGTCTCCCATTTCTTTGTAACCGGGAAGAGCGTCGGAAAGGGCATGCTCTGCGCTGGCGAGATCCCCGCGGGCCAGAAAGACATCGCCAAGATTACTGGAAGCCGTCGTTATCCCGTCGATAACGCCGATCTCACGGAACATTCTTAGGGCCTCTCGAAACATGCTCTCCGCCCGATCGATCTGGCCCAGTTGATAGTAGAGTCCGGCAAAGTCACTGAGTGTGCGGGCTTCGTTGTTGCGATCGCCGGCTGCAGCATAGCTCTGGCGCGCATTCTGGCAGTCTCGGATGGCCTGCTCGGTGGAAGAGCCATTCCCAAGGGTCGCGCAAAGAATTCCATAGGCGCGTGCGACGAGCAAATGAGCACCCTGTGCAGTGCCCTTTTCAATAGCACGCCGCCCCGCTGCTTGCGCTTTCGCATAGTCGTTATTCATCCAAGCGCGTGATTCAATCATGTCGATCCGTGGATCGTCAGCAACTGGACCAGGCAGGCGCCGGAGGGCGGCCACGGTTTTCAGCGCATCTTCAGAGTTCACACGGCGTTGCTCGTCGGCCAACCGAAGCCCGTAATTGAGATTGTCTGGAAACTGGGCAAAAAGCTTCTGGTACACCTCAATCGCCTTGCTCGTATCCTGCAGGGACGAATAATACTGACCTTCAATTTGCAGACGTTCTTCCAAACTTAGATGTTCAGAAAGCGCACGCGCATGCTCCGACTCGTCGCGAGCCTTCAAGTTGTATCCGAGATGATGCCATGCATCCGACAGAGCGGAATGTGCTAGAGGAAAATCCGGTTCGACGGCTATCGCTTGGACAAGCAGATCTCGGGCGTGCACAAAGTCGAATGCCCAGAGACGAGACCGACCTTCCGTGTAAAGCTTGACCCCCAGCGGCTTCACCGGTAAGGCAGCTCTCGTCTGCGCGAAAGCTTCTTCTGAAATTGATGTGCCTCCCAAGCTGTCCCGAAGAGATGCTCCGGCCTGGGCCACAAGTTCGAAAAGATTGTCTTCGTTCCCCACAAAAGCCCGCTCGGCGATGGTCTCGCCATGCTCGGTGTCTTGAAGCCGAACGTCCAGACGAATCCGTCTTTCTCCTTTTTTCGGCAACGGCGTATATGAGCCAAGTACGACTACGTCTGCTCCAGGATTGGTATGGAGCCGTTCAAGGGTTTCTTTTGCCAGGCTGTCTTCGTCGCTCAGTGGAATTTCTCGTTTTGCGCGCGCCACGTCCTCACCCGAGACCATACGTAAGGAGCTATCAGCGGCGAGCTCGGTACTGAGCATTTCTGCAAAGGCCAGCGAGAGCCAGTCGTCCTCGGGACGTCCAGGCAGATTGCGAAAACCCATCACGGCTACAGATCGTCGAACGTATACCGGAGGAAGGTTGATCTCGGCCGCAGTCTTCTTTTCTATCCTGGTCCGCGGAAGGCGGAATCGATAAGCGGTACTACCGATCCCAAGCACAATGAATGCGGCAATTGCTATGTAACGCAACCGCCGGCCTGAAATGGCAGAGTGTCTTTCTGAACTGAGCGACGAAATCGGCGGTCTTACAGGCTCGGGTGTGACGGGGCGGACCGGATCCTGTGATTCTGTGACCGCAGTGACCGGCGCCAAAAACCGGTAGCCTCGCCGCGGGACCGTTTCCACATAACAGGGTGCGTCCGCATGGTCCCCGAGAGCATCACGGAGCTTCCGGATCGCGACTCCCAAGCTGTTATCGAACTCTACAAAGGTATTTTGGGGCCAAAGCCGTTGGCGCACCTCTTCTCGGGAGACGATCTCTCCTGGTTTCTCCACCAGAATTGCGAGCAGGCGGTAGGGCAGATCTTGCAACTTCAGCTGGTTGCTGTTGCGAGTGAGCGTGGCCTTACTG
>Ga0182015_10003834_pt1 | contig 16550 bp, 23 predicted proteins | sample 712P3MmetaG_FD_120478 | JGI IMG/M metagenome (GOLD analysis project Ga0182015, IMG submission 120478) | Permafrost microbial communities from Stordalen Mire, Sweden - 712P3M metaG | ecosystem: Environmental > Terrestrial > Soil > Wetlands > Permafrost | place: Sweden: Stordalen | collected... | reverse complement strand
TAATCTTTGAGAACTGCTCGTCCGTAAGCCAGAAACGGTCCCGATCCATCGAAGCTTCCTTTCGGAAGCCTTGAATCACAAGCGTTTGTCCGCGCCAACTATTTTATGGGTCCGCACCCTAATGGCCCATCCATTCTTGTGCGACCTGAAGCCTTTGTATGTGTAAACGAGATTAGGTCTTGGGTTCGGACTGCGGAGGGTTACGGACTGAAATCGTCGCCAACCCCTCTTCGGTTCTTCATCCTTTTTGAGACGCGCAATTTCTCCACCCGGTCCCTCTGCATAAGCAAACGAGCCTTGTATGGATTCTTTGCCTCTTTCGCCGTATGGCTGATTCCAGCAATAGTCAGTGGACTTCGAAAAAAAGAATATCGTGTCGGATATCGTCCCGTAGCGACCAGGATCGTTGTGCGCCCCGGTTCTGCGCCATGTGAGATTGTTTATGAAATATTCCCGACCAAATATTTCTTCGAGAGTTGAACGCATCAAATAATTAACTCGGCTGTCGCAGTGAACATAAATCGAGGCGTTTTCAGACATTAACCCATGTATGATTGTCAGTCGCTCATAGATCATTGAGATATATGAGTCCGCCCCTCGCCCCCACGTGTCTCTGTAGGCGACATCCTCTATGACGCTCGCTTCCTTCGTGAGGGAATCATCGCCAACCTCGATCTCGACAGAGAAATCCGCTCCCACATCAAAAGGCGGGTCGATGTACACCAGCTTCAGACCGCCTGCGTCCTCGATCTGCTTGCGCAACGGCCCGTTCTTCAAGGACGCCAATACCAGCTTGTTGTCGCCCCAGATCAGCTTGTTGCTCCATCCGCCGCTTTGCCGGCCGCTTGCCCCCATCTGGAAGAGATCGGCAACCTGGCCCGACGTCTCCGCGCGCGGCTCGTCGATCTGCTCGATAGTCTGGAACGGCAGGACGACGTTGGTGACCTCGCTGGTCTTGCCTGGCCAGATCAGTTCCGTCTCGCGCGGCTCAGCGAACAGCCGCCAGCGGTATTTTTCTGGCAGCGGCGCGCCAGCATCGATCAGCCGCTTGATCTCGGCTTTTTCGTCGTCGCTAAGATTCATGCGTTCCTCGCCTTTCGCCCAATGGAGCACGGCGCGCGCAGATTCGGCAACGCCCACGGGCCTTATTCAATGGCATAAATGCGCCGCTTGCGGCACCCAACGGGCTTTGTGGGCGACGTCGACATCGACATCGACACGGCGACCCGGAAACGCCGCTCGCAAGCCTAAACGCCGCCGAAGCCGCCGGCGAGCCCGCACCACCCATTGAAGACGATCCTCGCCAAAGCGTTGGCGCGATGAATGGCGGGATGCGCTATTGGCCTCGAACCCCGAAGCGTGATGGCCTATGGTCGAAACGACCCGTCGTCATTGCGAGGGAGCGCAGCGACGAAGCAATCCAGACTGTGGCTCCAGCCGCCCTCGTCTGGATTGCTTCTCAAGGCGAACGCGAAGCGTTCGTCCGGCTCCGCTCGCAATGACGGTGTCGGCGGCCCGATGGAGAAGCTGGGCCACAGGAAACCGCCGCGAATGCGACAGCCGGCAATTTACATCATGGCGAACCGACGTAACGGCGCTCTTTATGCCGGCGTCGCCTCAAATCCGCCGCAGCGCGTTTTTCAGCATCGGGAAGGCCTGACGCCCGGCTTCACGAAGCGCTACGGTTGCAATTTGCTCGTCTACTACGAGACCTACGACGACATGAACACGGCGATCGCCCGCGAAAAGCAGATGAAGGCCGGATCGCGCAAACGCAAACTCGCGTTGATCGAAACGCTCAATCCGCAATGGCGCGACCTCTACGGGGATCTCGCCTGACGTCTTAATCCTCGCCGACGCGTCCCGTCGTCTTTGCGAGGGAGCGCAGCGACGAAGCAATCCAGACTGCGGGTCCGGCCGCCCTCGTCTGGATTGCTTCTCAAGGCGAACGCGAAGCGTTCGTCCGCCGCCGCTCGCAAGGACGATGTCGGCCGCGCGGCGTTCGCATTTAGGGCGCATTGTTGATGCGGGCCTAATTCCGTCGAAATCTTGTGTTAGCCAACCCGGCCGTGACTGGTGAGGAGGAAGCGCTTTGGCTATTGGATTGTTCTCGACATGCGCCCTGCTCGCTGTTGTCCTCCCTCAAGCGAATTGTCTGGCGGCTTCCAACCAGTCGTGGAATGGAACGTGGTCGGGCATGCTGAACAATAAGGAGCCGGTCTCCGTCACGATCGTCGGCGGCCAGGTGGTCGCCTACAACATCCGAGGCGGCGAACCGTTTCCTATCGGATTCAATCGGGTGACGGTGTCTACCGTTTCGTTCGGCGACAATGCCAATTACGTCGTCCGTATAAGGCGCACAGGCGGCAAAAGCGCCTTGGGGACGGCCCGCAGCCCGATGGGCGACGGCTCGGCGTCCCTCACAAGGCAATAGTCTTCCGCTCCAATCCCTCTTCGTGGTTCCGCACCCCCATGAGCCGCTGCGGCGCGCGCTTGCCGCAGCGGCCGGACGCGGCGTATAAAACGGCATTCCGTGGCCTGTCCGAGGAACGCCTGTTCGATCGGAGCTCGTAGCCCATGCGACCGCCGCTCCCGACACTGCCGCCGCCTCCCCAGCTTGGCGTGGGCTTCGTGCCGGCGCCGTATATCGGCCTTCGCGGGTTTTCCAACTATTGCTTGTACAGCAACTGCAATCCGTTGATCGATCTGTCGGTCACCATCGCCGTCACGCAAGACATAATCTGCGAGTCGGCGACGGGTTCGACATTGGGCTTCGGATTTCAGTTGAACGCCTATTCGGCGAAAAACTACCTGTGCGGCTGGCAGCAATATGTCATCTCGCTGTTCGACCCCGGCGGCCTTGTCGGCGCGGTCAATAATTGGACGGCTTCCCCGACGGCTCTGTTCGAGAACCAGATCGGCCTGGGGCCCGTGCCAAGCCCGTTTCCGACCCCTGCGAAGTTCCTCCCTCCCGCCAAAATCCCCGCCGGCTACACGCTGCAGATTTCCCTGCAGAACGACGCCAACAAGAATGTCTCGGGCGTCACCTATGTCGTCACCGACAATCGGGGAAACCTTGTGGCGAATGCGAGCCAAACGCTGCTGTCGATACCGGGCGTAACCCAAGGAGTCCTCGCGCCGATCGTCGCCTTCCAGCTCAACCTCGTCGGGCTGCCCGTCGCCCAGACATCGACGCTGTCGTCCGGCGCGGGGACAATCACCTATGCTTCGCCGAGCGGCCTGGCGGCGTTGCAACATCTGCCCAAATGCGCGCAGGCGGCCATTGTGACCGGGGAGAACGCCAATAGCGCTTACGGCCAGATGGGCTTTGTCGGCAAGGAGGTTTTCCCTTCGTTGGCGCAGAGCTTCACGGTCGGCGGCAAGCCGCCGCCGATGTCGGCAGCGCGCAAGCCGGGGAAGGCGCCGCGGGGACGAGCGGCGGGGTGAAGCGACCGTTGGGGGCTTCCGCCGGAAACCCGCCAGCGAAGCGCTGCCATCGCCGTGCTCGCCGTAAAGGTCAAGCCGCCTTCGGCGGTCGCTTCGCGAACCTTGACTGCTCCGCTCGCCGATGGCTGTTGGCCACCATGTTCCTTTGGTGGGCGATGCGGCCTTAAGGCCGGCATCGCGCACCAAGGGAACATGGAGGCAATGAGCCACGCCGCCGAGACGCAGTCACGCCGAAGGCGCCGTAGCGAAGCAAAGGAGTCGCGCAGCCCGGACGAATGCTTCGCATTCGCCTGGACTTGACGGCGGCTCGGCGGCGTGGCCATCCCCGATTCAGCCGCCTACGCCGCCGACAGCGCCCGCGCCACCGCGTCGGGATCGCGCGCGATGACGGTCAACAGGGTCCGCGCCGCTTGATCGGGGTTGCGCCTTTTCTGTTCCCAATCGCGCACGAGCGACGGGCTGAGGCCGAAGCGGGAAGCAAATTTTTGCTGCGACAGACCAAGCCGTTTGCGGATGGCGGCGACGTCGATGGGCGCCGGGGAAAACGCCCGAGCGGGAGCCGCCTCGCCCTTGGCGATCGCAATGGCTTCGTTGGCGCTGCGAATGAGGTCCTGTCCGAATTTGGTCATCGTGGTTCTCTTTCCGGATTGGCCCGCTCTTTGACGCTTTCGCGATAGGCTTTGCCAATTCGCGGAAGCAATTTTGCAAGTTCATTGCGCTCGGCGATCGATAAATTGCCGCGCGCGCCCTTGTCGATCAGCGCCAAAAGAAACAACGGCACATCGTCCCCACCATAGTAGTGGATGGTTCGGTAGCCGCCGCTCTTGCCTTTCCCCTCGCGGGCGAAGCGAACTTTGCGGGCGCCGCCGGCGCCCTGCATCAAGTCGCCCGCGAGCGGGTTCTCGGCGAGCCAGGAAGCGATGGCGATAATCTCGTCTTCGTCCAGACCAGCATCCCTCGCATGACGCTCGAAAGTTGGTGTGAACAATACGCCATGCATGAGAGCTTTATACGGCAATGCCGTATTCGGCGCAACCAAAATACGGCAATGCCGCCTTCACTCGCGGCCCGCCCCGCATCGCGCAAATTGTGTATCCTATCCCGCGCGGCGCCCCAGCGGAGAATCCCATGCCCCAGATCGAGATCGGCAATGCGCGGCAGCTTCTTGGCGAGCTCGAGGGATGGGTTCGGCTGGAGACGCCGACGACGGACGCGGCGCGGGTCAATGCGCTGATGGATGTCGCGGCGCGCGGGCTCGCCGAGGCCGGCGCGGCGCTGACCCGCATTCCGGGGCGCGAAGGCTATGGCGACAATCTGATCGCCCGCATCAACGAGCGCCCGGGCGTGAAGCCGATCCTCGTCGCCGGGCATCTCGATACGGTGTGGCCCGTCGGCGCGCTGAAGGGGATGCCGTTCCGCATCGACGGCGAGCGGGCCTATGGTCCTGGCATACTCGACATGAAGGCGGGCAGTTTCGCCGCCTTCTATGCTTTGCGCGCCATCGCGCGCCAGCGCGCGGCGACGAAGCGGCCGATCACCCTGCTGCTGACGCCCGACGAGGAAGTCGGCAGCCCGACGAGCCGGGGGATCCTCGAAGAGGAGGGCGGCAAGGCGGCCCTCGCCCTGATCCTCGAGGCGGCGGGGCCGGGCGGGGTCTGCGTGACCGAGCGCAAGGGGGTTGGGCGCTTCGAGATGCGCATCGAGGGCGTTGGCGCGCACGCCGGCGCGGCGTTTTCGGACGGCGCCTCGGCGGTGGTCGAGCTGGCGCGCCAGATCCTGCGCCTGCAGGGCCTCATCGACGCGCCGCGCGGCATCACGCTGAACGTCGCGCCGGTCAGCGGCGGCTCGCGCCCGAACGTGATCGCCGCCGAGGCCGCCGCGGAGATCGACCTCAGGGTGATGACGGAGGCGGACGGCGAGCGGCTGGAGGCGACGATTCTCGGCCTGCAGCCGGTCGACCCGCGCTGCCGCCTGACGATTTCGGGCGGCATGAACCGCCCGCCCTTCGTCGAAAGCGCCGGCGGCCTCGCGCTCTACGAGAAGGTGCGCGCCCTTGCCGCGAAACTCGGGCTCGCCATCGGCAAGCAGCATCGGGGCGGCGGCTCGGACGGCAATTTCATCGCCGCGCTCGGCGTGCCGACCCTCGACGGCCTCGGCTGCCCCGGCGCCGGCGCGCATGCCGCGCACGAGCATATCCTGTGGCGCGAGCTGGAGCCGCGCGTCGCGCTGATGGTCAAGCTGCTCGAAGCGCTGGACTAGCCGCCCCGGCGCCGGCGTTATTTTCCCCTGCCCTAAAGGCAGTTGCGCCCCGAATCCTCACGCCTGCGTGAACGGCACGCAACTCAAACAGCCCTGCGGCGTTAATCAGGCAACATCCCCTATCGGATGGACGAATTTACGGAAGGAATGATCATGCGTAATCTTCTATTGGCCGGAACCGCCGGTCTTTTGGTGGCCCTCGGCGCGGCCAATGCTTATGCGGTGCCGCAGAATTCTCCCTATGCGACCATGGTTCCCCCGGGTGCGGTCGACGGCTACGCGCCGGACGACAGCCCGGTTTATGGGGCGCCTCTGCTCGCCGACCCGATGGTTGAGGGTCGCTCGGCCTATGTCGATCCGGATTCGGACTATGTCGACCCGGGCTACGGTTACGGTTACGGCTATGGCTACGGCGGGCCGGCCTATTTCGGCGGCGGCGGCGGCGGTTTTTACCACGGCGGCGGCCACCATGGCGGCGGCATGCGTCACGGGCGATAGTCGAGACGAAGCCTAAAGATTGGGCCGGCGAGGGAAACCTCCCGGCCCTTTCGTTTGCGCTATCGACAAAGACGCCAAAACGGCGGGGCGCACAAACCGCTCTATTGCTTGGCGCAGACGACCACGACGTTGACGCCGGCATCGCCCTCGCAAGTCGCGCCCGTCGTGCCGCTCATATGCAACCGGCCGCCTTCGCCGGTGCAATAGGCGCTGATCATGCTTTCGCCGGCGCCGCATTTGGCGGTGGTCTGATCGCTGATGATGCGCAGGCCGCTTCCCGGCGCGCCCGCTCCGACAGGCCCGACGGGTCCGGCGGGCCCAGCCGGTCCCGCCGGTCCGACCTCGCCCTTGGGTCCCAGCTCGCCGGCGGGTCCGGGGACGCCTTGAGCTCCCGGCGGTCCCGGCGGTCCCGTATCGCCCTTCTGGCCTTTGGAACATCCTGCGACGGCGAACAGCGCCAGGATCGCAACGCCCGCAACGTTTATCCGCATCGCAATAGCTCCTGCCGCTTTCATTGGCTCGTCTGATTTAACGCCCGAGGGCTGGATCTGTTCCGCTCGGTCTAAGCCGCCCGATCGCGCAGGCTCGCGGGCGGGCTTCTCAACTGTGCGTGAGCGCGCGAGAACGTGAAACGGAGACCGGCGTTTTTTGGCCTATTAGGAATGGACTGGGGCGGCCAAACCAGGAGGAAAATCATGCGTAAGATGTTTCTGATCGGCGCCCTTGGAATGTTCGGGGCGCTCGGCGCGTTCAGCGCGGCTGAGGCCGGCAACGCCAACGTTCCCTCCTATTCGCCCTATGCGATCATGGGATTTGACGACAGCCCGGCCCCGGCGCCGTTCTTTGCCGCCAATCCAGGCCCGCAGCCGGGGATGCAGGAGCATCGGGCGGCCTTCATCGAGGGCGGCGGCTATAACGCAACCGCCGCCAACACCAATGTTCCCTCCTATTCGCCCTATGCGATAATGCCGCAGGCGCAATAAGCGTTAAGTCTTGAGGGACGGGCCGGCGAGGGCGACCTCGCCGGCCCTTTCGTCAGCGCCGGCAGGACAGCGATGGACGACCCGCACGATCTCCAGCGCTTCGTCGAAGCGCAAGAGCGCGTTTTCGAACAGGCGCTCGCCGAATTGCGCGCGGGCGCCAAGCGCAGCCATTGGATGTGGTTCGTCTTCCCGCAGCTTGCCGGGCTCGGGCGCAGCGAAACGGCGCGCCGCTATGCGATCGCCTCGCGGGCTGAGGCGCGCGCCTATTTCGAACATCCGCTCCTCGGCGCGCGGCTGCGCGAAGGCGTAAAGGCCGTCTGCGCGCTCGAGGGCCGTTCGGCGCATGCGATATTCGGCAGCCCGGACGATCTGAAATTCCGCTCCTCGATGACGCTGTTCGCCGAGGTCGCGGGCGAGGACGGGATTTTCGCGGCGGCCCTGCGCAAATATTTCGACGGCCGGCCGGACGAACGCACGCTGGAAGGGCTGCGGGCGAGCGGGTGAGCGCCCGCAACCATTCGCCGCCTCGCGCATCATCAGCGAGGGGTGAGATCGGCCCGGATATGGCGCGGAGCAGACCTATGAGCCTTCTTCTTCTCATAATCGTGCTGGTTCTCCTGTTTTGGGGGCGGCGGCGGCTATTACGCTTATGGCCGCTACGGCGGCTGCGGACTTGGCGGCGTGCTCGGCGTGGTGTTGATCGTGGTCGTCGTGGTTTGGCTCCTCAATCGGACCAGCGTCGGCGTCTGAACGAAGACCGCGAGCGCAGGAACAGGCCGCATCGGATGATCGGCGGCGGACTTCGTTAAGGTCGAAGCGCGGGGGCGAGAGTTTATTGCGTTACGATTGAATCCTGGCGCTTACGCTCGGCGCCGAATTCGCTGATGCGCCATTGTTCGCATGCAGGCAATTTTTTTCATCCCTGAAAGCTTGTCAAGGACGGCCCGAAGGGCCGCCGCCTTCGGCGGTCGTCCGACGGACGATCCTTGACAAGCTTTCAGGGATGAAAAACGCTCCGCCATGCGAACGATGGATCAAACTCGACCGCTTTCCCCCTGTTCGCAGCAGGCTCTACCCGTGATGGTGCGGCTCCTCGCTCGGGGGCTGGTCGGGCGGCGCGGCGGCGCTTGTCTCGGCCTCGGCCGCGAGGCCCTCGAAGAACGCGGCCATTCTGGCCTTCAATTCCGAGGCCGTATGGGCCCTTCCCGCTTCGAACGCCTCGTGCAGCGACGCCGCCATCGCCTTGTGCGCGGCGACAAGAATGTCATCGATGTTGCGCATGTCCGCCTCCGTTTTTGACGCGGCTACTATCGACGGCCCAGGCGGCGATAATGCGACAGCGGCGCCGAATTCGAGCGCGCGTGACAGAAATTTCCGCGCCGCGCTAGCGCGCGCTGCCCGGCGCGTCGAGGAAGCGCTGCACGAAAACCAGGTCGAGCCAGCGGCCGAATTTGTGTCCGACCTCCCGGAAATGGGCGACGCGTTCGAAACCCAGCCGCTCGTGAAAGCGCAGCGAGCCTTCATTGGCCGCATCGACGCCGCCGATCATCGCATGTTTGTCCAGCGCGGCGGCGAGCGGAAACAAAGCTTCGACGAGACGGCGCCCGACGCCGCCGCCGCGCGCGTCGGCGCGAACGTGCACGCTGTGCTCGACGCTATAGCGATAGCCGCTCCAGGCGCCGCGAAACGGCCCGAACGAGGAAAAGCCGAGAATGGAATCGCCGTCCGCCGCGACGAGCACCGGCAGCCCGGCGCCGCGGCGCTCATCGAACCATCGCGTGCGCTCGGCGAGCGTGACCGGCTCGGTCGAATAGACCGCCGTCGAGGTCGCGATGACGTCGTTGAAGATCGCCAGGATTGGCTCGAGATCGGGCGTCTCGGCGTCGCGGATAAGCATGGCTTCGGCTTTCCCCTTAAGTTGGCCTCGTCACGACACGATGGCGTCGACCTCGATTTCGATCAACCAGCCGGGATCAATGAAACCGCGCACTTCGACGAAAGTGCAGGCCGGGCGGATGTCGGCGAAATATTCGCCATGCGCGCGGGCCGCCTCGCGCCATTGCCTAATGTCGGTCATCATCATGCGGGTGCGGATGACGTCGGCAAGGTCCGCGCCGGCTTCGCGCAACGCCGCCTGCGCGATCTCGAGGCAGCGGCGCGTTTGACCATAGACGTCGCCCGGACAAGCGGTCCCGCCGGCCGCGGCGATCGGCGCCGTGCCCGCGACGGCGACGTGGGCGCCGAGGCGCACGGCGCGCGAAAAACCGATCTGCGGCTCGAGCGGCGAGCCGGAGGCGATATTTTGGCGCGGCATGGAAGCGGTCTCCTTGGAAAAGCCGAGCACGATCGTCTATGGCTTTTCCAGCCCGGCAAGCAAGGCGTGCAAGGTCTCGATCGTCGAGGAATCGGCCTGGCCGTCGACGAGCGCGGGGCGGAAATGGCGTTGAAAGGCGGCGACCACGATCTCGGTTGGCGCGTCATAGACGCCAGTCAGCTCGAGGCCATAGCCATAGAGCGCGAGCATGGCCTGGAGAGCGCGAATCGGCGGGCCCTCCCGCCCCCGCGTGAATACGGGTCCGGCCTCGATCCTGGCCGGCGCGGTCCAATGGCCGAGCCCGGCCCGCCACAGCGCTTCCCAGGGAAATTTCTCGCCGGGATCGATCTTGCGCCCCGGCGCGACATCGGAATGAGCGAGGATCCGCTCGGGCGCGATGCGATGGCGCGCGCCGATGTCGCTGAGCAGCGCGATGAGCGCGTCGATCTGCGCGTCGGGAAAGGGCGGCAGGCTGTCGTGGCCGGCGTTGACGATCTCGATGCCGATCGAGGCCGAATTGATGTCGCTCTCGCCTTTCCAGAGGCTGCGCCCGGCATGCCAGGCGCGTTCGCTCTCGGGGACCAGCTGCAGGATGCGGCCGTCCTCCCAGATGAAATAATGCGAGGAGAGCTTGGACGCCGGATCGCACAGCAGGTCCAGCGCCGCGGCGCCGGTCGCCATGCCGGTGTAATGCAGGATGACGCAATCGGGGCGCGCGAACCCGCGCCGCGCCTCGTGATTGGGCGAGGCGACGAATTCTCCCGCGACGGCGCTGTCGGGGACGCGCGTAGGATTCATAGGGCGCCGCGGGAAAGAGCGTCGGGGCGACCCGTTAAGCGGGGCGCCCCGATCCGATCAATAATAGGCGCGGCAGACACGATTGCCGTTGGGGTCGTAATAGAAGTCGGCGCAGCGCGGCGGCGGCCCGTCATAGCCGGGGCCCGGTCCAGGGCCCGCATAGCCGGGGCCGGGTCCCGGTCCGGGTCCCGGCCCGTAGGGCCCTGGCCCGTAATAGCCGGGCGGCGGCGTCGAGGCGGCGCCGATCGTCGCGCCGGTGGCCGCGCCGACCGCGCCGCCGACCAGCGCGCCGCCGGGCTTGCCGGTGATCGCCGCGCCAAGCAAGGCGCCGGTCGCGCCGCCCAATATGGCGCCGCCCGCCGCGTTCTGGCCCTGGGGCGTATCGCAGCCGGCGACGCCGATCGCCATGGCGAGCGCCGCGGAAAGAGCAAGCAGTCTCTGCATTTTTCAAACTCCAGATCCGCGGCGCGAAAATGGCCCCGCGCGCGCTCGATTCATCGTCCATCGGGAGCGGAGCGCCTGAACCCCGCCCGCCCTTCCCCAGTTCCAGCCAAGTGAACACAACGAAAGTGAATTGGCGGTGAATTTCCGGCTTATTTACGGCGGGCGGCCTCGCAACGCCCGCCCTGCCGCCGGCGCGCGCCCATGCATATTGCGCTTTGCGGGGCCTTCCCGCGGTGTTAGATTGATGCTGGCTGGGTCGTCGTTTGGGAGCTTTCCTCATGCGCTCGAAACTAATCGCACTTTTGCTGGGCTGCGGCCTTGTCGCCGCGACAATGGCGCCGTCCTTCGCCTGTCAGTACAACCTCACGACAGCCTCGGACACACAAGCGCCGCAGCAGACCGCGCAGGCGCAATCGCCGCAGCAGCCGGCGACATCCTCGCAATAATATCCGGCCTTCGCGCCTCGGCGCTGACCTGAATTTTTCTTGCTTCGCCGGCGTTCCGCGAAGGCGCGTGACCGCGCCTCGATGCGCGCCGCGGCGGCGCTCGCCCTTACGCCGGCAGGATCAAAGCCGGCCGGTCAGCAGCAGCACGACGAGGATGATGAGGATGATGCCCATGACCCCGATGCCGCCGTTGCCATAGCCGTAGCCATAGCCGCCAAACCGCCCGCTGAAGCCGCCCAGCAGGAAGATGACAAGCAGAATGATGAGTATGAGGCCTATCGACATGATCTCTCTCCTGGGCGCCCCGGCAAGCGGAACAACGGCAATGCGAATCGGAATGCGCCATATTCGGGTTAACCACTGGGGCACAAAGGCGGTAGACTCGGAAACTACTTAGAGGGAGCGGTCTCCTCCCCGGCCGGCGGCGTCGGCCCCGGCGCCGGGGCTCGCGTCTCCTTGATCGCCTTGAGCACCGATTGCGGGTCGGCGGGCTGCGCCATGTCGTCGGCTTCCTGGTCGACGCGGTTGTGGATTTGCGGGCTGTCGCGGCGAAGCTCCTCCAGCAGCTGGATCACTTTGGCGGTCTTCTGCTCGCCGAGGATGGCGAGCTCCAGCGTCAGCATTTCGCGATGCCCGCTCAGCTCATCCTCGTGCCGCTGGGCGCCCAGAATGAACACGACCATGAACAGCGAGGCCAGCGTCATCGCCCCCTGCAGCCATTGGAAGGGCGGAGGATCCAGGGCGCGATGGCCGAGCGAGGCGGCCAATAGATTGAGGCCGACCCAACCGACGACGGCGACCGCCAGGATGGCCACGAACAACGGCCGGCCGATCAGCGCCGTTATGCGGCTCACCGCCCGCTGCTGCGGCGTCGCCTTGCCGTGATGCTCGGCGTGGAGACGCGCGATGGCCTGGATCGTCTCCTCGACATGGTCGGGAACGATCGGCGGTAGCGGGGTCGTTTCCGTCATCAGGCCTCGATGTGAGAGAAAGTCTTTCGGCCGCGCCGCAACGAATCGGTCCGGCATTCGCCGGCAAGCGCGCAGGCGCACAACGTCGGGCTTGCCACAATGTTCCACAAGCCTATGAAAACTCGCCGCTAACCATCCCGGCGCGGGTCCAGGGCGTGAGGCCGAGGGCGGCGAGCCAGGCTCGGCTTGACCCCGCCCCCGCCCGCGCCTATTGCCTCCCCCGCCAGTCGGCTGGACGGCCGTCGCTCTTCGAGCGGAGGAAAGTCCGGGCTCCACGGAGACACGGCGCCGGATAACGTCCGGCGGGGGCGACCCCAGGGACAGCGCCACAGAGAGCAGACCGCCGGCCGAGGTTCGCAAGAGCCGCGGCCGGTAAGGGTGAAAGGGTGCGGTAAGAGCGCACCGCGCGGGCGGCAACGTCCGCGGCATGGCAAACCCCGCCGGGAGCAAGACCGAATAGGAGCGATAGGAAGCGCGCAAGCGCTTCAGGCCCGTCTCCGGGCTTGGTCGTTCGGGTTGGTTGCTAGAGGCGTCCGGCGACGGACGTCCCAGAGGAATGGCCGTCACGCAAGGGGCGCAAGCCCCGAGCCATACAGAACCCGGCTTACAGGCCGACTGGCGAATTTTTTTGAGATGTCATGCCGAGCCTGACAAGCGGCGCCCACCGCTGTTCAGGGTAAGCCTCCGGTGACGGCCGCCTTGTGGAGATTCGCGTAGGAACGATAACCGCGCGATTGTGGCGCTGGGATAGCGCCCATCAAGGATCGTGGACGCTAGCCTCACCGAGTCAATCGACACGACCACGCCGCAAGAAGTCCTGATCTTTCCGCTCGCCGAGTTCGAGCGCGCCCTCATTCGAGAGCGGACGCGCGCGGACCTCAAGTCGGCAAAGCTTATGGGCGGTACGGGCGGCAGACCGCCGAAACTGATCGAGGACGATCTCGACGTAGCGAGGACGTTGCTCGCCAATCCCGACATTACCGTTGCTGACGTGGCCGACCGGCTCGGCGTGTCGCCGGCGACCCTGTACCGATAGTTGCCCGCGGCGCGGGCGACGCATAGCCCGTCGTAATCCGTAATCCCCTGATTTATTTCGATGGCTTTGACAGGGCCGCAGCGAGTGCCGCCTTGGCTTCGGCGAGATTTTTGCTCGCTTCGGGATAATTCGCCCTAATCGCCAGCGCCGCTTGGTAGTCTTTAATCGCAAGGGCAAAGTCGCCGCGCTGCCTAAAATAATTGCCGCGCTCGACATATCCGCCGGCATATTTTGGATCGAGCAGAATCGCATCGTTGAGTTCCGCGATAGCGCCGGCGAAGTCGCCCTTTTCAAGGAGCGCGCTGCCGCGATAGCTATGGGCGGTCGCATCGTTCGGGTCGCGCCTGATCGCCTCGTCAAGATCGACGATCGCACGATCGGGATCGTGGCGCCGGGCATAGGCAAATCCACGGCCGCTATATGCGGCTTGGTAGTGCGGAATGCGCCGGATCGTCTCGCTGAAGTCCGCGATGGCGCGGTCATAATCTCCCATGTCGTTGTAGGCCATCCCGCGATCGCTGTACTGGGACGACGCGCCTTCGGGAATCAGCCGGAGAACCTCGCTATAGTCGGCGACAGCTCGATCGGGATTGCCCTTATGGCGGTAGACGTCGCCGCGGTTGCCGTAGAAAATCACGTCATTCGGAACGAGCCGGATCGCTTCGTTTAAGTCGGCGATGGCCCGGTCGAAATCCCCCTTTTGGTCGTAGGCCATCGCGCGATTGTTGATGGCATCCGAGTCGCTGGGAACCAGTCGGATCGCTTCGTCGTAGTCGGCGATCGCCCGATCGGGGTCGCCCTTGCGCCGGTAGGACTCGCCACGGAGGTTATAGGCGACGGCGTATTTTGGATCGAGCCGAATGGCCTGGTCATAGTCGGCGATAGCCCGGTCGAATTGCTTCATGAAGTCATATACCCTGCCACGATTCACGTAGGCGCTGGCATGGTTCGGATAGTCCCGGATCTCCTGGCTGTATTGGTCGATCCTGCCGTCGGGGCGTCGGGCGGTTGCATCTTCGAGAAGTTGATTGAAAACATAGACCATCGCCACCATTGCGATCACCACGACTCCGGCGATGACGAGAAGCACTTTGCGGATGTCATGTCCTTTCGCTGGATAGGAACGTTATCTGACCCCGTTTGGTGAGACGATCGCCAAGGCGAGATTTGTGTTGCCGCGCCGTCAGTTCGCCCCGGGCAGAGGGGCCTTGTTGAGTTGATATACAGCCAATCGACGCCTGCGCGATATATGTCGAAACGCCCGACTGCTAGATCGCCGAACGTCAATTCCCAAGAAACATGTTTCTGCCGGCAATTGTTAGAGGTAGACGTTCAGCAAACGGGCGCCGGAATTTCGGCTTTCCACCCCTCTCTTGTTCGCAATGTCCGCTGCTCGTCCTGACGGCGGGCGCTTCTTAAAACCCCGTCGATTTTGACTTCGGTGTTCAGGCTTCTGCTCGTCTCCTGGAACGATTCCTCGCGGCGTTCGTTGACCAAAGTCGTTAGGCAGCGACCTCCAGGAGCTAAGCCATGGCAAACACTGTCGAAGACGACAATATCCAACCCCCGCCGCATTACCGCGAGGGCGGTCCCCAGCAGGTCGTGACGGCCGACACGGCGCGACAAGGGCCGAAGGGTTCCCGCGTGCTGGTGATTCTCGTATGCAGCCTGATCGCGATCGGCCTCGCCTTCGCGATCGTGCAGGCGGTGCTCACGCACGGCGCCTGATGGGCGCGCCCTCATCCCTGCCCCGTGCGCACATGTTCGGGGCGCACGCCAAGGCCAAGGAGCCGCCCCAGCAAGCGGCGCAGAAAGGGCGAGCGCGCGATGATCCGAAAGGGCAGCGGCGCTTTTAGGGGTCCCGTCTGGCCCAACGCCCGGACGATGATATTGTTCTGCGCCATCACTTGCGCCCATTGCGTGGCGCGCGTGGGAAACAGGCGGCGTCGCTCGACGGCGCCAAGGTCGTCCTCGCTGACACGGCGCGCCAACAGCGGCCCGGCGAGGGCATTGGCGGCGGCGACCGCATCCTGCACCGCCAGATTGATTCCGACGCCGCCGATCGGCGACATCGCATGGGCCGCATCGCCGATCGCCAGAAATCCGGGCCGACGCCAGCGCTCCAGCCGGTCGACGGCGACGCTCAGCAATTTGACGTCGTCGAAACTCGCAAGATTGCTGAAACGCTCAATAGGAAGCTGGGTCAACCGCGCCACATTCCCCTTGAAGGCTTCGAGGCCGCGCGCTCGCAGCGCTTCGAGCGAGCCCTTGGCGATGACATAGCCGCATTGCCAATAGTCGCCGCGATTGATGCGGATGAACACGCTTCCCGCATCGAAACGCCCGACTGTCTCGGCGCCGTCGCCGTCTTCGCGCGCGAAGCGAAACCACAACACGTCCATCGGCGCGCCAAGGTCGATGGTTTTGAGACCTGCGGCTTCGCGCAGGGTCGAATGGCGCCCGTCCGCCGCGATCGTGAGATCGGCGCGGACCGCCAGCGGACCGTCCGGCCCCTGCGCGTTGACGCCGACGATTCTGCCCGCTTCCTCGATCAGCGACAGCGCTTGCGTGCTCATCAGCAGCCGGAACGTTTTCAAGCCCGCGCCCTTGGCCGCCAGAAAGTTGAGGAAATCCCATTGCGGCATCAGCGCGATGAAGTTGCACGGGGCCGGCAGATGCGAGAAATCGACCATTTTGGCTCTGAAATCGCCGAACGACCCCTCCAATTCGAACAGTTTCTGATGCGGCAATTGCAGGAATTCGTCGAGAAAGCCGAGTTCGTTCATCAGATTGAGGGTCGAGGGATGGATCGTGTCGCCGCGAAAGTCGCGCAGGAAATCGGCGTGTTTCTCCAGCACGACGACCTCGACGCCGGCGCGCGCCAGCAGGAACCCCAGCATCATGCCCGCCGGACCGCCGCCGGCGATGCAGCAGCGGGTGGAGATGGCAATGTTGGTCAATCTGGCCTCCCTTGTCCCGGGGGGATTGTGATGGAGTCGACGCCCGATCGCAAACTGTGGGTACTGTGCGCTTCAGCTTCGCGCGAGGACCACGCCACCGAGCCGCCGTCAAGTCGCTACGCGACTCCTCCACTTCGTTCCGGCCCCTTCGGGGTGACTGCGTCTCGCCGGCGCGGCCTTTTACCTACATGTTCTTTTGGTGCGCGATGCGGCCCAAAGGCCGCGATCGCTCACCAAAAGGACATGGTAGCCAAACGCCGTCGACGGGCGGAGCGGTCAAGGTTCGCGAAGCGACCGCCGAAGGCGGCTTGACCTTGATGGTGTGGACGGCCCCACCTCGACGGCATCAAAGTGCCAAAGCGTGGCCGCCGGAGCGCCACAAGAGGGAGACCGT
>Ga0182015_10003833_pt1 | contig 16562 bp, 18 predicted proteins | sample 712P3MmetaG_FD_120478 | JGI IMG/M metagenome (GOLD analysis project Ga0182015, IMG submission 120478) | Permafrost microbial communities from Stordalen Mire, Sweden - 712P3M metaG | ecosystem: Environmental > Terrestrial > Soil > Wetlands > Permafrost | place: Sweden: Stordalen | collected... | reverse complement strand
TCGTTGTCGAAGTCCGCAAAGAGCGCGCAGGCCGTGTTCTCCAGTATGCCGACGCCCGACGCCTCGGTAATGTCCTCGAAAGTGCCATCCCCCCGGTTCCGATAAAGCCGGTTGGGAAGTCCGGCCGGCTGGCAAACGTAGATATCGTCGAGCCCGTCGCCATCGATGTCGCCGGCGGACACGCCGTGGTGGCCGTAAATATCAATGCCGCAAGCGCCATCGAGGATCGTGCGCCAGTAATCGACGCCGTGCAGCAACTGCCGGGAGTAAGAAGGATTGCCGCCGAAAGCTTGCGGGGTCATGTCGGCAAACCAGGGAGCGGCCGACCGGCTGCGTGTCTCATCGGACGCCCGCCAGCGCCGCAACAGTCCGGTTTCCCAATCGAGCGACCACTCACCCGCGCGTTGCTCGCGGTGAAAGCCCGGGCCGGCGCCCACCAACTCATATCGCACGCGAGTTTCGAGGCGTCCGGGAGCCGCGACGATTCGAGTCACTTGGAACTCGGCCGTCAAAATCTTTGAGTAACTATCCAAGGTGGATCGCAACTCGTGAAGAAAAGCCGTGGGTCCCAGAGAGGTCTGGGACGAGAAGGTGACGCGGCGGACCTCCAGCGCAGGTCCCGGACGCACCACTCGGGAGTCAACCGGCCGCGGCGACGCTCCCCGAAAATCGCGCGCCAGGACTTTCTCTAAGGACTGAAGCGTTCGCGGAGACTCCAGCAGCCCCGATCTCCATTGCGCCAGAATGGCGGCAATCCGGTCGTGATCCTTTTCCGTGGGGAAATCGTCGAGCCCCGCGTTCACCTTAAGCCGCAAAGCATCGAAAGGTGTGGCTGCGCGATATTGCGGATGCAGATGAAACTCGGCGCCAGCGGGAGGGCTCTGGGCATCCAGAGAACGCCCGCGCAGGAGCAACCCCGCGGTGCCCTGGCAGGACCGTATAATAAAGTTGCGTCTTCGAATGTTTCCCGTGGCGCTCACATTTGGAACCTAGAATCTATCACACGGGCGAAGTGAATCTTTCCGAATAAACCATAAACGCTTACGGTTCACGCCGCGTCAAATGTGTGGACAACCCGGAGGACTCATGAAACGCCTGGCCCTGTGGCTGCTCCCGACGACTCTGTTCGCCGGGCAGGCGCGCTACGCCCGCGTAGGCGACTTCGACGGCGCCGTCCAAGTGCAACTCCAGGCAGCCGACGATTGGCAGCCCGTGCGGCGCAATCTGCCCCTGCGCGAGCTGTCCTGGCTGCGCACGGAGGGTTCCGCGCGCCTCGAAGTGGAGTTGGACGACGGCAGCGTTTTCCGGCTGGGCCCCGATTCCCTCGCCGAGCTTTCCGATTACACACGCCTTTCCACAGGGCAACGGATCACGCTGATCTCTTTGGACCACGGCGTGGCGTACTTCACCGGAGCGGCGGAAGGCAGAGACGTTCTGGTTGTGGCTGTGCCCGGAGCGCAGGTAAGCATCCATCAAAACGCCCGCCTGCGCGTGGAAGCGCGCGATCCCTGGAGCCTGATCGCGGCGCCGGATGGCGCGGCGCGCTTTTCCTCACCCACCGCGGAGTTCGATTTGAGCCAAGGCCAGATGGTCAAGCTGGACCCGGGGCATCCGGCCCGCTTTTTCCTCAATCGCGAGATCCCGCCGCTAGAGACCGACCGCTGGTCGAACGAGCGCGACAAGGTGCTGCTTTCGACCACCTCCGGGGCGCATGCGCCGAGGCTGCGTTACGGCCTAGCCGACCTGGACACATTCGGTGTCTGGATCGATTCCGCCGATTTCGGCGCCGTCTGGAAACCTAAGGCGCCAACCGGCTGGGCGCCCTTTCGCAACGGCAAGTGGCTCTGGTACGACGGCCTTGGCTACACCTGGATCGCCGACGATCCATGGGGCTGGCTGCCATATCATTACGGCCGCTGGATGCAACAGGAGGGCACCGGCTGGGTGTGGGCACCCGGCGAAAGCGTCGTCTTCAAGCCGGGTGACGTGTATTGGCTGAAGAGCGCCAAGCTGGTCGGCTGGGGCCCGCTGGCACCCGGCGAAAACTGGAAGCCGCCGGACACGCCGCGCCTGTATCTGAATGCCAATACGACCTACGCCCGCTACGCGCCGGAGACGCTGGAAATCGATCCGGCGGGCTTCACCACGCGTCCGCAGGAGCCGCTGGCGACGGCTGTCTTCGCGCAGGCGCTGCCGTCTCCGGCGTTTCCGGCGGCGCGGCTGGATGCCTTCCGGCCGCCGTTGCGCGCCGGCAGCACGCGCGCCGTATCCGTACTGACCGACGCGGCCTTCGACGGCCAGGCTGCTCCCGACCCGCAGCCAAACCCCGAGCCTAGCGATGCGGCATACAGCAATGAACCGCCCGCCGCGCCGCCGGTGATCATCGTCAACGCGCCGCCGGTCGAGGTTCCGGTCGAGGTCGAAGTCGACGTTCCCGTACCAGTCTACACGGGCATCATCGTTGTAAATCCGCCGGGGTACAAAGCGCCCGCGCCGAAGAACCCGCCTAAACCGGTTTCGCCGCCGCCTCCGCACAAGCCGAAAGTACCGGACCCCGATAAGCCGGTAAAGTAGGGAGCTATGCGCACATTCTTCGCAGTATCGATCTTGTTGCTCGCGGCTGCGCCAGCCTCTGCCGAAGATCCGTTGGTGGTGCTGGCGGCCGGCCACGCTGGACGCATAGAATTCTTTGACGCCGCATTGGCGCCGCTGGGCGCCATTGGCGTCAACCAACAGTTGGAAAGTGTCGCCGCCAGCCCGGATGGGCGCAGACTTTACATCGCGCACGCCGACAAGACGGCAACTGACCTCTGCTGCGGCCTGTACTTACTGGATCTGGATACGCGGGGGATTTGCCCTCTGGCTGCGCCAGCGTTGTTCGGCGCGCCGTCGCCGGACGGGCGATTTCTCTTCACCCAAGGCAAACGCGGCGTGGATGTGTTCGATGCCGCCACTTTGAGCCGCCTTCCCACCATGAAAGCGCCCGGCGCATACAACCTGCAACCGTCACCCGATGGACGGTGGCTGCTCGGCGTCACGAATTCTCCCCAGCCTTCTTTGGATATCTTCGACATGGCGGCCAGCGCGTTGGTCCGCCGGCTTTTTGTTCCGACCGGACCGGTCACCGGTGCCTGGGCCGGAGATCGGTTCTATTTATTCAGCTACGGCGTGGGTGAATCTCCCGGAACGGGCTGGCTGTGGAGCGTAAAACCGGAGGACACCGAGCTCTCGTCCGGCAGAGCGATCGGCCTGCCGGATCTGCATGGCGCCTGCAACCAGCCCGTCTTGCTCATGCTGGCGGGAGCGCCGGACCGGCTCTATCTTGCGGAAGCCTTCGGATTCAAGGTGGATCGGCGGCTCGCCTGTCCCGATGCGGCGCGCGACGGCGTGTATGCGATCCACCCGTCCACGGGCCGCGTGAGCCATATCGCCACATCGGTGCGCGTCAACCGGATGGTGGTTAGTCCGGATGGCCGCGATCTGTACATCATCGACTCCGGCGGTCCGCGTGCGCCGAGCCAACCCCGCCTGCTCCATATAGATGCCCGCACAGGCAACATCCTGCACAACGCCGCTCTGGAGTCCGGCCACTGGAACCTGGCGTTGGCGCGGATCCCGCCCGTCCTCATCCCGCGCGGAAACGTGCGCTCAGCGGCCTCCTGCTCGCGCTGACACCCGGTGTGGTTTGATAGGATTGATGGCGTCCTACCACCACATCCCCGCGCCTCCGCTCTCGGAGTTCGTGGGGCTGTTCTGGCTGTACGAAGGTTACCACCAGCCGCACGAGAAAGAGCGCTTGCTGCCGGATGGCTCGATGGAGTTGGTGATCAACCTCAACGAAGACCTGACACGCGTGTACGACTCGCACGATACCGAAAAATTCCGGACGCTGCGCGGCTCCGTGGTGGTGGGAGCGCATTCGGAATTTTTCGTGATCGATACGGCGGAGCAGCATTCTGTCGCCGGCGTACACTTCAAACCGGGAGGCGCTTTCCCGTTTCTCGATCTGCCCGCCGGCGAGTTGCACAACACGCTGGTGTCGCTGCAGGATTTGTGGGGCCGCCTGGCGGACCAGTTGCGCGAGCGGCTGCTAGAAGCCGGTACGCCGCAAGGCAAGCTTCGCGTTCTGGAACAGGCATTGCTCGCGAAGGCAGCGCAGCGGCTGGAGCGGCACCCCGCCGTGGCGTTTGCGCTGCACGAGTTTCATGGCCTGCCGCACACCCGCACCATCGCGGATGTGACCGGCCAGATCGGCCTCAGCTCCAAACGATTCATTCAGGTGTTCAGCGGCGAGGTGGGGCTCACACCCAAGCTATTTTGCCGTGTGCGGCGATTCCAGCGGGTGCTGCGGCGGATCGGCACGGGACGGCCAGTCCAGTGGGCGGCGGTGGCGGCGGATTGCGGCTACTTCGATCAGGCGCATTTCATCCACGATTTCCGCGCTTTTTCGGGGATCAATCCGTCCACCTATATCGCGCAACGGACGGAGCATCTCAACCACGTTCCGCTGATCCATTGACTAAATGGCGCTCCGAACAGAAGTGTAGCGAAGTTCGCGCTTCGCCAACTCATTTTCAGGAGTCACCCAAATGGTGAAGAACAACCGACAGGATAGCGAGAAAACGCGCGCCAAGGGGTTGAAGCAGCTATTTCAGAACCCTATGAAATTGGGGCTTCCATGCCGTATAGCTTCCTAGGCAGGAATCTCACCGCGTACGGCGGCTTGCTACCGATTGCGACCATGCTGGAGAAGATCGGGTTTCAGCAACTGGTGGAAGAGACGCTGACCGCCAAGCGACTCACGCGGGCCATGCGCATGTACCAGTTTGTGCTGACCGTGGTGCTACCGTTCTACATCGGGTTCCCGCGCTTGCATCACCTGCGCTTTTTGGAGCGCGAGCCGATGTTGGTGGGCATCCTGAAGATTGTCCGGCTGCCACCCCAATCCACCTTTTGGCAGTTTTTGGCGTCGCTGCATCTGAGCGCGGCCGGGCAATATTGAAGATCCAGCGTGGCATGCGGCAGCGGGTGTGGGAGGCGTCCCATGTCCAGCCACGCGAAGTGACCTTGGACACCGACACTACGGTGCACACGCGTTTCGGCGATGCCATGGTCTCCGACCGCTTGAAAAAGTATTTCTAAAACACTTTCGCTTCAAAATGTTGTGGGCTATACTCAGTCATGCGGGCTTATCGTCGCCTCCGTGTCCGTTTGCCCAAACGGCGCCGGGATAAGTTGGATAACATTCTCAGTAGCGGAATCCAGCCGGTTCGGGTCGTGCTCCGTGCCTTGGCCCTCTCCCAATTGCACCAGGGCCGCGCAACTTCAGAAGTGGCCGATAATGTCCGGCTTACTCCTAAAGCAGTCCGTGAAATTGGTCATCGCTACCAAGACTCAGGATTAGATTGTGCACTACACGACAGACAGCGGCCCGGTGCGGCGCCGCTGCTGGACCACACTCAGCGCCAGCGGATCATCGCCATGGTTGGCGCCGCCCCCCCGCCGGGCTATGCGCGCTGGACCGTGCGGCCGGTGGCCGAGGAAGCGGTCAAACGCAAACTGGTCCCCAGCGCAGGACGCGAAACAATTCGGATCTTGTTGCAAGACCGTGACCTTCAGCCGTGGCGGGGAAAAAATGTGGTGCATCGTCCTAGAACCCCTGCCCATGAAACCCGGCAGCGTGGTCAAGCGCGATAATGAATACGAGCGTGCTGGAACTGCGAATGTATTCTGCTTATCATCTTGGGGCGCGCCCGTGACGTTCGGTTACCAATCTTGTGACTAATAAGTGGGTGCGACTGGGAATTCCGATTCCGGTGTGTCCGATATCGTTTCAATACAACTTACATTCCAGTGAAATGAAACCGCCAACGTGTATGCGGACCTGGCGCGGACTACCCGCGGATAATTGGCGGGAAACAGGCCAAAGCCGTTTGGTTCCGGCTGCGCCCGGTTAGCGAAGCAGGCGCCTGGACATAGACTGTCGGTCGTACCGAGGTGTATACTGGAGCCAACTCGGAAAACCCGACTCGAAGCCGATGCCAGTCAACGGCAAGCGGGGTTTAGCCCAATGACGCCATGGCAGGCACCGCCACGCTGGGGTTACGCGTCGTGAGGCGCCAGCGGAAGGGTCGTAGGCTGCTATGGACGGTTCATGAGAAGGCTGCGGATCGGGATTATCGACATCGTCTCCAGGGGGCCTACGCGGGCTCTATACGCACGCATAATGAACGCCAGCCTCGCCAGTATCATGCCCCAGGTCATTGGGGTCTGGTGCAAAGAGGAGGGACATGAGGTTGCCTTCGTTTGTTACACCGGCTTTGAAGATCTGCTGAAGGAGTTGCCGGATAATGTCGATGTGGTCTTCATCGGCGCGTTCACCGAAGCCGCGCACACGGCGTATGCCCTGAGTAATCTCTTTCGCCGGAGAGGGGCGATCACGGTGATCGGGGGACCGCACGCCCGCTGTTACCCCGAAGACGCCGCGCGTTATTTCGACTATGTCCTGGGCTTCACGGATAAGGAAACGCTCCGTGACGTCTTGCGGGACTGCTCGCAACACAGGCCCGCGGGCGTCCATCTCGCGGCATCCCAGCAGCCCAGAACCCTCCCGGGGGTACGCGAGCGTTGGCCGTTTATCGACCAAACGCTCAGGAAGGCGCCCCTCCTCAAGATGGTTCCCATGCTGGGCAGCCTGGGGTGCCCGTACACTTGCGCCTTTTGTATCGATGCCACGGTGCCTTATCAACCTATGGACTTCGATGTACTCCGCGAGGATCTCCGGTTCCTGCTGACCAGGTTCAAACGGCCCCTGGTAGCCTGGCACGATCCCAATTTTGGAGTCCGCTTCGACGATTACCTGGACATGATCGAGGACGCCGTCCCTTCCGGCAGCATCGACTTCGTTGCCGAGAGCAGTCTGTCCCTGCTTTCCGAACCGCACCTCAAGCGGCTCAAACGCAATTCATTCAAAGGCGTCCTTCCCGGCGTCGAATCCTGGTTCGCCCTAGGCGACAAATCGAAGACTGGCGCGTTGGTCGGGATGGCCAAAGTCCGCCAAGTGTCCGAACACGTCAATCTGATCCTGCAGTACATACCCTACATCCAAACCAACTTCGTGCTGGGACTCGATACCGACGAAGGGCCCGATCCTTTTGAACTCACTAAGCGATTCCTGGACATGACTCCGGGGGCCTTTCCGGCCTACTCGCTGCTCTCCGCGTTCGGCCGGGCCGCGCCGCTCAATCTGGATTACCAGCGATCCAACCGCGTGCTGCCCTTCCCATTCCACTTCCTCAACAATAACGGCGCTATGAACGTCAAACCGGCAAACTATTCCTGGCGCACCTTCTACGACCGGATCATCGATCTGACCCGGTATTCCTTCTCCACGCGCGCTATCTTCAGCCGCTTCCTGGCGACGCAAGGCGTGACGGCACGTTGGATGAACCTGGTGCGCGCGGTTTCGACGGAGGGCTTCGGAAGGGCCAGGTACTACCAGGAGATTCGCCATCGCCTGGACACCGATCCGCAATTCCCGCCCTATTTCGAGCAGGAGAGCAGCGTGCTTCCCCAGTTCTACGAAGATATAGTGCGCCAGGATCTCGGACCGCTGATGGAGTGGCTTCCCAAGGGTGCTCTCTATCACGACCCCAACGCCTACCTGAAGTCCGAGCGCTCCAAGGATGTGGTGGCTCTCGCCTGACCCCGCGCCCGTCGCCGTGTGGGCCATTGGCACGGGGACGACGGCTACTCCGCGGCAGGGTGAAGCCGGACTACGTTCGCACCTCTGCTGGCGCAACGCTCGGAGTCAGCCGGTGCAGCTCCCTCTTGACAGCGATTGGCGCTTTATAGTATATATAAGTAGACCGAAGGAGCATCACGCGGCCCTCGTTCAATAAAGCTGTTAAATCTAAATCTAGAGAAAGAAAAATATCTATGACAACAGAAAAGACCGTTTTGGAAGAACAGTCTGAAATTGAAGCGGCCCTCGACCAACTCCCGGCTCTTGCGGCCCAGTTGCCCGCAGCGCTCAAACCTCTTGTAAGGCTTTCCCCACGGAAGGGCTTGCGCGTACAGGTATCTTTACGGCGCGGCAATGCCAAGGACAGCAGGCAGGTTAAACAGAATGCCCCAGCTAGCCGCTGGTTGCCGGACTCCGGCGTGGTCGCGATCTTCTACCGGCCTTCAACACCGGAAGAAGATCAAGCCACCGGGTCAATAGTGAAGGCTGTTCAAGCCTCCCTGGCGAAGACCGCGGAAGCTGCTGCCAAACCGGCGGAAATTGCCAGCGACCCCGTCCAAGACATCGTGATAGCGCTGGCGAAGGCCGAAAAAGACCCGCAACTTGGTTTCGTATCTCTGAAGTGGTTTCGCGATACTTACCTTCCGCAGCAAGGCTACCCCTGGGCCGCCATACCGGACGAGCGCCAGCGTGTGCTGGTAAATGCGATTGATCGCAACTGGATCTTGACTAGCAAGGTCGCGAACCCTAAGAATCCTCAGTTTCCTGTCACAGCGATCAAGGTCAATCGGCCACTGTCAGAGGTGTACAGTATCCTGGAGCAGCAACCGGGATCCCGTTCTGGATTTAATCCGGTCGCAATGCGGGGCGAGCCGCTGTCACAAACGGTCCTACGCGAACGAAGGTAGAGCTTGGGAGTCTACTACCTGGATACCAGCGCGCTAGTAAAGCTATACGTCCGCGAGCCGGGCACTGAACACATGCTCCGTCTCGCGGATACTGACGGCGGGCACGCGTTCGCCCTTCTCGGATTGGCGCGAGTGGAATTCCGGTCCGCGGTCAGACAGCGGGAGCGGTCGGGCGACGTGGCGCACGATATCGCGGACAATCTGATCGACAGTATGGATGGGCACTTGGCGAGCTTCTTCCTGGTGCAACCACTGACGGATCTGGTGATTCAGGAGGCGGCTGCGCTCCTGGACCGGCACGCGCTAAGGGCGTACGATGCGGTGCAACTGGCTGGCTGCATTATGCTGCGTGCAAGACTGGGACGGCACCCGACCTTTGTGTGCTCGGACCGCCAACTTGTAAGAGCGGCTGAGGACGAGGGCATGGCAGTGCTCGACCCGACGGTCGAAGCATAAGCCTTGATGTCTGTCATCAGAGGGGAGCGATCGGGGGGGGCGCGCGCGGACGAGGGCGTCCGCCCCACTTGGTTAGAACTTGTTCAGTTCGTCCGCCAGCGCCTTCGGCCCCTTCTTGCGATACAGATCCGTCAAGCGCTGCTCTTCCGGCGACGGCTCCAGAATGCCCAGAAGCTGGGCGTTGGCCAACGATTCGCGATTCGGAATCCAAACCTTGCCATCTGCGAATTCCACCTGGCCGACAAAGCCCGTCATGCCCGCAATGGATACCGGCGCCCCGCCATCGTTCGAGAGACGCGAGAAACGCAACGCGGTATCCTGCAGCACGCGGCTGGTGCTGCCCGCCTTCAGGTTGAACTCGGGACCCGACGCCGGTACCGAACCCGCCATGTATTGTTTGCCCTTCCGGTCGGTCACGATCCAATCGATCTCCACCGAGCGCACCTGCCGGGGGGAAAGATTGCGCACGTCGATTCGGGGATTGCGCGCCTCGTTGCCGGCGATCTCAGCCCACCCCTCCACCGGTTCCACAGGCTCATCCGGGAAGCGCAGGAACGCGAAGCGCGCGTTGTGCTCCTCCACCGCCGCTGAGGTCGTCGCCCGCCCGCGCGAAACCTGCACGTCCAGGCGCGGGCGCTCGGCCTGGCGATTCAGGCTCTCCAGCATGGCCTGCTTCAACCCTTCCACGCCGCGCGCCGCCAGGATCGACTTGAAATACTTGCGGTCGCGCTGGGCTTGCATTTCCCAGGCCGTCATGGTGCGGCGGGAATCCAGCCGGTTCGGGCCGTAGAACGAATAGTCCTGGAACAGCACGCCATCCAGGTTCACCTGCACCAGCGGGCCGCCGGCGATCTGCGCCGGACGCAACAGCCGCAGGTTGATGCGCACAGGGAAATCCTGGCTGGGAGGCACGTCCAAGCTGGGGACCGAGACGGAAGCCTTGCCGCCCGGCGTTACTTCCTGCGCGGCCACCAGCAGTGTGACGCCGCGTACCCGGTTGGGGCTGGAGTTGTGCAGCGTGAGGGTCACATCCAGATCCAGCACCACCGCGCTGCCGCGCTGGCTAACGTGCGACTCGCCCAGATTCTCCGAGATCAGCGTGAGCGGCGAATCCGGAGGCAGGTTGATCTTCACCGAGCGGTCGAGCGGGGCTTCCTGCGCGCACAGCGCAGTGACGCCGGCCACCAATAGAATCGCGAATTTATTGGACATACAAGTTATTAATCGTTACGTTGCCGGTGTCGGAATCCACGTAGCCGGCGCGCATGGATCCTTCCGCTCCCGCCGAGTACGTCACGTCGCCGGAGCGCACATGCTGCAGGCTCAAGGTCTGCCCGCCGTGATTCAATTCGATGCCATTGGCAGTGGCCCGTAATACCGAGCCTTCGCTGGGGGTCGGCTGAGTCGGCGAGGGTCGCTGCAGGAACAATCCCGCCGCTACGAGGGCCGTCACACTGGCGCAAGCCGCCAGCGTGCGCGCGCCGAACAATGTCCCAAACGGCGCGAACGATCCCGCCGTCCGCTCGCCGCGCACGCATTCGCCGGCCGCCAGGCCCAGATGGATATTGGCTTTCATCTCGGCGGCCAGGCGATTCCAGGAGATGGCCGGCAATTCATTCAGCACGGCCAGGTTGTCGCGCGCCGATGCGAACGCCTGCACCTCGTCGCGGCACTCGCCGCAACGGGACAGGTGACGTTCCGTGCGCCGGCGGTGGAACCAACCGAGATCCCGGCCGGCGTAAAGAGCCAGAATGGACTGATTCGGATGCGTCATGGCTTCCTCTTCTCCATATACTTGCGAAGCTTCGTGCGCGCGTTGGCGATGTGCGACCGCACGGTTGCCTTGGAACAATCCAGCCTGTGCGCCACTTCTTCGGCCGGCAGGCCCTCCACATCGCGCAGAATCAGCGCCGTCCGCTCACGCGCGGTCAACAGGCGCAAGCCGTCTTCCAGATAGTCGTGCTGCTCGGAGCGCAGCAGAATATCCTCTGGACTCTCGTCGTGGCTTTCCGGCGCAACGTCCAGCTCGCAATAGGACACGCGCCCGCTACGCCGCAGGAAATCGATAGCCGTATTGGTCGCAATGCGCGAAAGCCAATGCGCCGCTTTTTGGCCGTCTTTGAGCTGCTCCTGCCGCTGCAGCGCCTTGATAAAGGCCTCCTGGGTAAGGTCCTGCGCGTCCGCCACGTTGCCCACGATCCGGTAAATTTGCACGAAAATCCGGCGTAAGTGTTCGGAAACAAACCTGTTCTGCGCCTCCAGGAGTTCCAGGCCGGGATCGACGACTTCGCTCATCAGGGCGTAAATTACGGCTTCCACGGTCCTGTAAATGTGACGTGGAAACACTCTAAAGCGTGGATATAAGGCCGTAGGCCTTACCTACCCCGCTATCCTGTAATTTTAGCCCAGCCAGACCGCGCGACGCGGCCGTACTACAATGGCGGTAGCCCTTGCCGCCTTCGGTGTGTACAGCGGAGCCGAGGCTCCCATCTACGCCACTCTCTATCAATTCACCGGCTACCTGGGCGGCCCCGATGGATTCTATCCGATTGCCCCTGTGGTGGTCGGCTCGGACGGCGTGCTCTTTGGCGCCACGCGGCTCGGCGGCGTAGTCAACGCCACGTGCCCCCAGGGCTGCGGTACGGCCTTTTCCCTGACGCCGCCGCCGACCTTCCGTTGGGATGCCATGGACCGAGGCGATTCTGCACTCGCTTACCGCCGGAAGCGACGGTTATTGGCCGAGCGCCGCGCCGACCATAGGCGATGGCGGAGTGCTTTACGGAACGGCGGGTGGCGGCGGGGCCTCGGAGTATGCCACCGTATTTTCCTTGAGGCCGCCCGCGGGCTCCAGCCGACGGCTCCGATGTAGTGAGCGGCCTCGTCGCCATCGATGGCGTGCTCTACGGGCTTTGGTGGGCAAACTATGGCACCGTGTATTCGCTGACCCCGCCGGTCACAGCAGGCGGCACCCGGACCGAGGCCGTGCTCTACACTTTCGCCGGCTGTAGCGATGGGGAGAATCCGCAGTTCGGAAATCTGGTCCCCGGCGCTAGTGGCGCGCTTTACGGTACAACGTTTTAACGGCGGAAAGTATGGCAAGGGTACGGTATTTTTGTTGACACCGCCGGCAACGCAAGGCGCCGCCTGGACCGAGAACGCGCTCTTCAGCTTCGTTTACCGCTCCGGCGAGTCGCTGGATGGGGGGCCGGCTAGCGATAAGGCTGGGAACCTGTACGGCACCACAAGCTATGGCGGTAACGCGACGAAAGGCCTCGGCACGGTGTTCCAGCTTGCGCCGCCCGCCGAGTCAGGTAGCCCATGGAAATTCACCGGGCTTCACACCTTTCACGAACCCCAACGGGATCGTCCCGATGGCGGGGGTGACCATTGACCCGGACAACAAGGTCATCTACGGCACGACCTCCGGCTTCTACTACATCGCACAAAACGGCGGCACGGTTTTTTCGTTGATGTTCTAAGATTACCTGCTCTAATTGCAGCCGCCGCTTCCCCTGCCTATCGGTACGGAGAAGGCTGTGCCCGGAAACTCCAATCGCGGCCACCGCTACGTAATCGACCTCAGCGCCCCGCAGAAGGACGACTTGCTGGAGTATCTAAAGACGCTGTAGCCAATCCCGCCAGGGAGTCGATCAGGCTCGGACCGACGAAACTTCCCCATCCCGTCACCAGATCGTAGCCCGTGACTGCGGAATACTTGCCATTGCTGCCACTGACGACGTCATGAAAATCGCTGTCGTAAATCGACTTCAAACCAATTCGATAAATAATCGGGTTGAGAAACCCGACCGTTGCTCCGCCGTCGGCAATAGCCTGCTGGTTCAGCATCGCTGTGAAACCGGCCCATTGCGGCGCGGCGTACCTGGTTCCGCCGTTTCCCCCGCTGCATGAACCATCATAGCAACTGTATTGGTTGGTGTTCGCTTCCGCGGCCACGTCTGGGATGTTGCGCAACGTGGTCGATCCGTCATTGGACGGAGTGATCACGCCCGCTAACTGCTGATAGCCGGGAATCGGAACGCCGTTCTTGGAAGGCCCCCCGGCGCTGCCCGACCAGCCGGTTTCCGATTTCCAGGAGCCGCCTGGACCGTTGGTCGTCAAATCCGTGCCCCCGACAGAGGTGACGTATGGATCGTCCGCCGGCCAGACAGTGTCGCCCGGAGTACTGGAACCATTGTCGCCGCTAGCGACGAACACACTCTGCCCTTGCGCCGCGAATTCCTTGAAGATGGGGTCCAGGCTGCTCTCGTCGTCGGTCCATCCCCAGGAACAGCTTAGTTGCTTGGACGTGTTATCCGCCGCCATCTGGCTGAAAATCGAGACATCGTTGCTGCCCACGTAAACCACCACCTGGCTCAGGCCTGGGGCCATGGAGATGGTCATCTCAATATCCAGGACTTGTTCGCTATCGTCGCACTCCGAGGGCGGACACTGCAGGGGCATCCCATTCAACCTCACGCTGGTAATGGGCACGTTCAGCGGTTGGTTCAGGTTTTGGAAGTAAAGTTGGACATCGCCGATTTCGTATCCGGCAAACTCAAATAACCCGACCGACTGGCCGGCGCCCGTAAGGTGGCCGGAGCCATAGTAAGCCGCTCTCATATCGCTTCCGATGAATTGGCCGTGGGGGCCGGAACCGGTCGCTTTGACTTCCGGCGATTGCGAAGTTTTTGTGTTTTTTGCGCGTGGAAAGGCGAAGTTGTCCAAGCCGGAGATATGCAGCACGGGAATCGCCAGATCGAGGGTGGGCTCCCGGTCCGGCGCGTAGAAGGTGCGGTTCTCCGTGGGGTGCCGATAGACGCCCACGGTCACGTGGAAGGCTTTCTCGATGTTTGCCACCGGCCCTTCGACATCCACGACCAGCCGATTGGCCCGCGTTTCCGTCACCGTCAGTCCATTCGCATCCGCGAAACGGACCACCGCGTCGTGATCTTCCAGAGCCGGGCCGAACCGCCCGGCAAACTCCTCCACGCTGAGATACCGGCGATAGTTGGCGCTCTGGGGATCGTAGAGTTGCTGCAGCAGATCGTCCAGATCGGCCTCATTGCGTAGCGGCAAGGAAACCCCCAAACTCATGCGCTGTGTGCTTTGAAGCTCGCCAATTAGCGGTGCTTGCCCGTTGACCACCGCCAGAGGCACATGCGCCGTCAACGTGAGGCGTTGCTGCGCTTGGCCCAGGGGGGTAAAGAGAAGCACGCCCGCGAACAATGCGGCGGACCAGCGCCGCAACCTAACGATTCCCGACGTCTTGTTCATTCGGCTCATCTCCCGATCTCACTTCCGGCGTCACCACGAAGGAAACGCTGGGCTATGAGTTTAACACGAATCTTTGAGCTCGGGAACCTTCTGGTGGTGGTCCGTTCGCCAACCAAGCCGCACCGGGCATTGGATCGTTCAGATCGCTGGTCGGCAAATTTTGCATTTCAGGTGCCGACTTTACCGGTCTGCGCGATCCAGGCAAACGCGTTGATTTCGTGCGCCCTCCATTGAAAACTAGTGGTCTTATAATTGCTGAGCCGTTACGCGGAGGCGGTTTTCAGAGGTATTCTTGAATACGTTTGAGCACAGATTCGGACTCCCCGGTTCCTCGATAGGCCTACCCCGCCGCTCCGGTAGCCTGCCACCGCAGCCCCGGTTGCCGGCGACTTACAACAATGACAGATGACATAGACAAGCACTCGCCCTTAGGCCCCGACCATCAACTCGCGGCTCCCGCTCCCCCGCCTCGCCGTCATAAGACTGCGTGGATCGTCATGTGCATTCTGTTCCTCCTGGCCATTGTACTCGTGATCGTGCTGATCCTGCACCACCGCGCGGAAACCAAGAAAAAGGCGGCGGCCGCGGCACGCCCCGCGCCGGGGATCACCGTCACGAGCGCCACCGCTCAAAAAGGTAACATCGGCGTTTACCTTGACGCAATCGGCACGGTCACTCCGGTCTATAGCGATTCGATTACCGCCCAGGTGGATGGCCTGATCGTTGCCGTACACTATAAGGAGGGTCAAGTCGTAAGTAAGGGCGATCCGCTGATTGACATCGATTCGCGTCCGTACCGCGCGACTCTTTTACAGGCGCAGGGCGCGCTCGAGCGCGACGAGAATTTGCTTGCACAAGCCCGCATGGACCTTGAGCGCTACCGCGCCGCGTGGGCACGCAACGGCATTGCAAAGCAAATCCTGGACGACCAGGAAAAGCTTGTACTGCAGGACCAGGGCGTAGTAAAAAACGACCAGGGAGCCGTCCAGTACGACCAGATTCAAGTCGACTTCTGCAGTATCGCCGCTCCCATCGCCGGCCGCGTGGGTCTGCGGCTGGATCTCGAAAACGAGCGTCTCACGGAGCAGGCCGATCTCGCGGAGTATTTCTTCGAACTCCGCGGGCAAGATGCGCTGCAGGATCTGTATAACCGCACCATCCAGGCCGATCGGCAGTCGCTCGACCTTACCCGCGCTCTGTTTGAAACTGGCATCGACAACCAGGAAGCCGTCGCGCAGGCGGAAGTGACGCTCTTAGATGCGGAAGCGGCGGGAATCGGCATTGCCGTGAACCGCGCCTTGTACGAACATGCCATCGCCACGCTGATCGGCAAGTCCGCTTCAACCTTTTCGATGCCTGTGAAACTCCTGACTACGCCGGTTCCCGCGATCCCTGTAGGCGTGCCTTCGCAGTTACTCCAACGGCGTCCGGATATCGCCGCTGCCGAACGCACTACGGCGCAGGCAAATGCCCTCATCGGGGTTGAGCAGGCGGCTTATTACCCGGCGCTGAGTCTCACGGGTAGCGGCGGGCTGCAGTCGTCCGCAATCGCGAAGCTGTTTTCATTGCCCGCGATTTTTTGGTCGCTTGGGGCTTCCGCCTCCGAGACGATCTTCGACGCTGGTCTACGCAAGGCCACCGTAGCTCAGTACACTGCGGCTTATAATGCCGACGTCGCCGCCTACAGGCAGACCGTGTTGACGGCGTTCCAACAGGTGGAGGACTACATTGCGACTCTCCGCATACTCTCGCAGCAGATCGTCAAGCAGGATGCGGCCGTCAAGGCTGCGCAAAAATACCTGGATATCGCCACGGCCCGGTATCAGACCGGTCTCGATCCCTACCTCGACGTCCTCATTGCGCAGGATACTTTGTTGGGCGATCAGCAGACCCTGGTGACTCTGCGCGTCAGCGAGATGACCGCGGCGGTCGAGTTGATCCAGGCCCTTGGCGGCGGATGGGCCGTAACGCAGCTTCCCGCGGCATCGCAGGTTACGTCAAAAGACGCGCCGCGCCAAGCCGCCAGCACTCCATAGAGGTCTTGCACTCTGTTGTAATATGAAGTTTATAGCATGAAGGCCTTACTGGATTCCCTCCGCCCAGGGGATAGGGATTGGGAACTTGCCGCCGCGATCCATCCGGACAGATTGCCGGCGCACATCGCCATCATCATGGATGGC